>ERZ772974.829-NODE-829-length-21568-cov-4.719147_pt1 | contig 21568 bp, 15 predicted proteins | sample MGYA00580671_ERZ772974 | MGnify/ENA primary metagenome ERZ772974 (study PRJEB29015, sample SAMEA2738065) | human oral metagenome | biome: human oral; feature: human-associated habitat; material: saliva | place: China | collected 2218 ... | reverse complement strand
CAGCAAATTCACCGCCGCCTGTTTCGCGCAAATGTAAAAAGCTTGTGACCGACATCTCTCCTCCTCGTATCATCCGAGTCTCTGCTTTGGTATCGTTGTCTCATTTTCCCCGCCGTTTCACCAATAACCAGAGTACAATCGGCGCGCCGAAAAAGGAGGTCACCGTGCTGAGCGCAAGCTCCGTCGGCTGAAAGGCTGTCCGCGCAATGAAATCCGAGGCCATGCAGAAAACCGCACCGCCGAGAAACGAGGCCGGAAGCACGAGCTGCGGCTTGTTGGTGCAGAGCAGGCGCTGGATTAAAAACGGCGCGGCCACACCCACAAACGAGACCGGCCCTGCGAAGGCAGTCACGGTCGCGGCGAGCAGACTTGCGAGGAGAATTAAGAGCGTGCGAAGCCGCATGACATCGACGCCGAGACTCTCGGCATAGCTCTCGCCGAGCTGGACGGCGCCGAGCGGCTTGGCGAGAAACAGGAGCGCTACCGCGCAGCCTGCAATGAGCAGTGCCGCTGTCCTGACCTCGGCAAGGCTCATGCCGGAAAAGCTGCCCTGGGACCAGCTGTGCAGCGAAACAATCTCCGAATCCGCCGCAAAACTAAGCAAAAAATCGGTCGCGGCCGAGCAGATATAGCCTATCATGATGCCTGCGACCAGGAGAGCCGCCATGTGACGCACCCGGCTTGAGACCGCGAGCAGAAAACCGAGCGAGACAAGCGAGCCGAGAAAGGCCGCGAGCACCAGTACAAGCGAGCTTGTCGCGCGGTTTCGCGCGAAAAAAAGCATCATGCAGACTGCCACCGCGAGGCGCGCGCCCGAGGAGACTCCAAGCACAAAGGGACCTGCAATCGGGTTCGCAAAATAAGTCTGCAGGAGAAAGCCGGAAACCGCAAGCGCCCCGCCGAGCAGCAAGGCCATCAGCGCGCGCGGCAGGCGTATCTTGAATAAAATGCTCGCTGCAGGATCTGTGCCGCCCGGCGTGCTGAGAAGCGTCCACAGCTTTCCCGGCGAAAAGAGCACTGTCCCTGCGGCGAGATTCCAGTAGAACAGCAAAAGCAGCGCAAGGCCAAGGAACAGAAATACCAGCGCGCTCCGCCCTCTCCCCGCCCTCATGAGAGCTTCCTCAGATACTGCAGCGGGCCTCCGGTCTCGCCGTGCAGCACACGGTAAAGGTCGAGCGTCAGGCCTGCGACCGCATCCGCCGACTGGTACATATCGCCGCCGAGCTGATAGACCTCTCCCGCCTGTACGGCCTTGAAATCGGCGAAGAGCTCATCCTTCGCCTTAAGCTCCGCGAGATCTTTGAGCGGTGCCTCCACGGTCGCATTGTAAATCAATACATCGGCATCGCGCGCCGCCTCGAAAAATGCCTCGCGCGACACGCGCTGCACCGAACTTCTGCCGGTCTCATCCGCGCCGATGCCGACATAGTGCCCGCCCGCGAGCTGTATCATCTTCGGCACATAGTCCGTGCGCCGCCGAACGACAAAACTCCCGTCGCGGTTCATCGCAAAAAATACAACCTGTTTCCCGCTGTCCGCGACATTCCGCAACGAGTCCATTTTTTCGCACTGCGCGTCAAAAAACCGTTCGGCCTCCGCCTGATGATTCGTCAGCACACCGTAGAGCCGCACCCACTCGGTGCGTCCGAGCGGGTGGCTCTCGTTGCTCGAGTAGTCGACAAAGACCGGAATCCCGAGCCGCTCGAACATCTCCTTCACCTCGGGCGCGTGCAGTATCATCAGCGACTCGACGGCGAGATCGCAGCCCTCCGACGTGAGGAGCTCGTAGTCCGGCGCGCTGTACTTTCCCGCAAAGCGCATGGCACCGCTCGAAAGCGCCTGCTTCGGCGCGTCAATGTGCCAGCCCTCCGCCCTCGTGCCGGTAAAGCGGACATCGCCGAGCGCCCCGTTTACCTCAAAGAGACTCATTGCCGCCGTCGCCGCGAGGTAGATGCGATTCAGCGGCTGCTGTAAGCGCACCACATCGCCCGGCAGCTCTTTCGGCGCTGTCTCTCCTTCCGGAATCACCAGATAGCGCGCCGCACCGTGCACATCGATCAGCGCGAAATTCTTCTCATAGAAGTAAATGTCAAAGGTCTTTGCGTAGCGAAGGTCCATCCGTTTAACAAAGCGCAGCCCCGGAATCTCCGGAGCTGCCGCCTGACTTACCTCTTCTGCTTTGACTTCTGTGACTTTGACCTGATGGTCGTACCAGACCCCCTTGGTGCCGACAAGGGCGAGCGGGAATTCCGTGTCAAGCGCCGGGACGGGGATATCGAACCCGTAGACCTCCTGCGTACTCCCGTCCTCAAATTTGACCGTATCGGTCGTGGGCTGCAGGAGCGCGGCGCCGTCCTTTTTGGCATCCTCGGCGCGCCCGGGAAAAAGATTCAGGATGCGCTTTGACTGGAGCGACACATGGAGGGTCATCTTCCCGTCCTTTACGGTCAGCGTCCCGCGGTCGTGCATCGCCTCGCTCACATGAAACATCGAGCTGTCGGTCTCAAAGCGCGCCGTATAGACGCCATCCGGCAATGCGGCGGTCGCCGTGACCTGACTCTCCGCTGTCACCGCCGTCGTCTCCTCCTTTGCCGCCGCCTCGCTGCCCGCGGCGCCGCTCTCGGGCGTCTTCGTTCCACAGCCGCTCATGAGTAAGCTGAGCCCGAGTGCCAGTGCAAGCAATCCGCATATGCCTCGCATCCTGCTGTTTCTCTTCATCTTCTCTCCCTGTCAGTCTTTAGTTTGCCTTGCTCTCGGCAGCCGTCGTCTCGGCTGCGCTACTCTCTGCCGTCTTGCCCTCGGCCTGATCGATGGCCGCCTGCGTGTGCGCCGCATAAATTTTCTCAATGTCGGCGATACCGCCCAGGCCGAGAATCTGGGTCTCGACGCGGTCAAAGTTCTTCGACGCGACAAACTTCTGCACCCAGGAATCGTCCTCCGCGCCCGCCATATCGTTGTGCGCGTGATCGCCTGCGACAACCATCATCGGACGAAGCGTGACCTTCTTAAAGCCCGCCTTCTTGACCGCTTCGATTACAGCATCGACCGCAGTCTCCGCCGGCTCGCCTTCGACGGTGCCGATGAACACGTTATTGTAGCCGAGCTTCCGCATTGCGGTCTGCATCTCGGAATAGGTGATTGCCGCGGTGTGGGAGGTGCCGTGTCCCAGGAAGACAAAGGCCGCGCCTTCCTGTCCCGCCTTCTGGACAGAATCAAAACCGCCGTCGGTCACAGCTGCCTGGACAAGCAAGGTCGCGACCTGCTCCTTGTCGGCATTGACCTCCTCCGCGTCCTTGCCCACTTCGCCGAGCAACGGCTCTGCGAGCGCGACTTTTGCGAAATCCGCCTTGTGTTTGTCGAGCGTCTCCTTTAACTCATCGTACTCCTTGCCCTGCATGAGGTGAGTCGGCTGGACAATGAGCTCTTTGACGCCGTTCTTCTTGGCGCGCTCCAGTGCCTGCTCCACATTGTCAATCTTCTCGCCGTCCCGCGCGAGGATGTGGTTCATGATGATCTGAGACGTAAAGGCGCGGCGCACGCTGTAGTCCGGGAACTGCTTTGCGAGATAGGACTCGATGCCGCCGATATCCTTCGCGCGGCTGTCGTTGTAGGACGTGCCGAAGCTCACCACCAGAATCTCCTTCTCACCGATCTCATCCTGGTTTAAGGGATTGTCCTTTGTCACATCGCCGGTGTCCAGACCGAAATACTCCGGTGACGCGTGCTCGCCCTTCACCTCTGCCTTTGCGCTGTCACTCAAAGCGTCCCAAGCCTCCTTTGCCTCTTTGCAGAGCTTCTCCGTGTCCTCGCTCCAATTCTGGACATAGATTGCATCAATCTTCTTGCCGACCTCTGCCGCCTTAGCCTTCTCTTCATCGGTCGCGGGGGCAAGTGTCGTCGCCTCTGTCGCTTCCGTTACCTGTGTCTCCGCCGCGCTCACAGTCTCCGGCTTCTTTTCTTCCTTTTTGCCGCCGCAGGCTGTGACCGCCAGGGCCGCCGTCAATGCCAACAATGCAAGCTTTGTCTTTCTCATCTCTCCGCTCCTTTATGAATGCGCTGTTTACCCGAAGTCCTCACTTCTGCAGTTCAAATGTGAGCTGATAGTCGATTGCATGCGGCGTGCTCATCGCCGTCGTGTCGCCGACCATCGCAAGCGGCTTATCGAGCTCCGTGACCGGAACCGCAAAGACCGAGTGGCCATTCTGGATCTCCGGCGTAAAGCGAATGCCCTCGACTTCCATGTAGTCGTACTTGTCGCTGCTCCAGACAATCTTTGCCGTCGCTCTGCCGTCCTTAATCGTGAGCTCGGTCGGGCTCGCAATCTTTGCTCTGCCGCTGCCGCCGGAAAGCGTCACGTTGACCTGATAGGTTCCGTCGGCAACCGTCAGCTTCTCGTGCTTCTCTCCGAGCATCTGCGCCGCTGCCTCGGCCTGTGCCGTAATATCGTCGCCCGCCTTGAAATCCTCTGCCTTGAAGTCCGCAAGTTTCTTTTCGCCTTCGCTCGCCGCGCTTTCACCCTTCGACGCTGCCTCGGACGCCGCACTCTCGCCCTTCGATGCCGCATCGGATGCTGCGCTCTCGCCTACCGAAGACATCGCTGCCGCCGTGCTCTCCGCCGAAGATGCCGCGCTCTCCGCCTTCTTTGCGCCGCAACCCGCTGCGAGAACGGCTGCGAGCGCCGCCATTGCCACCGCTACTCCGTATTTCTGCTTCATTGCCTAACCCCTCTGTCTATTGATTCCTCAAAACCGTCTCTGTCCGCATAAAAAGAGGCTCATCCTCGCGGAGAGCCTCTGGCATTTCAGCAAACAGTATCTTATCTGGACTCGGAAACCGTGGTCTCGCCGGCCTTGTCAGCACCCGCAGCAGCTTTATCTACTGCCTCGCCTGCCTTCTCTGCCGCTTTGCCCGCCTTGTCGGCTGCCTCACCGGCCTTCTCCGCCGCTTCGCCCGCAGCCTTCTCGCCGGCCTTCGCCGCATCGGAGCCTGCCTTTGCCGCATCGGAAGCCGCCTTGTTTGCGCCCTCCACCGCTGCGGAAGCTGCCTCGGAGCCTGCCTTTGCCGCGTCGGAAGCTACTTTGTTTGCCTCGTCAACTGCGCTGGAAGCTGCCTTGTTTGCCTCTTCGACACCGCTGGAAGCTGCCGCGTTTGCGCTCTCCGCCATACTGGAAGCGGACTCCATAGCGCCGGAAGCTGCCTTGCTCTCGTCCTTCTTGCTGCTGCAGCCGGTCGCCAGAACTGCCGCGAGCGCTGCTGCCACTAAAACTGCTCCAACTTTAACTTTCTTCATTTCAATTTCCTCCCTTTGCATGAAATGATGCCGTTTCATTGTAACATATCCGCACCAAAATTCCAAATAAAGTGCAAAGAGAGACTCATCTTTGCAGAGAGCCTCTCTTTGTCACACAAAGAAGAGGCAGCTCGCCTCTTCTCTGCGTTCCCGGACAGGCACTCGTGCTCAGGAAGGTACTTAAAAGACAGGGCCGGTCTCCCGGCTCGCGGCTCACAGCCCCTTGTCTGCCTTCCCGCTCTCGCAGTGACAGACGGACTCCCCGCATACGGTGACGAGTTCGCGCAGATTCTGCTGCTTCCCGATTATCCGGAGATCTCTCTCCGGCACCCTGCCTTTATTTTTTTTCGTGTGATTAACGGTTGAACGCGTTCTTGCCCGGATACTCCGCCGCGACACCGAGATCCGACTCGATGCGGAGCAGCTGGTTGTACTTCGCGACACGCTCGGAACGGCTCGGTGCACCGGTCTTAATCTGACGCGTGTTCAGCGCGACCGCGAGATCGGCAATCGTCGTATCCTCGGTCTCACCGGAACGGTGGGAGGTAATCGCCGTGTAGCCCGCCTTGTGCGCCATCTTGATCGCCTCGAGGGTCTCGGAGACCGAACCGATCTGATTGAGCTTAATCAGAATCGAGTTGCCGCAGCCAAGCTCAATGCCCTTCTTGAGGCGCTTCGTGTTCGTGACAAAGAGATCGTCGCCGACCAGCTGAACCTTGTCGCCGAGCTCCTTCGTCATCTCTTTCCAGCCCTCCCAGTCCTCTTCGTCGAGGCCGTCCTCGATGGACCAGATCGGATACTTCTCAATGAGGCTCTTCCAGTGCGCAATGAGCTCCTTCGAGGTGAAGTCCTTGCCGGACTTCGGCTGGTGATAGAAGCCGATGCCCTTGTCGCTCTTCCACTCGGAGGAAGCCGCATCCATCGCGAGCACAAAGTCCTTGCCCGGCTCGTAGCCTGCGTCACGAACTGCCGCGAGGATGTGCTCAATCGTGTCCTCGTCATCCTTTAAGTTCGGTGCAAAACCGCCCTCATCGCCGACAGCCGTCGTATTGCCCTCGCTCTTCAGAATCTTCTGAAGGCTGTGGAACACCTCGGTGCACCAGCGGAGACCCTCGGAGAAGCTCGGTGCGCCGACCGGCATAATCATGAACTCCTGGGTGTCCACGGAGTTCGTCGCGTGTACGCCGCCGTTTAAGATGTTCATCATCGGCACCGGCAGGTTATTGCCGTTTGCGCCGCCGAGGAAGCGATACAGCGGAATGCCGAGCGACTCGGCCGCTGCCTTTGCCGAAGCAATCGAAACCGCGAGAATCGCGTTTGCGCCGAGCTTCGACTTGTTCTCGGTGCCGTCTGCCGCGAGCATAGCGGCATCGACCGCGTAGACATTCTGCGGATCCAGACCGTGCAGCACGTCATTGATCACGGTGTTGATGTTCTCGACAGCCTTTCTCACGCCCTTGCCGCCGAAGCGGGACTTGTCGCCGTCGCGAAGCTCAATCGCCTCGAACTCACCGGTCGAAGCGCCGCTCGGTGCGGTGCCTCTGCCGACCGAACCGTCGGAAAGCGTGACCTCCGCCTCAACCGTCGGATTGCCGCGGGAGTCAATGATTTCTCTTCCGATTACCTTCTCAATAGAAAGATGTGTCAACATATTGGTTCCTCCACTTCTGAAATCTGTTAAAGAACTCTTGTCCGTACCAGTATAGCACGGAACCGTTTGTCCTGCCTCTTATTTTTCGTAGCGGTAAAAGCCCTCGCCCGCGTTGACGCCGGTCTTGCCCGCGTCGATTTTCGCCTTGAGACCCGCCGCAATCTTGCCGGCCGTACTCTCCGGATTTTTCGCCTCCGGATTCATCGAGACAATATTGTACGCCGTCTGCAGCCCCACAATGTCGAGAATCCGGAAGGGGCCGTAGGGCGAACCCGTGCCGAGCGTCCAGGTCTTATCGATGGTCTCCGGGTCGGCGACCTCATTGGCCCAGAGCGCCTCCGCGGCACTTAAGAAAGGCACGAGCATCGAGTTCAGAATATAGCCCGGCTGCTCCTTCTTGAGTTCCAGCGGAATCATGCCGATTTCCTTGGCAAATTCGACGACGCGGCCAAAGACCGCCTCCGAAGTGCCGCTGTGTCCCATAATCTCCGCCGTGTTGCTGCGCCAGATATTGTTCGCGAAGTGAAGTGCGAGATAATTTTCCGGATAGGGCAGCAAATCCGAGAACATGCTCGGAATCATCGTCGAGGAATTCGTCGCGACAATCGTCTTCTCGTCGAGGAAGGGCGCGAGCTTCGCATAAAACTCCCGCTTCGCCTCTCTGTCCTCCGCCATGCTCTCGATGATAAAGTCCGCCTCGCGGACACTCTCCGCAAGATCCAGCGAGAGCCGAATGTTCTGTTTCGCCGCTTCGACGGCCTTCTCAAGGCGCGCGAGATCCTCCGCGCTCTTGACCGCCGCCGCGTCGCCGAAACCGCGCGGCAAATCAAGCGGTTTGCCCGCGAGCATCGCCTCGCCGACCCGCGCGAGTTCCGCGCGATACACATTGTAAAGACGCGCGAGCTTCGGCTCCGTTCTGCCGATCGAGCCCTCGCTCCGGAGCCATATCGTCACCGGGAAGCCCTTAAACGCCGTCTGAAACGCAATCTGCGCGCCGAGCACGCCGCCGCCCGCCACCAATACATGCCGAAATTCCATATCCACCTCCGATTTCTCCGAGACCTTGTACATTTATCGATACAAAAAGAGCATACCACGCCCCGGAAGCCGCGCGCAAGCTCAGCCGTCAAAAAGCTCCGAAAAGTCGTGCCGGTTCGCTAGCTCCTCCGCCGAGACCTCAAGGTAGATGTCGAGCGCCGGACTCTCCTGCGAAGCGGTCAGAATGCCCGCCTTCATGAGCTCAAGCACCGCGAGAAACGTGACCACGAGAAGCAGCTTGCTGCGCCGCTTTTCGAGTAAGTCCCGAAACGAAAAACTCTCGTGCGCGCGCGCATAGCTCATGACCGCTTCAATCTGCATCTTCAGACTGATGGGCTCGCGCTTGATGGTCCCGAAGCGACTCCGCTCCGGATCGATCCGGTCTTCGCGCTGGCGCATGACTTCCTGAAACACAAACTGAAGACGCGTGAGCGTCACATCCTGAAAGAGCTCGTCGAGATCCACAGGTTGTGTCCACTCCGCAACCTCTTTCGGCAGCGCGGGTTCGCGGAAAAAGACCTTGTAGGCGTCGAATTCGCGATCGGCGAGTTCCTCCGCCATGAGCTTGTACTTCTTGTGCTCCAGGAGGCGATTCACAAGTTCCGCTCTCGGATCCACCTCTTCGCCGGTCTCCTGATCCACCTCGCGCGGCAGGAGCATGCGCGCCTTGATGTCGAGCAGGGTCGCCGCCATCAGAAGGAACTCCGAGAGCTGATCGAGATCCTCTCTCTCCATGCCGGAGAGATACGCCATATACTGCTCCGTAATCTCGGCAATCGGAATGTCGTAGATATTGATTTTATTCTTCTCGATCAGCTTTAAGAGAAGATCGAGCGGCCCCTCATACTTTTCAAGCCGCAGCGAGAGCGCCTCATCTGCCATGTCCTCTCCCCTTTCGAAGCTCCAGCACCATGAGCTCCGGCAAATTCATAAAGCGGAGGTTGATGCTGTGCGTGCCGATGCCCGGGCTTAAGAGCATCGCGTGCTCCCCCCGGTAGAAAAGTCCGCTCGCCGGGCCGCGGAAAAATTCAAACTGCGGCGTCATGAGGCCTATATTCCCCGGGAGCCGCACCGTGCCGCCGTGCCAGTGCCCCGCGAACGTGAGATCCGCGCCCCAGCGCGCATAGGCGTCAAAAAAAGCCGGGCTATGCGCAAAGAGAAGCTGAAAGCGCGTCGCATTTGCCGCGCCGAGATGAGACTGCACATAGTCTTCGCGCATCTCATCATGCGGCGCTCGCCGGTAAAAATTCTCGGTGATGTGGAGCCCCGAGAGCGCAAGGTCATCGCCGAGCAATACGGTCTCATCCGAGAGATAGTGTACGCCCTGCCGACTAAGCCCCGCCTGCAAGTCGTCGAACAGCTGCAAATAGCGCCCGCGGTCGCGGTCCAGCCGCGCCTCGTGGTTTCCCTCGCCGTAGTAGACCGGCGCGATTTCCGCGAGCCGCTCTGTCAGCGCGAGGGTCGCCTGAATCGAAGCGCCGTGCTTTGCCGTCACCATATCTCCGCCGAGGAAGATGTAGTCCGGCCGAAGCCGCGCCGTTTCTTTCAGGAGCCGCGCCGCAATGTCGCCGAGACGGCGTTCGTGAAAGTCCGAGAGGTATACAATGCGGCGCGGTCTTTCGATTTTCGGGCTCCGCAGTTCATAGCGGCGCACAATGAGGCTCCGACGCTCCCGCTCGGATTCAAAAAGGGCGGCCGCCGCAATGCCGACCGCCGCCAAACCGAACGAGAAGAAAAACTTCTTCTTATCCAATCCAAACCCCTTCCCTGTTGACTCGGTATCCATCCGGTGTGCGGCTGTCTGTCAACATTTTGCCGTCACTTCCAAGATAATACCACTGATTCCGATACTGTAGCCAGCAGTTTTGCTGCAGTGCACCCTGCCCCGGTGTCAGGTAATACCAGGCGCCCGTGCTATCCTGCTGCCAGCCCTCCTTCATATTGCCGTCCGCGTCAAACCAGTACTGCGCACCGTTAATCTCCCGGCGGGCATTCTTCACAAACTCACCGTTTGCTTCTCTGTACGCCCACACACCGTTTCTTTGGAGCCACCCCGCCTGACTTGGCAGCTTTGCCCCCGGTCCGCTTACCGCCGGATTTTGATTTGCCGCCGGATTTGCTCCCTGACTGCTTGCCTGACTTACCGCCGGATTTACCGTTTGTCTGCTTACCGCCTGACTTTGACTTGCCGACGGACTTACCGCCTGCTGATTTTCCGCCGGATTTTCCTGCTGACTTTGAGGCTGACTGTTTGCCGTGAGCGCCTGTACTCTGCCGCTTGTCTCCTGTGCCGTTTCCCCGCCCACGGCCTCCTGTTTTTTTCCGCCGGACTCTCCCGCGACTTGGAAACCGTAGTCGAGCAGCGCCCTTGTGTCCGCGTACTGCGTCCGCTTGCTCTTCATGACCACGGCAATGAGGTGCACACCGTTTCGCTCCGCGCAGGTCACGAGCGTATTGCCCGCCGCGCTCGTATAGCCCGTCTTGCCGCCGAGAATGCCCGGATAGTAGTCCGAACCGCCCGGCGCAATCATACGGTGTCCCATTGTGATGTCCGTGCCGTTCGGACGCTTTTGGGTCGCTGGAAAATGGTACGAAGTCGTCTGATCCAGCGCGCGGAAATCGGCGCGGTCAAAACAGGCCTTCGCGATCAGCGCCATGTCGTGCGGTGTCGTGACGTGGTTTGCGTTGTTCAGACCGTTCGGGTTCACGAAATGCGTGTTGGTGCAGCCGAGCTGTCGGGCTCTCCGGTTCATCTTCTGCGCGAACGCGGAGACCGAGCCCGAGACATGCTCGGCGAGTCCGTTCGCGACCTCGTTCGCGGATTTCAGCATGAGCCCGTAGAGACAATCCCGCACCTTGACGCGGTCGCCCTTTGTGAGCTCCAGATTCACCGCGCCCGACTCCAGATTTCCGGTCGCGCTGTCGGAAAACACAACCACATCGTCCTGTGAGCTGTTCTCGAGCACCAGAAGTGCCGTCATAAACTTGGTGATCGAAGCCGGATAGAACTGCTGATTTGCGTTCTTCTCATACAAAAACTGTCCCGTCGTCGCATTGTAGAGCGCCGCGCCCTCCGAGGCAATCTGCGGCGCGGTCGCCGCATACGCTGTCTCTATGCCGATAGAGCCGCCGAAAAGCAGCAGTGCCGCGATGAGACAACAGAGCCCTCTTTTGATTTTTTCCTGCATCAAAACGAAATCCCCCTCCCCTGAGATGCCGCCTCCGCCCTCAGTTCTATTTCATTTCTCTTATAATTTTATCACAATCCTACTTCTCATTTTTTACAAAATTATGAAAAAGAGCGGGTATTTCTGTCGCTTTACAAAAGATACGACCCTGAATGCGATCTTTTCCGCCGCCGCCCTTGCCGCCGCGCGCGCGGAGTTCGGCGAGAAAAGGCTCCCGGTCAAACCCGTCGCCGGACAGGAGAAACGCATAGCCCGTCTCCTCCGCGCCGGAGAAAAGCCCGATTACACCGGTAAAATGCTCTCTGAGCGGCTTTAGCGCGCGCTGTAGCGCACTCTCCGGGAGCGGCGGCAGAATAAGACAGGGCGCCTGCTCGCCCCGCTGCGCCGCTGTCTCGGCCTTCGCAAGAATCAGTTCGACCGCAAGCGAAGCCGCGCGGCTCTCGGCGGCAGCGCTCTTCTCCTGCACTTTTGCGACCGCACTGTCCAGTTCGCCGAGCGGCGCCGAGAGTCGCGCCGAAATCTCTTTTGCCTCGTCGAGGCAGGCCGAAAACGCCGTGAGTGCCCGCATCCCGCAGGCGAGATACAGTCTGGTGCCGCCCTTATAGTTCATCGCGCTCAGAATCTTTACGAGCCCCACCTCCGAACTCCGATTGACATGGGGCGCGCAACAGGCACAGGTGTCCACATCCCCGATTTCGACGAGGCGGATTGCCCCCGTCAGTTCCTTTTTCTGCCGGTAAGAAATCGCCGCAAGCTCCGCCGCGTCCGGATAAAAGGCGCGCACCGGGATGTCCCGGAAAACGGCCTCATTGACCGCGCGCTCAAGCTCTGCGAGATCCGCCGCGCCGAGCGGGACACTGAGGTCCACCTGCACTTCGCGCTCGCTCAGGTGAAAGCCCACATTTTCCGCGCCGAAGAGGCGGTGCGCAAGCCCCGACAACATGTGCTCGCCCGTGTGCTGCTGCATAAAGTCAAAGCGGCGCGCCCAGTCGACCGTCCCTGTGACCGTGCTGCCGACCGATAGCGGCGCGTCGACCAGGTGGGTGATGATGCCGTCCTGTATCGTGACATCCAGAATTTTTGCCCCGCCGAGCGTGCCGCGGTCCGCCTTCTGCCCGCCCTGTTCCGGGAAAAAAGCCGTCCGGTCCAGAATCACCGCAAAACAAGTCTCGCCGTCCGCCGTTCTCTCCGCGAAAGAGAGCACTTCTGCCGTAAAGCAGAGCTCCCGCGGATCTCTGTCAAAAATCGTCTCTGTCATACGAATCTCCTCTCCGCCCGCCGCGGCAAATGTGCAAACGCTCCGATTTCCCGCACACGAAAAGACAGCCTCCTTTCGGGAAGCTGTCCTTTGCTCATCTCGTCACTGCGCTGCCTTGATTGCCGCGAGCAGTTCCGCATAGGTCTCCAACGCCGGGTACTGCGGGTAGGCCTTCTTGATTTCCTCCGTCGTCCGGAACAGGAAACCCGCCTTGCTCGCCTCGATCATGCCGAGGTCGTTGTAGCTGTCACCGCTCGCAATCGTCTCATAGCCAATCGACTGGAGCGCGCGCACCGTCGTGAGCTTCGAGTGCTCAATGCGCATCTTGAAGCCCGTGATTTCACCGCTCTCCGCGACCTCAAGCGAGTTGCAGAGTATCGTCGGGTAGCCGAGCTTTTTCATGAGAGGAGACGCGAACTGCGTGAATGTGTCACTCAGAATCATGACCTGGGTAAAGCTCCGGAGCTCGTCGAGGAACTCCTTGGCGCCCGGCATCGGATCAATCGTCGCGATGGTCTCCTGAATCTCCTTGAGCCCGAGGCCGTGCTCCTTCAGAATGTCAATGCGGTAGCGCATCAGCTTGTCGTAGTCCGGCTCGTCCCGCGTCGTGCGGCGAAGTTCCGGGATGCCCGAAGCCTCCGCAAACGCAATCCAGATTTCGGGAACCAGCACGCCCTCCAGATCCAAGCAAACAATATTCATGTTGTGCCTCCTCATTTCGCAATTTCACAATAACAGCCACATTATACCAAAGCGGCCCGCTCTTTGCCACTAAATCGACTTGCCGAGGAACTGGCTCTCATAGAGCGTGTAGTAGAAGCCCTTTGCCGCCATAAGTTCCTCGTGGTTGCCCTTTTCGATGATGTGTCCGGCCTTCATCACAAGAATCACATCGGCGTTCCGTATCGTCGAGAGACGGTGCGCGACAATAAAGCTTGTGCGCCCCTCCATGAGCTTATTAAACGCCTCCTGAATTTTGAGCTCCGTCCGCGTGTCGATCGAAGAAGTCGCCTCGTCGAGAATCAGCATCGACGGATTGCTCATCATGACGCGGGCAATGCAGAGGAGCTGCTTCTGTCCCTGCGAGAAGCCCTCGCCGTTCTCGGCAATCACCGTGTCATAGCCCTGCGGCAGCTTTTCGATGAAATTCGCAATGTGGCAGATGCGCGCAACCTCGCACATACGTTCCTCGGAAATGCCGAGATTGCCCATCGTGATGTTCTCGCGTATCGTACCGCTCTTTAACCAGGTCTCCTGTAAGACCATGCCGAAGCCGCCGCGAAGCGAGGCGCGTGTCAGGTCGCGGAGATCCGTGCCGTCGAGGGTGATGCTGCCGCCCGTCACATCATAGAAGCGCATCAGGAGATTGATGAGCGTCGTCTTGCCGCAGCCGGTCGGCCCGACAATCGCAATCTTCTGCCCCGGTTTCACCGCAAAGTCAAAGTTCTCAATGAGATGCTGCTCCGGCACATAAGAAAAGTCTACCTTGTCAAACCCGACCGCACCGTCGAAGTGCTCTATGACCTTGGCATCCGCCGCGTCGGGCACCTCCTCCGTCTCCTCGATGAACTCAAAAAGCCTTGCCGCACAGGCAATCGCGTTCTGAAGCTCGGTCACAACGCCCGAAATCTCATTGAACGGCTTTGCGTACTGGCTCGCGTAGCTGAGAAAAGCCGTGAGCTCGCCGACCGTCAGATGCCCGCCGATCACCGAGAGAGCACCGACCGCACCGACAATCATATAGACCAGCGCATTCACAAAGCGCGTCGTCGGGTTGGTCAGCGAAGAGAAGAAAGTCGCTTTCAACGAAGTCTCGGTTAGCTTTTCATTGAGCGCATCGAAATCCGAAATCACGGCACGCTCGCGGTGAAAGGCCTTGACGACGCGCTGTCCCTCGACCATCTCGTTGATCATGCCGGTCTGCTCGCCGCGAAGCGTCGACTGCGCGCGGAACAAAAGATAGCTGTGCTTTGAGATATAACCCGCGAGCAGAAAGCTGAGCGGCGTGATTAACACGACCGCAAGCGTAATCCAGACATTGACCGAGAGCATGAAGAGGAGCGTCCCGAGTATCGTGAGGACACCCGTAAAGAGCTGGGTAAAGCCCATCAAAAGGCCGTCCGAAAACTGGTCGGCATCCGCAATCACGCGGCTCTCGATCTCGCCGACCGGGTGCGCGTCGAGGTAACTTAATGGCAGACGCTCAATCTTCCGGAAAGCATCGTTTCGAAGCGCCTGCACGACCGCATAAGCCAGGTGGTTGTTGCAGAGATTCATGCACCACTGGAATATCCCCACACCCGCCGCCGCGAGGATAAGCTGCAGCATGATGCGCCGCACGCCGGGGAAATCCACCCGTCCCGCGCCGATCATGTGGTCCACAACCGCACCGGTCAAACGCGGTGCGAGCAGGGTCAGGACAACCGTAAGGAAAGCAAACAGTAACGACGCGATCAGGTACAGCCGGAAGCGGCCGATATAACGGAGCACCTTTTTGACAGTGCGCCACTGGAAATCATTTTTCTTCTTCTGTTCCATCTCACGCCTCCTTCGGGAACTGGGAGTAGTAAATCTCCTGATAGACCCGGTTGTCCCGGAGAAGCTCCTCATGTGTGCCGCTACCGACCAGACGCCCGTTGTCAAGCACCAGAATCCGGTCCGCATACTGCACCGAAGCCGCGCGCTGCGACACAATGAAACAGGTGATGTCCTTTGCGCTCTCGCGGATAGCCGTCCGGAGCGCTGCATCGGTCGCAAAGTCGAGTGCCGAAGCGCTGTCGTCGAGAATCAGAATCTCCGGCTTCTTCATCAGCGCGCGCGCAATCGTGAGGCGCTGTTTCTGACCGCCCGACAGATTTCGGGCGTTCTGCTCCAGATGGAAGTCGAGCTGTCCGGGCTTGGTCTCGACATATTCCTTCGCCTGCGCGACCGTCAGCGCCTCCCAAAACGCCGCGTTGTCGGCATCCTCTTTGCCCCAGCGGAGATTGTCGGCAATGCTCCCCTGAAAGAGCTCGGCCTTCTGTAAGACCATGCCGACCGCCGCGCGGAGACTTTCGAGCGTCAGTTTCCGCACATCCTCGCCAAAGACCGCTACCTCGCCCGCGGTCACATCATAGAAACGCGGAATCAGATTCACGAGCGAAGACTTGCCGCTGCCCGTGCCGCCGATGATGCCGATGGTATCGCCCGCATAGGCCGTAAAGCTGATGTGCGAGAGCGCCTCGCCGCTCTCTGTGTCATAGCGGAGCGAGACATCCCGGAATTCGACCGCCTTCTTCCGGCCGTCCGCATCTGCCGCCTCGCCCGCAAACACTTGCGCTGTGTCCTCGCTGCCGTCCTGCATATCGCACTGCACCTCCAGCACTGCGGCAACGCGGTCACTGCAGGCCATAGCGCGCGTCACCTGAATAATCAGATTAGCGAGCTTGATTAACTCCACCAGGATCTGCGACATATAATTCAGCAGCGCGACCACCTGACCGGTCGCGAGAATGCCTGCGTTTACGCGCACGGCGTCTGTCTGAATCAGTGCGACAATCGCGAGGTTAATGAGCACATAGGTCAGCGGATTCATGAGGCCCGAGATGCGCCCCACACGGATCTGCTCCGCAAACAGGGCCGCATTCCGCTCCGCATAGCGCCGTTTCTCATTCTCCTCCTGGCGAAAAGCCCGGATTACGCGGACACCGGTCAGATTTTCGCGCGTGCTCGTCATGATCTGATCCAGGCGCCCCTGCACCTTTTTATAGAGCGGCAGGGTGGTCAGCAGAATCCAGAAGACAACCGCACCGATCACCGGAATTGCGACCGCAAAAATCAGCGCCGACGGCACGTCAATCGTAAACGCCATCATCATGGCACCAAAGACAATGAAGGGCGAACGGAGAAACAGCCGCAGCACCATGTTGACGCCGGACTGCACTTGGTTTACATCGCTCGTCATCCGCGTGATCAAGGTGTCCGCACCGAAGAGATCCAGCTGAGAAAAGCTGAGCTCCTGCACTTTGCTAAATAACCGGTGCCTCAGTTCACCGCCAAGCCGCATTGCCGCCTTTGCCGCAAAATACTGCGCGGTAATCGAGAACCCGAGTCCCGCCGCGCCGAGCAGCAAGAGTAAGGCCGACTGCTGCAACACATAGCCGCGATCTCCCATTGCAATGCCGCGGTCAATGATCCGTGCCATAATGAGCGGCACAATCAGCTCGAGCAACGCCTCCACAAGCTTAAAAAGAGGCGCAAGCACGGCCTCTCTCCTGTACTTCTTCAATATTGGCAACAAAACCTTCATACTTCCCTCTCTTTCTCACAATATCGTAGCGAGTTGAAGTAAGGCTGTCAAGAAAGGCGGTGGACGGGCAATGACTCAACTCTTTTATGATCTCACAAAGATGCGCATCGAAGAAAGACAGCACTGCAGACACAGTTTGGCGGAAATGAAAGAAAATAGGCGGGGCGGTGAAGACGAAAAGTCTTCACCGCCCCGCCCGCATATACGAGAATTAGGGGAGTCTCGTTTCTGCCGATATGAGCCTTACGGCGTCTCGCGAATCCATGCACCGGAAGCATCCACATGGTAGCCGTCCGGCGTCACTTCGTTCGCATACATGGAACCGTACGGTCTGCCCGGACGATTTCCGTACACCCAGCGGTTCTGAGAAGCATCCCAGTCCCAGGTCGGTGCCGGTGTCACCGGATTCAGGTAGTACCAGGTTCCGTCAATCTGCTGCCAGCCGGTCATCATAGCGCCGGTCAGCAGGTTCAGATAATACCATCTGCCGTCTGCGCTGTCGTGATACCAGCCCTTGTCCATCGAACCGAACCAGCCGTCGTGAATCGTGGAGAGGTGGAACCAGGTTCCCTGGTCGTTCTTCCACCAACCGCTGTCCATGACACCGTTCTCGTCGAAGTGGTAGCTGTAAATCTTGGTCTGGCCGTCGTAGGTATACGCCACGTCAGCCCAGGTGCCCTTGATTCTCTTGCCGTTACCGAGGTCAAAGTACCAACCGTGGTTCTCGACATCAAAGTTCACCCAGTTGCCCTCGACACCGTTCTGGTACACACGGTTGCCCGTGCCGGTCGAAGTCGTGCTGCCGGTGATGCCTCTGCGACCGCTGCCGCCGCGGCCACCGCCGCCGCCGCCACCGCCGCCGCTGTGGCTACCGCCACCGCCACCGCCGCCCGGAGTCGGGGTCGGAGTCGGGGTCGGAGACGGGGTGATACCCGCGATTCTGGCAAGAATCGCGTCAATCAGAGCCTTCAGGTTTGCGTGCTCTGTGACCAGTTCAGCCGTGGTCGGTCTCGGGAGACGGTTTGCAAGCGCATTTGCCTGTGTCACCGCATTGGTCAGATCGGAGAGTTCGGTCGGTGTGAGCTGCGAAACGATGTTCGGATTCGTCATCACGCCGTTGCCTCTGTTGATCTCGCCGATTAGGTTGTTTCTCGCATTCTGCCAAGCCGTGTCGTCCGCCGGAATGTACATCGCATAGACAGTCATGTCGCGCGTCACCGGATCGGTGTCTGCGAATGTCGCTGCGGTCGCATTGTTCTGCTTCCGGAACTGATCGAACTCATACTCAATGCCGGTCGTCGGATCTGTGTAGTTCACAGCGAGGGCACCGCGCATGGTGGTATAGTCCGCGTGGCTCGCAATATCACCGCCGTGCGGGACACGGAAGGTGTAGGTTGTGCCGCGCTTCGAGTCAATCACGGTCACCGTGTGTGCCTTCTTATAGCTCAGCACAAGATAGTCGCCGTTCTTCGCCTCAAAGCTGAAGTTACCGTCAAAGCCCGCCGCGCTGAGATCCGTCGGATTCATCGGGACATCCACATAGGAGACATTGCCCGCGCCATCCACGGTGCGCTTCCAGAGGCTGTAATTGGTGTTGTTCTTCAGGCTCTCATCGAGACGCGCTATGACACGCACCGTCGCGTTGCTGTTCGACGCCGGGACAGTCTTGTTGACGCCGTCCACATCGCGAGCCAAACCGACCTGCAGGCTCCACGGTGTCTTGAGATCGTTGTCGCCTGTCTGCGTCTTCAGCTCGTTTGCATTCGCCGCCGAGACAGCCCCACGGTTCAGCTTCACGATATAGGTGAGCTTACTCACACTTGCATTTGCAAGCGCTGCAAGATCATCAGGGTTATTCGTGAGCTCTGTGAGCAGCTGTGCGTTGTTTGCCGGGTCAGGCGCAAAGCGTCCGTCCTTCGGCGTGTAGTCGAGGTCTGCCTTCGGCTGTGCCGGAAGCAGCGGCTGGTTGTTGAAGCTTGCGGAAATCGTCACGGAACCTGCCGGCATCGTGATACGCGGTGACGATACCGTCTGTACCGTTGACATATTGAGACTGCCGAGCAGCACATTCCAACGGTTGAAAGTCGTCGCACCTGCCGGGACAGTCACGTCAAGCTTGATCTTATCGCCCGCCTGGAAGGTAACATTCGTATCATCCGCGCCAATCGGAAGCAACTGCTCCACGCCGCTGATGGTTCTCTTGTGCTCAATCACCTTGCCGCCGTTCAGAAGACGCAGCGTGTAGGTGTCCGGCGTTGCCGCCGGGTTGCCCGTCACCGGGATCACCGTTCCCTGTGCCGACTGATTCTGCGGGGTTTGGCTGCCGCCGACCGGTCTTGCGACCACCGTGTAAGTCGTGTTCGGGTCGAGGTTGTCAAAGACAATCGCTGCGCCCGGCGTACTCGGGGTGACCCAGCCGGAAGCCGGTACCACATTGCCGCTCGCGTCAAGCAGCGAGTACTCGGTGTTCGGCGCGGTCGGGCTTACCGTGATGGTCTGCTGACCCGGATTTGCGGCGTCCGTGCCGGTCGAGGCATTCGGTCCGACTGCCGGAACCGTCGCCGTGGTCGGCTGACTGCGGTTTAGCGCCGGGACACTTGTGATCGGCGTACCTGCCGCCGGATTCTCAGTGCTCGGGAGCTCATAGACCTGGTACTGTGCATTGACCGGAAGACCGGTGAACGCACCCGTCTGAAGTGTAGCGCCCGGAAGTGTCGCAATCACATTGCCGCTCATGTCGGTGATGGCATAGTTTCTGAGTGCGTTTGCACTGCTCACATTGACCGAACCTGTGCCGTTGTTTGCGACTGTGCCGCTTGCGTTCGGCATTGCGAGCAGGCCGTCGTCCGTGAAGCCGATTCGCAGGAAGCTGACATTGTAGGTCTCACTGCCGCCGATTTGTGTTGTCGGACCAGGCTGCAAGCCAACACTGCTGGTCCACGGCGTTGCATAGTAACCGCTGTCCGGCGTCGCCGTCGGCACGTTCAAATCTGCCCAAGTGGTCTGATTCCAAGTACCGGAAGCATCTCGCGTGTATTTCGGAACCGTCAAAGTTGTAAAGCCGCTCAGATGACCGTTTGCACTGCTCGTAAAGTTAAGCGTATACCACTCCGCCGGATTCTTCACGAACTTCGGATAAATCTTGAGAGTTCTCATGGCCGGCGGTGTACCGGTACCTGCCGGAACCACGAACTTATGATCCGCTGTCGGAATGGTTGAAGTACCGGTCGCTGCGTCGTAAATCTTAGTCTCAACGCCGTCCATCTCGACATACCAACCCTCGAGCATATAGTTTCGCTCGGGGTCTGCACTGACAGCAAGTCCGCCGCCCGTTGCCTCACCGATCAGCTTATCCCAAGTGTAGGAGCCGACACGGATGGAGCGCGGTGCCGTATTGCCAGTGATATTGCCGTTTGCGCTTGTCTGGTAGCTCACGCGCGCCCAGGCTGTCGCATCACTGGTATTTTCGACATAAGTAATTTCGATCTTCGCACCCTGGTTATCACTGCCCGCCTGTAATGTAAATTTTAAGTTGGGATCTGACGCCGTCGGCACAGTCGGTGCTGTTGCGCCACCGTTAGTACCCGGATTCATGTTCGGCGGATACGTATAGCCTGCCAGTACGGGAACCGCTACCGTCTGTTCGCCTGTCGTACCGACTGCACGCAATTCATTGATGTCGGCAATCGTAGGTCTGCCATCCTGACCGTCCAACGGATTGCCGTGGTTGTCGCGATACTTAACTTGTACGCGAAGCTGATAAGCCGGGTCACGCGTATACGTATAACGAATCTTGACATTCTGGTTCGGCATCTTGCCATTCAGCACACCATCTGAGTCAAAATTAAAGCGATTCTTTCCGGCTAAAGTGGTCGTGCCGTAGACACAAGCATTTGCGTCATCATTCTGGCCCTGCAGAATCGTGTAGCTATTGTAAACAAAACCTGCAATTGTAGGCGGTGTCAAATTGCTAATACTTTCTTCCGCCTTCTTTAAATCAGAGTCTGTCTGCTTAATGGTCGCACCACTTGCATCCACATATTCTCTCGTAAAAGAGAATTTCTGATTGTCATCCGGCTTGTACAGATAGCGGATTGTCAAATCATCGTTCGGCATCGTACCGCTGACTGTCTTATCCGAATCAACCGTTACTGTGGCCGCGCCCGTACCGCTTCCACTGCTCTCACCGTACTTGACATTCTTGTAGTTCTTAAGAATGACCTCTTTCACGGTATAACCGGGAACAGCTGCTGCGGAAAGCGGAACTTCCGTGATCGTATCACCTACCGACTTAGGTGACGGGTTTACCCAAGGTTGTCCACCCGGATTAAACGCAATATGGTCTGCTGTATAGAAGCTGGCGCTAGCACTCGCCGGTAATTCTGTGTTGGAATCATCCAGCATACGATAGTGCATGACGGTAAGTGTCTTTGTCTGCACAGTGCCGTTAGACTTCCACTTTGCCCTGTAGGTAATATTTCCACTGCCGGAAGGCATAACAAGCGGTAAGTAAGAAATCGGCTCTGTCAAAGAATACGCATCATCGTACCAACCGTCAAATATCCAACCACTCCAGCTCGGCGCATCAGGTGCCCCTTTTACCCAAGGCAATACCGGTCGTGCGGTCGTATCTGTTGCGGGCACTGTACTGCCGGATGTATCCACCAACGGAACCCCTGCAAACCCAGGTGCATTCTTCAGGAAATCGCCTTCATTCACAGTGATTGTATTGGTCGTATAGTGATTCGGACCGTCCGTAACTTTGGGGCCGTCTCCTGTATCAAAAATAATGGTGCGGGACGCCGCATAAACCGGCAGCGCCGGGGCTGCCATGGAAAATACCATGACAGCCGCC
>ERZ772974.825-NODE-825-length-21621-cov-6.115830_pt1 | contig 21621 bp, 16 predicted proteins | sample MGYA00580671_ERZ772974 | MGnify/ENA primary metagenome ERZ772974 (study PRJEB29015, sample SAMEA2738065) | human oral metagenome | biome: human oral; feature: human-associated habitat; material: saliva | place: China | collected 2218 ... | reverse complement strand
TCTATAATTGGCTCTGTGGTAGCAAGATTCCATTTCGATATGTAGAAAAATAAGTCACAGAAGAAAACAATCAGTAGATCCATGAGATTTGCTGATTTTATTGTGTTTAAAAGGTATAGAGTATAGAAAGCGATACAAAAAACAGTCCTATAAAAACTAAAAGTTTATGTACAATTGACTTAACATGAGCTAAACTATTGATACAACTGAATTAGAAGCATAAAGTATATTATTTAAAAAGTGTACTTTATAATTGAAATGTACTTTATTTTAAGGCTGGATAAAGTACATTTTTTGATTTAGTAGCGTTCAATAAGTATCATTTATAAAGTATATTTTGGTAAAAAGTATTAACACTTTCAATTGTACATTTTTAATGGAAATATTTCTTTTCTAATCATTACAAAACTCGTGAATGTTGAATACTTAGTGGTATAATTAAAACAGGACATATAGAAAGAAATAGCCCTATGGAAAACAATCATAGTGAAGTTCAAAAAAACAATAAGACCTATTCCTTTGATTTTGTTACTGAACATCGCTCTTTTTATACTCAACTGACAAAACGTTGTGTTTATGACGTACTTAGAGATGGTCAAAAGAAAATTGACAGAAAGGCTATTGCCAAACAAATGGCAGAGTTAGAAGCCTTGGTTGATATTGCAGAAAGTAAAGAGGAGTTTCAAAACTTTTTTTGAGAAAAAATACAGTCTTAAATTTCCTGATTTGAACTATTACATTTATCAGAAGAAAAAAGAGTTATCTAATTTTGACATAAACTTTGGATAGCAATGCACTATAACCCTAAAAAAAATGAGGAGGAATAATAATGACAACATGGTACGATTACATGGTAAGAGCTAGTGAACATGCTGGAAGTGACGGTGATTTGTGGTTTCGCTATCTTTATAAAGTCATTAAAGATGAGGAGACTAAACTAACTACTGATGATGTAGAGAAATTGTTGAAAAATCCTACCTTAACACCTTTCCAAAAAATAACCCTTCAAGATGCTTTAACAGAAGGTACACACACAAGAGAACACGTTTTGCAGGCGAACCGTAAAAGTCAGTCAAAAGATATTTTGAAACTCTTTAGAGAAGGTAACTATGGATGAGAAAGTTTTATTTGAGACTCTCAATACGGAATTAGCTAAGGAAAATATTGACCTAGAAATTATCTGTGTTGGTGATTTTGTTCTGGACTATTACAATCTCCGAGGAACACAAGATGTAGATGCCTTTTATCAAGAAGGTGCTAAAATCAGAAGTATTATTGAGAAAGTTGGCGATGATTTTGATGTGAATGAGCCTGATGAGTTATGGCTGAACAACAATGTTGCAAATATGAATAAATTACCGCCACTGTCTATCTGTGAGAAGGCATATAGCTATTCAAATTTGACTGTTTTTGTAACACCATTATCTTACATTCTCGGAATGAAACTAGACAGCGGACGAGATAAAGATAGCAGGATGCTGGGGAAATTATTAAACTAGTGAAAATTAGTTCTATAAAAGATATTATCAATAAACTCAAAGAATATGGTTTTCAACCAGACCTTTCATTGATATTGGAAGTATTTGAGATAACATATGGTATTGAATGGTTGGCAGAATATATGAGTGATCATTATGAAGAATTTAAATATTATCTCGAAAATACCATAAAAACTAAAAATTTTTGTACTTTTCCCTAGACAGTAGATAAACCCTTGATACAATTAAATTAAAAGTACATTCTTTAAAAAGTGTACTTTATTTTTGTTTTGTACATTATTTTAGGGGTGAATAATGTACATTTTGAGTTGTGATTTATGGTGGTTAGGTAGTGTGTTCATTTGTACATTTTGGTGGGTATGGAGTGGGTGAGATGAGTTGGAATAAAGTACATTTTATGGGGCATTACATTAACAATAAAATTTTTTACCTTTTTGTAGTTTAACCATACTGTAAATGCACCACCTTTATAGTAGTGATATAATCAAGGTAGCAGCAATATAAAGGAGGGAAGTGTTATGGCAAGTTCAGAAACTTATACTCAATATCTCAAGCCTACCGAAAAAGAGTTGCTTGAAGTTCAAGCCGGTTATGAAGAGCTAGAAAAGTTGCTGAAATCATCAAGATATCATGAAGGTGGTTTTTACATTTTGAATGGAAACAAAGTGTTTTCTAGTAATGAATATCAAGATATTAGGCAACATAAAATCTTGTTAGAAGCTGACAAACATATCGAACTTGGAGCAATAGAAGTTTCATTATCCAAAGAATGTTATAGAGATATAGGTAAGAAAAGTAAACCAGATAAAGTTTATGGAAGAAAGCAGATTCTCGAAAGTTCATACAGAGAGGACTTTAACAGAGGACACTTGATTGCTGAATCCCTCATTAAGTATTGCACTGATTTCGATTACTATAAAAGAGAAAACTTTGTTATGATCACCAATTGGTGTAATCGAGCTACAGCTTGCAATCATAAGCATATTGCCTGTGGGATGTTATTCTTCGAACAGATATTGCTTGATTCATTGGAAGATGGTGTAGACATCTGTTACAGAGTGACACCTGCCTTTAAGAAACTAGATGCTTCAGATGATGAAGAAGTAGGGCAATCCTTTGAGTATCTGCCTAGAGGTATTATCATGGAAGCTATTGTTACTAATGACAAAGCCTTCACTGGTCAGAATGTAGAACGACTAGGCAAGAAGTTCGAGAAGAGCTTTAATGTCTTTATTCCAAATGCACAGAGGGGCCTTGTTATTGATTATAGAACAGGAGAAATTGGTTTGAACGATAATTCAGTGACCTTGAAAGACTTATACGAAGCTAAGGGGTTCAAAATGAAAGAGTTAGGCGAAGTGGTAGGTGTGAGTCATCGAACCATTCGAAGATGGAATAAAGACATTGCGTATATCCCATTCAAGAATGTGGTTAATTTAGCTAAAGCACTTGATATGAGTGTTGATGAACTGGCTGAGTTGCTGTTATTGGATTATTGAGTTTATCTAAGATTGGCCTTGACAAATCATTCCAAGGCTACTAAAATCAAGTTGTTGCAACCTTCTGGTTTTTGGTACAAGGGTACCTAGAAGGAGAATTTTGTTATGCAAATTGACAAAACTAAAATTATTCTAAGTCTACTAGACTTTGCAACAACTGTCGTTACTTCCATTAAAGAGGTTATGATTGCTCAAATTGAGACAAACTCTGGAGATTAACGATATAAAAGCATATGATCTTGTACGATTATATGCTTTTCTTATTTTAAGGAGAATAAGTGTTATGAGTCAAAAACAGTTTACAGAATTTGAAAATCAAGATTATGGTGTTGTTATTATAGAACTCGTGAAAGATATCTATTATAGTGGAGTAAGTACTAGTAGTAAATTGGTATTAATCCGCAAATTTACGGAATTGATTTCGAGAAAAATTTTAAATTTAGGTGAAGGAGCTAAGATGACATTAGGTGAAATAGCACATCCTAATCCTAAAAAATTTCCACGGACGTATAAGTTATGGGAAAAACTAGATGCTTCCTTTAGAGATGATTTTTCAAAAATTGTGCAAGAGATTGCAGAGCTATGTAACCAGTACGCCCACACGCAAGTCAACAAACCAGCTTCTGACGAAGAATATTTAAGAGCTGAAGAGCTAGTGTCTGAGTTGTTTTCACTCTTATTTGTAAAATACTTTACAAAATTCGAGCTTACCGTGTTGTCAGACCCCAATGTTCTAACTGCTTTTTCTCACCTACCACCAGTTATTCGCTATAAAACACTAGAAAAGTTAATGGGTGAGAAAGCAATTTCTGAATTAAATGTTCGAATTTTAGATAAGTTTATGTTGGCTAAAGTGAAATACCAAAGCTTGGATGAAGCATTCATCTGGTTATTGAAAAATCGAGAAGAGATGATTGATGTATCATATCCAACATCTGAAGAAATTGAAAACTTTATTGGGTTTCATGACGATGAATGTTCTTTAGCCTTATGGGAATACAACAATGCTTTTGATTTGTTGCTTGATAAATTATTAGATCCTAAAATTTTAGTAAACGAATCAGGGCAGTTATACGATGACTTTGAAAGGACTGTAGTGTATTTCAATGACTTTAACTGTGAATTATACCTCACTGGAACAGAAGAAAGAGAAGAATTTAAAGACCTTATTGAGTTTGCTTTTTTGGGAAGGTGAGGAAGAGAACAGGGTACATAACAAAAGAAGAATTTTATTTAAAAAATCGTCTGTCTAACTAATTAGAAGGGCGAATCTTTTTCATGTGTATGGTGTAAAGTACATTCTTTAAAAAGTGTTAAACTAAAAGTTTATGTACAATTGACTAAACTAGAGCTAAACCATTGATACAACTGAATTAGAAGCATAAAGTACATTCTTAAAAAACTGTACTTTATTTTTGTTTTGTACATTATTTTAAACGCTATTAAAGTACAGAATTAGAAGAGGATATTGTGATTATAGTGGAAATTCAATTATACAAAATGAGGTAGAAAATATAGGAGTAGAAGTAAGTTTAATTGTACATTTTTTAAAATAGATATTGTGATTTGAAAATAGTATATATTGTGTTAATAAGGTGGAGAATATAGCAGTTGTAGTGGTATAATTAGATTAAGTTTATTAATAGAAGGAAGAATCAGATGGTTAAGTTAGATACTGGTAATTCAGAAGAAAAATCAGAAAACGAATTACAGATTAGCATTGATAATTTATTGCAACCTCTTAATAATTTACAAACAAGTATCTTTACCCCTGAGTTAGTTGAATCATTTTCTTTGCTTCAAAACACGGTAAATAACTCAAACATGGCTACTGTAGCTACCTCGGTATTTTCAAAGTCTGCCCATCAGTTAGCAGAAGCTGCGAAAGTATCCCTACCTCAAGTGAACATTAATGCAAGTTATAACAATATGCTTTCAAGTCTACATATAGATGTAGTTCAAAATATTGCTAATTCGGTCAATAAAATAATTGATGGACTTCAGTTTGACTATTCAAAGTTAGCTTTAGATTTAGGAGAAATTTTAAAAAATATTCCTAGTCCGTATTCTGAAAATGAAATCAGTGAAATAATATCTAATGTTAAGAGACTAGCCGAGCAAGGCTGGGTTATCTATTATGATTTTGGAGATATCTATAGACGAATAAATATTGATAACATTGAAGAATTGGAAGATGAGTGGTTAACTCAATTGAAAAAAGATCTTTCTAGTGAAGATATTTATAGTGAGCTAAAAGAGTCACTTTGTTATCCAGAAACATTGATAGAGTCAATGTTTGAAAGTTATAAAAGTAAAAATTACTATGCTGCATACACACTTGCTACCTTAGCAATAGATGGAGCACTAAATAGGATTGCAGAACAAGTAACTAATAAGGATAGGATACCTGTGGGTTATCCGTCTGTTGAAGTTCTAGAAAAGCAGTTTGTAGATAAAACTTTTAGTGATGTTGGGCTGATTCATTGGCTATTTAACTTTTTCAAAGATACTAATAGATTTACTATAGAAGAACCAAATCGCCATATGATAGGGCATGGACGTTGGGAAGGAACAATTTCTGAAAAAGATTTTCTTAAGTTATTTAATGTAATGTTGTGCTTGTTGGCAAATTTTGAACTATGGCAGTATCATTTGGTAGAAGTACAGTGAAGTTTTTGAAAAGATAGCGGGGGAGAAGTGAGTAATAAAGGAATAGGAGTACGAGAGATTCCAGCAGCGGTTGTATTAAACAAATTTGTTGGGAATGAAGAAGACTCTAACTATGAAGTGTTTTTACTAGAGTATCTTAACCAATCTAAATATTTCCAAAATAAATCTAAGCATGAACGGTATCTTGCACCTAAAAGCGAAAGTAATGGAGAATGTGATGCAATATCATTAAGCTATAATATAGATTTTAAACTCCTTGCCTCTTCATCATATCTTAGAGGCCAACGCTTAACAAGTATGAGCATAACAAAAGCTACAACAGGAGTAACTTTTTACGGAGCACCAAGAACTGTTGGTGGTAAATATATAGTAACCTGGCTTCATAAATTATTTAGAATGCATACTCTAGAAGAATTACATAGAATACGTAGCAATGAAAGTATAATAAGACCCGGAACTGATGAGTATGATGTTCTCAAAGCTCTGCAAATTATGGAAACAAAGAAAAACCTGTTATTGTTCTTTCCGTATAGTCATTTTATAAATTCCGAAGTAGAATTTAGTATAGTTACCAAGGACATAGGAAAGGAATTGATGAAAAACTTTCACGAGCTCTCTAAGTATAGAGAAAAAGTTGGTGGCGGTTATGAAACCTATATATTAACTGAATATGAGAAACAGTTTTTATTGTACTCGTTCTCCGCAACTGGATTTGAATTATTGGAGGTCTTTGCTACATTGGAATTGCCAACATATCAAAAACTTTTGGACTATGCTAACCCATTTGCTCATATTGAGATAATTGATTAATAGGAATATGGAAATATAAATATTTGGGTTAGTGTAGTAAGGGAATACTACATCAAGACCCATGATTACTTTTTTTCTAATGAATCCAATTATAGGACGGAGATAAAAATTTTATTTAAGTCGAGAGCTAAGTGAGTAAATTATGTGAGTTGAGAGAGTTAAAATAACTCACAAGAAGTGAACTGTCAAAGGAGTTAGATATTCCTATTCATACTATTGTTATTGCACGTTGGAAAAACGATAGACTGATATGTGTCTAAAAAACTGTCTGATTATATTGATTACTTCGAAGTTGCAATCACTATAACAAAAAAGAGGGAAAACCTCTTTTTTTGTTATTCTTCAAATGACTAATTTTACAAAAAAGGTATCTAAATTTTTACAGTAGATACCTTTTTGAGTTAAATTTTTTCAATCAAGATAATTTATCATTAATTTCTACTTTCCACCATTCTTTTAACGGAGTTGTACTTATATACGCTTCTTGGAATAATTGATATAAATTTGAATAAGTTTTATCATTTTTTAATGCAAAAATAACATTATCTATAATTAAAGGTATAATCATATTTTCTTCAGCCCATTTACCTTGATAGTAGTATGGGGTTATTTTTTGTTGTCTGAAGTGTATTTCGGTGTTTTTATCTAAGCTGTGAGCTAAAAATGCACAAAAGACCTTTCTATCTGGATGTTTTATTTTGTATTCTCCTAGGTGCCTACTAACAGGTTCCATTTCAGCTCTTCTTTGATTAGTATCTTTGTTTAAAGTTACTTCAAGAATAAAATCATGATCTGGAAGTTTTTTATAGTCTCTGTATTTAAAAATTAAATCAGACTGTCCACCTGAAGCATGAGTTTTAGGTAAAAAATCAGCATCTAATGTTAAATTCATTGAGTTTAGTGGTTGTATTTCTTTTTCCGAAATATAATACCAAGCAATTGCGGTAATATATTCAAAAGTAGTAGGGACACTAGCATCTTTAGAAACTACAGATTGTATTTCTTTTACTTTCTTTTGAATTATTTTGTTATTATTTGTACTATATTGAATTTTTATATTGTCTAGTATTTGTATTACTGTATTCTTGGAGAACTTAGCATCGATAAGATTTTTAAATTTTTGATTATTCAATTCATTTAAAATGAAGTCTATGTTATCTTCATTTACATTGGTTTTTAAAACTTTACTTAACTTTTGAAATACTTTTGAAGGTTTTGTCACTAGAACTCCACCAAAAAGATTATTTAGGGGAATATAATCATAAATATTTACGTTAGAACTTTTTTTAGCACAGTCAAGTAAATCATCTATTTTATCTTGAAAATATGCCTTTGAAAATAAATTTAAACTTAAACCATTAGAGAATGAAAAAATTTCCGTTGCTGATAAAACCCTTTTGTTTAAATCAAAATATTCTTTCAATATATTTTCTGTCTTAATAAAATGCCAATTATATAAAAACCATTTTCTAAAATCTTTTTCGTTCATTTTAGAAACCTTATCCAATAGGTCTTTTAAAAAACGTTTTTGGTTACTTTGTTTTGCGCTTTCACCTTTCAAAAATTTCTTCCAGCTCGATCTCTTTTTATCAGAACTAATTGTTGCAAGTATATTAGTAATTTGAGTAAAAGTAGGTCTAGAAATTTGATTATTACAATTTCTTAATAAAATATAAAGACTTTCAATGGGTATTTCATATTTAGAACCCTTCGCATTAACTCCCAAACAACGAATCTCTGTGTCGGAAACTGAATTATTTACAACAAAATCTTGATATATTTTTTGATAATTATCCATTGAAAATAATAATTCAATAATATAATTAAAAATAAATCTTTTGGGGTTATTAGATTTTCTATAATTCTTAATGGTTTTAGAAATTTCTAGGATTTTATCATTATCAATAGTTGTCATTACAAAAAATTTAAACTCATCTTCAGTTATGCTATCATTTTTAAGTAAAGTTACTAATGTAGCTATAAATGGATTGATTGAATATTTTTGTGAGAATGAATATGATTTTTTTACTAACTGTAAGAAATATAAATAACCAAACTCTGAAATATTTAATTCATTTTTTTGGATTCTGTGAGGTTTTGATAATTCTAAGATTTTGTTTCCAACCGATGATAAATACCTTTCTTTATTACAAAACCCAAGTTGTTCAATAAAAGAACTAATAGCTCTTGCATCTTTATCAGGTAAGGTTCCTCCATAGTTAATAATATCAAATTCATTCATTTCATCCAGAAAATTTGAATAGAGGAATTTCCATTCAGTTTTTGGATGTTTAAGCCTGACATTTTGAAGCGCACGACATCCCAACTCAAGTTTTAGAGACAAAGAACTTTGCCTAAAAGATGTATTACCCAAACTCCAAATAAAACTAGAATTACTATAATTTGCCATAAAAGATACCTCGCTAATGAATATATTGTATCAAAAAAACAAATGATAAGATAGGGTAGAAATAAAAAGTATATAATTTTTTTACCTCGTATATACTAGAATATTCATAGTATGCTATAATAGAAAAAAGCTGTAAAAAAACGTAGATGCGTAGTTGCATAAGGAGAAAAAATGTCATTAACAACAAAATCCGTGGAAGAGACTTTAGGAATAACTCGTCAAACTCTTCACAATTGGATCAAAGAAGGGTTATTACCAGCTCCAAAAAAGGATTTTCGAAACTGGTATATTTGGTCAGATGAAGATTTAGAGAATCTTCGCAATATTATTGAACAGAAAACGCTGATTAACAATAAAAAACAAGCTGTTGATGACAGTTATTTAAAAATTGAAAATCGGAGATACCTAGGCTCTAAACAAAAAATGCTCAATTTTATAGAAAAAGTAGTAAATGAAAATACCACTGGAGTGAATATAGTAGCAGATATATTTGGTGGGATTGGCGTTGTTTCTGAGCTTTTTAGAAAACAAGGAAAAAAAATCATCATAAATGATATACTACACTCCAACTATGTTTGTTTTAAAACTTGGTTCGGAAACCAAGAAGTTAACTATGAAAAGATAGTCAAATTAATTGATGAGCTTAATAATTTAAAACCAGTTAAAGAAAATTATGTATCACAAAACTTTGGAGGAAAGTATTTTTCTAATGAAAATGCTAAGAAAATTGGAGCTATCAGACAAAAAATTGATACTTATGATGTTAATGAAAGGGAAAAAGCCTTTTTACTTACATCACTATTATATGCAATGGATAAAGTTGCTAATACTGTAGGGCATTACGACGCTTTCAGAAGAAAAATGGATACATTTAATTCGATTCATTTAAAAGTGCCAGAGAATAACATTAATAAATATAATGAAATTTATAATTGCGACGCCAATGAGCTTGTCAAACATATAAAGGCTGATTTGGTCTATATTGACACCCCGTATAACTCAAGACAGTATGGGGATGCGTATCATCTTTTGGAGAATATTATTGACTGGAAAAAACCTGAACTTACTGGGGTTGCATTAAAAATGATTGATAGAAGTCATATAAAATCTAAATATTCGACTTCAGAAGCACCTAAAGCTTTCGAAAATCTAATCAACGACATTGATTCAAAATACATTCTTGTCTCGTATAATAATATGGCTAAAAAAGGAAGTGGTCGTTCTAATGCAAAGATTTCTAATGAAGAAATAATCAGTATTCTGAGTAAAAAGGGGAAAGTTAAAGTCTTTGAAACTCCGTTTAAAGTTTTTACTACAGGAAAAACTAAAGTTGATGATCATAAAGAATTACTGTATCTATGCGAAGTATTTAAACCAAATAAAGAAAGTAATAAAATTGTAAAGACACATCAATCTGCTATTAATTACACAGGTGGAAAGTTTAAATTACTGCCTCAATTACTACCTCTTTTCCCAAAAAATATAAATAATTTCTATGATGTTTTTGTCGGGGGCGCTAATTTAGCTATAAATGTTGAAGCAAATCAGTATTTCGTAAATGATATCAATGAAAAGGTAATTGATTTGTATCGCTATCTAAGTGAAGCCGACTTCAATGAATTATCAAAGAGAATTGAAAAAATTATTGATAAGTACGGACTTTCAAATACCCAAAAAAATGGGTATGACTTTTACAATACTAACTCTTCAATTGGACTAAAAGAAGTTAACAAAATTGCTTATCAAAAATTGAGAGAAGATTTTAACAATGGTTACTTTAGAAAAGACCTCAATCCAATTATATTTTATATTTTGATTGTATATGGGTTTAATAACCAAATTCGCTTTAATAAAAAAGGAGAGTTCAATACACCGACAGGTAAAAGAGACTTTAACCAAAAGATGTCTTTAAAATTACAAAACTTTATGGCTGAATTAAAAAAGAGGAAAATTATTTTTTCTTCATTAGATTTCAAAGATTTCTTAGTTCATCAATCATTTGAAGAAGACGATTTTGTGTATCTAGATCCTCCATATTTAATTTCAACCGCATCGTATAATGAAAATGGGGGGTGGAGTGTTAATAACGAAAAAGAATTATTGGACACGCTGGATATTTTGACAAATAAGGGAGTAAAATTTGCCCTGTCCAATGTCATTATTCATAAAGGTAAGACTAACACTCTATTAAAAAATTGGTCTAAAAAATATAATGTTCATTATTTAGACTTCAACTATAACAATTCAAATTATCAGTCTAAAGCCAAATCAAAGGATACCGTAGAAGTATTAATCACTAATTACTAAAGAAGTAGACTAATCAAAAATAAGTCTATAAATTTTACAAAGATAAAAAACGCATAACGCTAGATAGCTGTATATCTAACATTATGCGTTTAATAGTTTTTAACTATCAGTTTTAAAAAGACTCTTTATATCATTTGTAAAACGACCACATTGTTATTTTGAAAAGACATCATCAAGTATTTCTTGTCTCCAATTATTTCTAATAGTAGTTGGAATGGTACTATAATGGCTAGTTATAGTATTAAGTAAGTCAATATCATTTATACCTTTTTGAAGGATGATAATCAATTCATCAGTAGTCAGACCAAATATGTTTAGACCATTAACAACCCCTGTCTTTAATGTTCCATTAAACTGAATAAATTGAGTTGCTCTAAAGACATTTATAACATTGTCGTCTAATTCATTTGCAATAAAAATTGTCTGAGATTTATTATTTTCAAGGGTAAAATTTATACTATGTCGAATAACAGGTTCCATCTCTCCACGTTTTTGAGAACTTAAATCCATCAAAGTAGCTTCAATAAGCAAAGAATAATCTTCAGTAACAATTTCAATATCACCTGCTCCGCCCCCTCTATGAGTCAATGGTAACTTATTGCCGTCTAAAGACACTTGGAAAATTTGATGTAAACAAAACGATTTGTGTTTAGAAATGTAGAACCAAACAATAGTCAATATATATTCGAAAATAGTGGGGACTGTTGCGTTTTCTGTAACCAAATCAAATACTTTTTCATCATCTCGAACTTTTATATATTCAAGAATTTCTATCACTTTTTCAACAGGGAAGTGTGTTTTAATAAAATCCCTAAATTCCAGTTCGCGTTTATGAACTATGAGATTATTAATTTTTGAAAAATCGTCTGTGCCAAATTGTTGACCAAGAATAGTGTAGAGGTTTTGTATATTGAATTCTGAAATATTTAGAATTTCTTTAGTAGTCATATTAGCAAACCAAACACTGTCTTCATTTAGTTCGTAATCATCGTAATTTTCATGACCAGTCAAATTAAAATCTTTATCCAACAATTTCAGCAACGGAAGAATAACCCATTTATTATTTAAATTCACTAATCCATTATCAAAACTAACTAATCCAGTTGCTTGAAAAGCTCTTCGACACATATCAGAATATTCTCTTATAAGATCATTGTGCTTACTGAATACAAATTGAAGATAAATTTGATACCCATCTCCACTTAGTAATGGATTCTCATTGTTTTCTTGTAAAAACTCTATAACACTCATATTAGGTTTTAATTTGAATGGAATTCTTCCTTCTCCAAACGCCTTTTTTATTCTCTCATCTTTAGAAAGTTTCTGTATATTAGCTAACAATGAAGTGTTAGGATTCTCCACAAAGTTAAGAAGCAACAGTACAAATTCTTTGTACAACAAAGATGTTTTACTGCTATCTCTGTTGTTAAAATATTTGACAAAGTTATCATCAGATAAATCTTGTTTATCAAACATAGATTTGACAGCTTCTAACTCTTCATTAGAGCGTAAAGTGTTAACGAAAGTTCTCTTGTAAAAATCTTCAAATGTTTCATTATTTGTTGATGTTTCATGGTACTCAGAAATTATAGAGAGCAGTTCTTCCTCACTTTGTTCAGGTTTAATCGATTCGATTATCTTTAAGAAGTCTTGTTGAGGTACATTATCATATTTGCTTAAAAATAACACGGCAAATCTAAAATTATAGAAGTAATTATCGGATTCAGAAGAATAAATTCTTAGCTTTAGAAATTGTCTTAGGTATACTAAGTTATCTTCAGATAATCCTAAAATTTTCTCTATTGAATCCGGTTCAGCTAAATTATTATTAAAATAAGCTCTTCCTACATTACTTATTTTTCTATTAGAAGTAATGAGTCCAGTTTTTACTAATCCGTTTGTTAGGGTTCTTCCTCGTAAGCCAAGTCGATTAGGATTAACTTTATAGTTTTTAGCACGTTTAAAATCCACAAACAGTTCTAAACCGTCATCTTTTTCAAGTCGAACAATTTCATCAATAAAACTCTTGTAAAAGTCCTCTTGTAAACTAGTATTTCGCTGCCATGTAAAAGCATTGTCCATGTATTCCTTCACATGTTTTAAAATAAGTTTATTAACCTCAACTAATTGCTTTACTCGAATCGAAGTATCTCCCATATTAAAAATACTTTGTGGACTATCTAATCGCATTGAATCACCTCTAGAACAGACTATTGTATCTTTATTATACACCAGTATTTTATAATTTTATAAACATAAATAAAAAAACTTCAGCATAGCTGTAGTTTTTTTGTAATATTATCTTACTGAAGAGGATAAGATAAGTGAAATCCAATTCTCTACAGGCTTAAAATGTCCTACAATCTTTCCAATAATCCGAGGGTTTTCTTCATATGGAGCATAACAATTGAAAAAATTTCCAGTTTTTTTAAAATCACTATCTCAGATGACTATTCAATCAAAATATGATATAATACAAAAAAAGTAAAAATAACAAAAGTAACTTACAAAAGTAAAAGAAAAAAGTAAATAGATAGCCACGGCGGATATTCCTTTCATCGTTTAGAAGGGTTGCTGTGGTTATCGTTGTTGCTGAGCCAATTAATTGCTCTTATTACTTAGATGAAGTTACTTTTATTCTTGAATTAATTTAAATAATAATAACGATCAATGAAAGTACTCATCGATATTCCCTTTATGCAGTTTAGAGCACAAAGGAAAATGGTACTGATTTGATCGTTTTTTTGTGTATTGACATCCTAAAACCCAGTCAGAACCTTCAGTCATATTAAACAAGGAGATAACATGAGATTTGTTGTATATAAACATTCACTGGTTTTAGGTGATAACAACATCGTGACAAAGCAATTTATCGTTCTGAAGCACGATGACGGCAACCTACAATTTACTGATTTTCATCGTTATGTTAAATCTACTTCAAGAATCAAGTCGATCTCAGATGATGGGAATAAACGCTTTTCTTACGTTGTTAAGTTTCTTAATTTCATATTTGGTACTCTTGGACTTAAAAGTGTAGACCAACTTACACTTGAGATGGTTAGAGAGTTTTTTACGCTTTATGGATTATCTCAGTTACCAGGGGATAGCGGAAAAAGAAAGAAAAGCACCGTTAAAAAATGCGTAAATGCAGTTCTTGACTTCTTAACTCTTTATTTAAATGAGCGAAAGGAAAAGGCTAAGTTAAAAGCAGATGAATTGTATTCTACGACGACTTTTACGAATAGTAGAGGGCGAGTTGTAAAGCGTAAAGAACCAAATTTTGAAATCTACGTGGATGATAGCAACACTGAGAAAGCTATTTTTCGTGATATGCCAAATAGTGCTTTTGAGATGTTATTTTCTCACATTGCACACTATCATAAAGATCTACTCATGGTTGTTGCCTTGGGAGCATTTGTTGGTTTAAGACCATCAGAAGCATGTAACGTAAGACGTGAAGATAGTCCTCTAGGACCAGGTATTTTATTCCACCAAAGTGATGGGCAAGTATTTAAGATTGAGATCGATTTACGAAAAGAAATACCCTTAAGAAGCGATTTAAAGCCGACTGGACGGATTAAAAAGGAAAGACTTCAAGCAGTCCCTTATATCTTCTTGGAGGTCTTTTTAGACACCTACAATGACTATATGAGTTATCTGGAAGGTAAGAAGTATGAGAAGGACTATGGGCCATTAAATCTTAACAGACGAGGAAAGGCATTATCATACGATGTATACTATCAACGATTTCGTAAGATTATTCGTGAAGAAATGATTCCAATCTTCTTAAAGTCCGATGATGCAGAGGTTGTTTTCTTCGGTCAACTTTTACAGGAACATAATATTTCTCCGCATATCTTTAGACATTGGTACACCACACAGTTGGTTTTATCTGGAGTTTCTGAGATTAGCGAACTCATGTCTGCAAGAGGTGATAAATCACCTGAGAGCGCTTGGGTTTATCTACAAAATAAAGGTGAAATCGCAAAACAATATGGTCAAGTTAACAATGGTGTTTTTGATTATATGAATTGGCGAGCAAATGAACTTTTTGGTGATAAGTTAGAAAGGTAATGTATGACTTATTCAATTAAATCTTTGATCGAAAATCTGTTAAGTGAACTCGGAAAAAACGATATACAGTATAAAGGCAAAATTAGTAAGTTTTTAGTTGATAACAATTGGTTTAATATTGAGATTGATTTGGATAACTATTCTATCTCAGATAAAGATGCTCAATTATTAATAGAAAAAATAACCAATTATCTTCTTGGGCCAACTGGTTTAGCAGGAATTCAGCCTATATTTAAGCAAAAATTACCATTGACTTACAGATATTTTCAGCAATACTCAGAGGATAGCAACTTATCTAAGGAAAACATGTTTTATGTTCAAGATTTTCTTGCTTTTTATCTTAAAAGAGATTTATTTCTCTGTAATGATAATGAGATTGAATTGTTGGTTGAAGAATCAGTATATGCACTTGAAAAGCAAAAAGGCGAAGTTTTTATTGATTTTTTAAAGTGGTTAATGAATAAAATGAGATGTAACTATCACAAAAGATATGAATTTACACCTCGATACACATTAGAACAGGAGACTAACGCTTATGAGTTAGACGAATATTTAGAATTACTGTATTTTCTTTTTAATGACAATTACATTAGAAAAGAAGATATGCTTTATAAAGCAGCAATCTCAAAAGACTACGCAGATACCTGGCTATTTCTAGCACTTCATTTTATATGTGCGCTACGTGGAACAGATTTAGAACAACTTGGACATCCACAACTTCCTAGAACACCGAAAGAAGTTCTAAAATCAGTTAGAAGTGGTAATTGGAGTAGCAGTGAGGCAAGAAGAACTCTTTTAAGTATTACAACTCGTTTAACTTATTTAAATATTACTCCAAACAAAACAAAGCGAACTAAAAATATTAGTCAGATTAAATTTCAGGTCCCTGAGAGTTGTCAGGTATTGATTGGAACGTTGTTGGCTATCTGTGAAGCTCATTATCAGTTGAATAAAGATAATAATGATGAACCTTTAATTCGACAAATAAAAGAATATAAACGAATTAATCGATATATGGGGAAAGAAATTGGAGACTTATTTCTTGAAAGGAATTTTAGTTCTAGATCTGCAAATAAATCCTATCTTCAAACTGTTGCCATGTTAGCAGATGATGTTTTGCAAGAAAAATCTGAGTTAAATATTAAAGGCTATTTTTTAGCCGCATTAGCCCGTAGCCATAAAGGTTCATTCGATGAATTTGCACAAACTACAACAACGTACCTAAAAGATGCCCAACTAAGCCAGCTTAAACCAGAAATGGTTGCGAGAGAACTATTTGAACGAGGTGTTTTATCTATGATTCCATCAATGATCCTGACGATTGTAACTAGAGGAAAGTATAAAGAATTAAGTCCTAGTCAACAGACTCAGATGATTAAACAGTTAGATTTGACACCAAATGAGATTGAAAAAACATTGGCTTTAAGCATTCAGGCAGAAGTGAAATCGCAAAAGGCATTAAAGATTTTGGTAGAAGAAGAAGCAGAGCCTAATCAACTTCTTACTATTTGTCATCGTATAGGAAACGGTGAAGCCTTCTCAAAACAAGGTGAAAGCATGTGTCTTTTATCTGCGCTTGGAAAGATTTGTCCATATGACGATAGGCAACATTGCATCGGTTGTCATTATGAATTACAAACGAAATCTACTTTATTGTTATTAGTAGGAGAATTCAATCGTTTGAACAAACAATACTCTAGAGTTCGAACTGATTTAGAAAAAGGTAAAATTCGGAGTATTTTAGAAGAACAAATAAAACCTTGTTTAACTGAAATGTTGCAAGCTTTATGCGAGCAATATGGAGATGACGTGTTACATGATTACGAAGAAATAATAAAGGAGTTAATAAATTGAACAATCAAGCTAAACTTTTTAAAATTGAAAATTATTTTGAAACTTTTGACCGTGATTGTGTTCTGCGAGCAAAAGAAGTTTTCGATGACTATTTTGATAAAGGAATTATTCTAAGTTACGATTTTGATCATAAGAAATGGGAAACTACAAATGAATATGCCAATATTAGCCTGTTTTTTAACATTTCTGAATTTCAATATAGGAGATTTTATCAATCAATTTTTCAGTTGCCTTATAAGGAATTTATCGATTACTTAAAAAGTTTTATTGTTTTCTCAATGAAACAACATGTTTTAAAAACTTTACAGCTATTTCTAATGGATATTAAACAAATTATTAAAAATACAACCAAAGATACGTTTTTAGATTTAGAAAATATTTCTGTAAAATTTCCTGGTTTATGTATTGACTTTTTCTCAAATCTTCCCTGTTCAGATGATAGTCAACTAAATCAACTATTGGAGCAATTAGATAATAAATTAACTATCAACCTTCAAAAAAGGCAGAGGTCAAAACAGCAAAGACAATTAGCGCAATTTCAATCCTATTTTACCTTTAATGACATTTTAAATGATTATTGGTCTCAAAAATTATCTAAAAAAGAACGTCTATTTTATTATCCATTGTATCTCTGGTGGCAGATTACAGCGATTTTACCTTTAAGGCCAAGAGAATTTCTTTTAATACAAAGAAACTGTTTGACCGAGAAAGATGGAAAATATTTTCTTACATTAAGGAGAAATGTAATCAAAGGAAGGGATCGACTTGTTGCACATAAAATTTCTGAAGATTATATTTTGAATACTTATGAGATTACTAATTCATTAGCTTCTGAAATAAAGACTTACCTCAAACTTACTGAAAATGATCGTTCTACTAAATTAGAGACATTATTTGTGACTGATCCTCATTATAACCGTTGGGGTCGTCGAACAGGTGTTAATAACCGATTTTTAACTTACACTAATCTCAATACTATTTTGAGGTATTTTTTTAATGAGATCATTTCTCAAAAATACGGTTATCAAGTTAATTATTTTAGTTTCCCAGGTAGATTAGATGAAAACGAGATTAATTTAATTCATATTGGGGATACTAGACATATTGCAATGATCAATTTAATTGCAGAAGGGGCTAGTCCTGTTACAGCTATGCTTTTAGCTGGTCATGAAGATGTGACAACTTCATCTCACTATTTTTCAAATTTAAGCCAATTTATTGAATGTCGTAGTTATCAAATGTATCGTAAACTAACGAGTAAAAATACGAATTACGCCATTAGTAAGAGACAGCCATTTTATACAGCACAAGGACAATACATCACTTTAGAAAATAAAGGACGGTGTTACTCACCCCGCTTTGCGAAAGGTGATTATTCAGATTGTTTAAAGGTTATTAGTGAGCATGCAGAACTAGGTGCTTGTACGAGCTGCCCTTTTTACCGTAAAGCAGGCAAAGATTATTTTTCAATGGATAAAACATTTAAAAAGTCAGTTGATGAAAAAGCTATGGTTGTAAATGAAGCGATTAGAAAAGTTAGACAAGGGAAAGGTCATATTGAAGATATTGGAGAAGCTTTGTTGAAATTAAAAACAGTTAGCAATACCTATCAAGATTACTTAAATGCTAAACAACTATCTTTAGAGGAGAACAAGTCTAATGGCTAGAAAGAAATCAATTTCTGATGATGAATTGATTCATTTGTTTGAACAGTATTTAATTTCCCAGTGTTCCTGTGATTTAAGCTTGGTAAAAATTCCTCGGTTTGGTGACTATGTTAGGAATCATGGCTATCAAAATGTTGCGGATACAACCATTAGACGTAATAAAAGATTTAGGGATTTTTTAAAAGAAAGTGAAATTAAATACCAAGATGAAAATTATGAGGCTGTGATTACTTACAAGACCATAGATCCTGACAATTTTATGGCAAAAAATCGTGCTCCAGGCGCTATGAAAAGAGCATTGGTGGAAATTAGCCAATACTATAAGAAGATAGCAAACATTGCGGCTAGCTATAAACAAGAAGCAGATAAGTTACGTGGCTTAAATTCTGAACTACAGTCAACTAATGAAGATTTAAAACAGAAGCTACAAAGAGAAAATGAGTTAATTGATGAGAATCAAAAACTTTTACAAATAATCAAAACAAGTGTCTATCCAGAAATTGCGAATGTGCTTTTAAAAGAAGAGGGATTGCTAAAATATTCTCAAAAGGTTATCAGTGAGGATTTCCTAGTAGACAATATCATTACTGCTGAATCAGAAGTAGATTTTCATTCTGGTGGTTTTATTGAACAAGAAAATCCTCAAAAATCAACTAAAGTGGTTTCTATTAAAAACTTACTGGACAGCAAAACTAATTATAAATGAGGAAAGAAATGAACAAGAAAGTTAAAGATAATCCAGCTATTTACATGTACTGGGATCAAAAACGAAATGTTCTTGACCCAAAAAAATTGTCGTCAAATAGTTTAAAATATGCCTATTGGTCTTGCCCTTATTGTCAACACCATTGGGAAGCGAAAATCATTGATGTGCAGCTTGACAGTTATGAATATCTTAGGTGTTGCCCCCATTGTGGATTAGGGGAACGTTCCATTGATGAAAATGAGAGTGTTCTTCAGGTTTATCCTGATTTCAGAAATTATATAAACTACAGCGTTGAGCAGGATGAAGAATTAGATGAGAAACTTCTTACCTTGCCGTTCAATAGTAAAAGAAAATTCAATTTTAAATGTCCTACGTGTCAATTAAGTTGGAAAGATGCTGCGACAAATAAGAGGTTATTTCAACTAACAAGTGGAGATTTATTTCACTTTGGTTGCAATGAAACTACCTATCATTGCGATTACAAATCAGTTTATCCAAATTTAGCTAAAATCTATAGCGATCATTTAAACAAATTTAAATTTAATGAACTGAAGCTGAGTTACAATATAACAGTACCTATCCATTGGGAATGTGATAAGTGTCATTGCAAATTTGAATTATCTATTGATAGATTATTGAACCGAATTAAAAGAAGTGGTCATTACTGTTTGGAGTGCCATTCTTCATTTGAAGAGTTGTTGGATAAAGAGTTTGAGGTTTCTCCTCTATCTTTTTTGAAATCCTACATGCTCAAGGAGTGGTCTGAAAGGAACAATATTGTACCTAATCAAGTTGATGCATTATCAAATGTTCAAGTATTATGGGAATGTATGAATTGTCACGGAGAGTATTCATGCTCACCATTTGAAAAAACAGATAGGTCTTGTCCATTTTGTTCAAATAGAGAAAAACTACAAGATTTTAATACGCTAAATGAAACACATCCCTATTTGAGGGAATTTTGGGATCTCAGTAATGAAAAAGATTTTTCTGCATATTGGTTTAAGTCAAATAATGCAGTTAGTTGGGGTTGTCCTTGTTGTAAAATCAACTTTCAATGTAGCCCAGCTGAAATGATCAGTCGAACTGATTTAGAAAATCAAAACTTTCAAACATGCCCTAATCAATGTGACTGGAGGACTGAGGTATTTAAAAATAATATTTTTCTTAAAGAACCAAAACTCATCAAAGAATGGAGCGCTAAAAATAAAATTCCAATTCATTTAGCTCAGACAACAATAGAAACGAAAAAATATTGGTGGAATTGTTCAAAGTGTCATGGGACATATTTATGTTCTATCCCAATTCGAAGAGAAGTTTCTCAGTGTTGTCCTTACTGTAACAACGATAAGCCTCTGAAGGGGTATAATACATTTGATTATTTGTACCCTCAACTAGCAAAATTGTGGGCACCAAATAATAAAGTCTCTATAGATAGTTTTGTTCCATTATTAACTGAAAAAAGGTTTTATTTATGGCGCTGCAAAGAATGTAACTTTGAATTTCATGAGCGCTTCAGCATTATATTAAATAAGTATTTAAGTTCCGAGACAAAAGATCTTAAAGAAATGTGTCCATTTTGTGCAGAATTAAAAGAAAGACAAGATAATATCTCTTTTGAAGATTTGATGAATGAGTGGGACTATCTTAATAATCTTATTCTAGGAGATCCAGAAAGAATCCCAAATAATACCCAATTAAGATTTTGGTGGATTTGTAAGAATAATCCAGAGCATCGTTATAGAATGGCTATCGTAGATAAGATTGCAAATGTAAAACGATCTATCGAGCCATGCATGTTTTGTAAAAGGCGTAGACGAAAAAGAGAACATTTTGTTCCTTATAGGAAAATTTAAAAAACAGGTTCAAATTTGAACTTGTTTTTTATCATAGATTTTTATAAAGTACATTATTTTAAAAGATTGTATTTTTAGTTTTCAAGGAGGTAATGTACAGAATTTTAGTATGCGAAAGATTTAGTTTTCACGGGAATAAAGTACATAATTGAGTGTAATTGGCTTAAAAAAATTTTTTGGTTACTGACAAAAAATTTTTGTTAACCTATATAATCCCTATAACATCTTTCCGAAAAACTATAATTTTCTTGAAAAATATATCTGGCTAT
>ERZ772974.823-NODE-823-length-21660-cov-10.639111_pt1 | contig 21660 bp, 16 predicted proteins | sample MGYA00580671_ERZ772974 | MGnify/ENA primary metagenome ERZ772974 (study PRJEB29015, sample SAMEA2738065) | human oral metagenome | biome: human oral; feature: human-associated habitat; material: saliva | place: China | collected 2218 ... | reverse complement strand
CAGGTTATGAGCCTGGCGAGCTACCAACTGCTCCAACCCGCGATATTAACCATTGTCAATCCTTCAATAAACCGTAGTGTATTTCTGAATTGCGAGTGCAAAGGTAGGCATTTAATGCCAAACTGCCAAAGAATTATACATTATTTAACATACAATCCACTCCGCCCCTGCCGCTTCAAGGCTCTCACGACTGCCATTTCCATAGGTTACTCCGCACGTATGTGTACCTGCATTACGCCCCATAAGGATGTCGAATTCGGTATCACCTACCACGAGTGTCTCATGCGGTTCGACGTTGAAACAACGCAAGGTGAGGAGCACTGGCTCGGCTGCGGGCTTCTTATTGACCACATTGTCAGCACCAACAAGAAAGCTAATATAGTTTGTGAGTTTCAAATCAGTCATCAGTTTAACAAGCGAACTACGGTTACGACTACTCGCTACCGACATCCTAATGCCCATAGCAATCAGCCTATCAAGCGTTTCAAAGACCCCGGGGAAAATCGTGACAGCCCCCGGCACGTTCTTTATATTGAATATTTCGCTATACACCTCAGCACATTCTTCCGCCTTCTCGTCGGTCATTGGGATGATAGAAGAGAAACATTCTTTCAGTGGAAGACCAATGGTTCGAGCACACTCCTCACGTGTTCGTGTCGGAAGGTGTAACTTCTCGATCGTTGCAAGCATCGTATCAGTAATCAGTCGTTGGGAGTCTCCGAGCGTACCATCAAAGTCGAAGATGACAAGACGTACACCTGCAAGGATATTGGGGTTCGTGAACAGGTCTGGACAACAGCGTGGCCTTGCTTCGCCAACGGCCTCATCAGTCTTCGACTTGGACAGCTTTTTCCTTTTAAGATAGCTCTTCACCCGCTTATAACCCTCCTTACCAAGAATCGCAACACCGGTGTATTGAAAGGTTTTCGCCAGTCCGAAGAACACGGTAAAGAGTATGCCCTTTGTCGCTGTAGACACTGGGAAGAACACTTGCACAAAGGAGAGTGCATAGAAAGGAAGGCACATCAGGAGTACGATAACCCCTGTGCGAAACGATAGTTGTTGAAGTTTACTCTTGATAGACATATTCTACTCGAACCATATAAACCGTTCTGTCAAAAGTAGACAACGCATAACACGTCTCTTACTGATAATCCCCACCTTGACAGACTTGGATTAATTTCAAGCTACAAAAGTAAGTAAAATCTTCCTAATAACCCCCAAACCTATCCTTATATATAGTAAAAAAGGGAAGAGAAGCACAATTTCTACAGTTGTGCTTTCGCACATTCCAACAATTATTAGTAAATTTGCACGGTAAAAAGTAATATATTCATTTCCCCTATTTATGGCAGAAAAGATTAGGATAAAGGACATTGCAGAACGTGCAGGAGTAAGTGTAGGAACGGTTGACAGGGTATTACATAAACGTCCGAACGTATCGGAAGTAGCACTGAAGAAGGTAGAGAAGGTGCTAAAGGAGATGAATTACCAACCGAATGTATATGCAAGTGCACTCGCTTACAACAAGAGTTACAAGTTCTATTGTCTAATCCCCAAACACAGTAGTGAGGCTTATTGGGAAGAGATAGAGGTAGGGGCTATGAAGGCAGTCGAGGCTCGCAGGGACTTTTATGTTGACTTAGAGATTATGTATTACAGCCGTCTTGACTCCCACTCGTTTGTTGAGACCTATCAAAAATGCCTAAGGAAGAACCCAGACGGAGTAATCCTCGTGCCTACAACATTAGAACTTACACGACAGTTCACAGAGGAGTTACACGATAGGAACATACCCTTCATTCTGCTTGACTCCTTTATGCCATCGCTGCAACCACTGTCCTTTTATGGGCAGGACTCCATTCAGAGCGGTCGTTTCGCAGCCAAGATGCTTATGCTCATAGCACAGAGAGAGGAGAGCATCATGCTCATGAAGCAGACAAAAGATGGGAAAATGGCAAGTAGACAACAGGAGAATCGTGAGGTGGGGTTCCGCAACTATATGCAAGAGAACTATCCTGACATTAAGATATTGGAGGTTAATCTACCCTTAGATGAGGAGAGGAAGCGTTATGACCATATCTTAGAGAAATTCTTTAGTGAGCATCCTGAGGTGCACCATTGTATCACCTTTAATTCTAAAGCACATATCGTCGGTAAGTTCCTACTGAAGACTCGTCGCAAGAACGTACAGATTATGGGCTATGACGTGGTGCATAAGAATGCTGACTGTCTGCGAGATGGTTCCATGTCGTTCCTTATTGCGCAGCATGCCTACCAACAAGGCTATTTCAGTGTAGACTCCCTTTTCCGTGCGTTGGTGCTGAAGAAGAAGGTAGAACCAGTCAACTATATGCCTATCGACCTGTTGACAAGGGAGAACATAGACTTCTATCATAGGGAATGGGGGTAAGTTGGGACCTCCCCCGACCCCTCCGAAGGAGGGGAGAACAAGCCTGCCAAAGACTGAAAAGAGGGTGGAGAAAGGTGGAAGGAGATGTAATAAAAGATAGTGTAAACGCTTGACGCAAGAGATGGTAACGCTTAGTACGAGAAAAGCGTAGGCCCAATACGAAAAGTGTTAGGCAGGAGTATGAAAAGTGTTAAGCAGGAGTACAAAAGCTGTTAAGCAGGAGTACGAAAAGTGTTAAGCATGAGTATGAAAGCTGTTAAGCACGAGTATGAAAGGAGGGGACGTCAGATTAGGGCCATTTCGAAGGTTTTGATAAGACTATAAGACCATCACCATGGATATAAGACTGCCCAGACATGACGCATCAATAGGCGGCTGTTGGCACGAGTCAACAACACGCTATCATTCAATAGAGGCACAAGAACCTCTATAGAAAGCATTAAATACGCAATAGAAAGCATGACAGAAAATAAGAAAGGACTCCTTGCTTTGAGTCCATTGCTGGTATTCATCGTTCTATACTTAGTCACCTCAATCATTTCAGGCGACTTCTATAAGGTGCCAATAACCGTTGCCTTCATGATATCGAGTATCTTTGCTATCGCCATATCAGGGGGCTTTCCGCTCGCTAAACGTATTGAGATATACTCTAAGGGAGCCAGTACAGATAACATGATGATGATGTTATGGATATTTGTACTTGCTGGTGCCTTCGCTAACTCGGCAAAGGATATGGGGAGCATCGACGCTACAGTCAACCTAACCCTCTCTGTTCTGCCCGACAACATGCTGCTTCCAGGACTCTTCTTAGCGGCTTGCTTCATCTCAATAAGCATCGGAACGAGTGTAGGAACTATCGTTGCACTAACGCCAATAGCCGCAGGTATAGCCACGTCAACCAACAGTTCGCTGCCTTTCGTGGTCGCTATCGTGGTCGGAGGGTCGTTCTTTGGCGACAACCTATCGTTCATCAGCGATACAACAGTCGTCGCTACAAGGACACAAGAGTGCAAGATGGCAGATAAGTTCAAGGTCAACTTCTTCATTGTAGCACCTGCTGCCGTCCTCATCCTATTAGGTTATGTATTCATGGGAAGGGACATCCACACCGTAGGACAGGCCTCACACGTCGACTTCTATAGGGTTATTCCTTACATGGCTGTGCTTATCTGTGCTGTTTTCGGTATGAATGTGATGGCCGTTCTGACCATTGGTCTTGTCCTCACAGGTGCTATTGGCATCATTGATGGCAGTTACGACCTCTACGGATGGTTTGGTAGTATGGGCAAAGGTATCACCGGCATGGGCGAGCTAATAATCATCACGATGATGGCAGGCGGTATGTTAGAGATCATCCGAGAGAATGGTGGCATCGACTACCTCATCAAGAAGATCACACGTCACGTCAGTAGCAAGCGTGGAGCAGAGTTAACAATAGCCTTCCTCGTCAGTTTAGTAGATATCTGTACGGCTAATAATACAGTCGCAATCCTCACCGTTGGCGGTATAGCCAAGCAGATTGGCGACCGTTACGGAGTAGATAAACGCAAGGCAGCCAGCATCCTCGACACCTTTTCTTGCTGTGCTCAAGGTCTGATACCCTACGGTGCTCAGATACTGATGGCGGCTGGCTTGGCCAAAATCAACCCCGTTAGCATCGTTCCCTTCCTATATTATCCGATGGCATTAGGCATCACCGCCCTACTATCCATCCTCTTCCATTACCCCCGCCGATACTCATAACATAGCAACAACACCCATCCATCAACACCCAACACCCATCACCTAACACCCAACCCCATGCAACCAATAGAATCATCTGGGATGGACATCATCCAACGCAACTTCTTTCGTATCCTGTGTTCAGGCGCTTTCGGCACACAGTCGAGCCTCGAACCAATGTCAGCCTTCAAGTGGAGACGACTCATACAGATGGTTGAAGCACAACAGGTAATGCCCATCTTCACCAATGGTATCGCTCGTCACTCCATGGACGAAGGCCTTAACCTACCAGAGAGCATCATTACCGACATCAAAGCAAAGCAAGAAGAGCGCAAGACACTGACTGCGCGAATACCGAAGACTGTCAGACTTAGCAACGGACTACTTAATCGACGACTAAAGAGTCTCATCTATAATGAGATCCACAGTATCGATACCTCCATCGAAGCCCTCGACCTTTTAAAGCTCATTGTATCCAATTCAGAGACCATGTTCACACGTGGCATGAACTTAGGAGGTATCATCACGATGGGCGAATACCTAAGGACACGTGGCAACAAGGTAGACTTCGTGAAGCTTGAGAACTGGCTGAACACCTTGCAACTAAGTGCGATGGCAGAGCTACAAGGCAATGTACTCATCTCCGTCTTTGGCTTTGAAGAAGACGAGATACCCTTTGTCACGAAGACTGACCCTAATGCTTATCGACTCACACTACGCAGTATTTCAGACTTGGCAAGGGACACTGCGCATGAATGGCACTTCAAACAAAACGCTGCAGGGTTTGTTCAAAACAACAACACAGTGCTCCAACGCAACGTACGACGCAGTCTTCGCTACGTTAGATATGCACCCATCGAGACGACAAGTAACTTCTTTCGCAACTTCGTTAGAAGCCTTTCTGAAATAGAGGAATAGCCTTGTTCAACCATAGAGAAAGCCTTGCCCCAAGCGGACAAGGCTTTCTTATTTTAGTTAAATAAGTAGTTTTTCTACACTTTTCACCCTCATTAAGCTTTTTATCAGATATTTTTTGTATCTTTGTCCGTGGATAGTTAGAATCCAGAATATAAAAACCTAAATACAAAACATTCGTTTAATCAAGATGAAGAAAATCTTACTATCAGTGGCATTGATGGTAGCGAGCATCTCGCTTCATGCCACAGATGCGAACTATCAGGTAGTTCCTCTCCCACAGAGTGTCACTGCTGAGAAGGGTGCACCATTCGTTTTAGAAGTTTTCACCTCTATCAACGTAGCCAGCAAAGATGATGCAATGCGCCGTAATGGTGAGTTTTTGAAACAGTATATCACGGAGGCTACGGGTATTACTCTCGATGATCAGAACAAGAAGGGGAACACTATAACCTTAAAGCTCAACCCAAAGATTGAGAATGAAGAGGGTTATGTCATCACCATCAAGGCTAATACTATCACCATAGAAGGTAAGACGCCACGTGGTGTATTCTATGGTGTGCAGACCCTTCGTAAGTCTTTACCATTAGAGAAAGCCAAGAGTGTCACCTTCCCTGCAGCCCGTATCGTAGACTATCCACGCTTCGGCTATCGTGGTACGATGCTCGACTGTGCTCGTCACTACTTCAAGATGGACTTTATCAAAGAGTTCATTGACATGTTGGCCCTCCACAATATCAACACCTTCCATTGGCATTTAACAGAAGACCAGGGCTGGCGTGTGCAGATTGATCGCTATCCTAAGTTGACAGAGATAGGCTCAAAGCGTGCACAGACCGTCATCGGTCGTATGACAGGACTCTATGATGACACACCTTACGGAGGCTATTATACAAAGGACGAGATGCGTGAGGTTGTCAAATATGCTGCTGATCGATATATCACAGTCATCCCTGAAATCGACATGCCAGGCCACATGCTCGGTGCATTGGCAGCCTATCCAGAGCTTGGATGTACGGGTGGTCCATACAAGGTAGCCGAGCAATGGGGTGTATTCCCAGACATTCTCTGTGCTGGAAACCCTAAGACTTACGAGTTCGTAAACAATGTCTTAGACGAAATCGTTGATATTTTCCCATCTAAGTATATCCATATTGGAGGCGACGAGGCCCCACGTGTGCGTTGGCAACACTGTCCTCGCTGTCAAGCTGAGATTAAGCGTTTAGACCTGAAGGGCTCTAACGGTTTCTCTGCTGAGGCTCAGTTGCAAGCTCACTTCATGAATCAAGTGGCCAAGCACTTGGAGTCTAAGGGTCGTAACATTATCGGTTGGGATGAGATCTTAGAGGGTGATGTAGACAAGGGGACGACTGTCATGAGTTGGCGTGGCGTCAATGGCGGTATTGAAGCGGCTAAGCGTGGATTGGATGCCATCATGACTCCAACCACTTACTATTACCTTGATTTCTATCAGAAGCCAGATAATCGCATGATTCTCATCGGTAATATGCTCCCTGTAGAGACAACTTACAGCTACAACCCAGTGCCTGACGACGCTGCACCAGAGTTGAAGAAGCATGTTAAGGGAGTTCAGGCTAACCTATGGACAGAGTATATCATCGGTCGCGACCTCGCCTTCTTCCAGCTCCTCCCACGTGTTGCTGCTATGGCAGAGACGGCTTGGACGGAGAATAACAAGAAGGACTTTGCTTCTTTCAAGACCCGTGAAACTCGTCTGAACGAGCTTTACAAGCACTTCGGATGGAAGACTTGCCAAGATCTCTACAAAGAAAAGAAGTAATTACGATGGTGTTTTAATATCATCTAATTCGTGTTTTAAGTTTTACAATAGATTCTGCTGACAGGGTGTGGGGGCTCTCCCCATATCTTGTCGGCTTTCTTTTTGTTTGCTAACAGACTGTTTGTCGATTAGATAGCGACCTTATTAACCACGATGACTGATAGGAGTAATAAATCTTGTCCTATCTTTTTCTACTACTGACTGAGCTTTTTTAGCTTTGTATTCAACATTCTCTTCTTTTGAAATATCATTACAAAACACACAAGAGAAAACTTGAAAAAAGGGGTTATAACCTCTTCTTTCACACCACACACAAGTGTTTTGTTATCAACAAGTTACACAACTGCAAAAAAGAAGGGCCTCTTCAAGGGGCGAGAACATGCCCTTCAAGGGGCAAGAAGGGCGTTTTCTATGAGCAAGAGGGGCGTCTTCTTCAAGCTTGTTAAGCCTATTCTAAAATCAAGAGAGGAATTTTCTTTACAATAGAAGGCGTAAACATAGAGGGAACAGAGGTATCTCTCTGTCTGCACCCATCCGTCAATAAGATAGTTCAACACTGCCAACACGCAGCAAACAAGTGACTTATCGCACGACTGTATTAGAAGCAATGGCGTTTAAGGAACTCCTCATACTGATTGCGATAGCCGTTGAAGACATTGATGTCTACCCCACCGTGGATACCTCGTACCGTCCCGTCAGGACTCAACTGCCAGTAGGCAAGCTTGAAATTCGGCTTATACTCGCCATAACGAGCTATCCAAACGTGATAGTTATCACCTAAGTCGGGAGCTAAGGGCATATAGGTGTTGGCGAATACTTGGCTGATATAGAGTATCGGACGCCTACCCGTATGCTTATAGACATAGCTCATCCACGCTCGAATATGATGGAACATCACAGCCGCACCACCCATTGCTGCTATCTGCGCATCAGACGGTTCGACATCTAAGACAGGTGGTAGGTCGCCTTTCAAGAACCTACTGTACTTTAAGAAATACTTGGCTTGTGCCGTACCAGCCGACTTCGTTGAGAAGAAATGGTAGGTTCCTGTACGAATACCATGCGCACGTGCGGCCTTGTAGTCGGCTCCGTAGTAGGCATTCAACACCGTACAGCCCTCTGTTGACTTGACATAAGCGAACGAAACAGGATAGTCTACCCTCCCCTTAATAGTCTTCGTACTCAGCGTACCGAGGTCGGTGATGCGCAGTCTGTCCCAATGTATCTTATAGACCTTACCATGGTCTTCGTGCTGATAGCGCGACAAGTCGATGCCATAGACACGGTCGGGATTATACGTAAGTCGCTCGCCCTTAAACACATTCGCTTTCCATTCGCCCACTTGTAGATACTCATGTGGGGCCACATAGATGCCAAATCCGTTCCGTTTCCCACCTGTCCAATGACCGTCGTAGTAGCTTCCATCGTCGCCAAAATACTTTCCATAACCGTTGGGCACACCCTTCTCCATCTCGCCCACGTATCGGCCGCTTTCAAAACGAACGCCTACTAAGAGATTGCCGACTATCCTACTATGACGAGCATAGTATCGTTTCAATGCCGCTAAACCACCCGTTTTCTGCAAAGGAGTGAAGACACCGAGCGGTGTTGACGCATCCTCCGTCTGTAAGAGTACACTTCCTTGCTCCTTATCAGTCTCAAGTCGGTTGCAAGCAATGCCTTTCTCTTTCTTTGATGACGGCAGAAGCGTGTAACGATTGAGCTGAAGAATACGCAGACGGGCTGAGGTAGCGAGCGTGGAGTCTAACACTTTGATAATTCTTTGTAGTGAGTCCATCGCTTGTACGACCTCCGCATTATAGTCAGCAACCTTGTTGTAGCCATAATCCTGCACACTATGAACACGCAGATAATAGCCCATCTCGTTGCGTTTGGTCTGTAGTCCGTCTAACTCTCCGTCCATCTTTGCCACCGTCTGACGCAGGAGTTGCTGCACGCCGACGCCCTTCAAGTTGACTATCATTGATGGTCGATAGTCCCATCGGATAAGAATACGACCCCGACAAGACGGTATGAGGGGCCAACGATTGACCCAATAGCCTTGTTGGCGGACGCTACGTGTTGGAATAGAGTCCTTGTTCACCGACCCACTGACAAATGATGAGTCAGTATAATCGGCAAAGTAGGCCACGGTCTTGCCGTCTGCCTCGACAGCATAATACGTCTCTTGACTAACGGAAACACCGCACTTATCCACCTCTTCCACTGAAGGAGGCAGACAACGAAAGATGATATATATAAATAGGAGAGCAAGTACAATACCAGCTCCTACATACTTTATTCGCCACTGAAGGCTCGTACTAAACATTAAAAAAACCTTTAAAAACTTTGCAAAGTTAATGATTATTTCTATCTTTGCAGCCTATTTATGAAGAAATTGGCCAACATATCACTCTCAATCCTGCTATCTGTCATGATACTTTGGATTGGTTCGGGCATCATGGTAATGGTGTGCGAGCATACAGGGAATGTGTCTGTTGCCAAGACGGAGACTAAGAGACACTGCAATGAGAGCAAGGCCGACCATTGCATGAAGTATAATGTAAAGACGCTATCGCCTACGAATACGGCACAGAGTAGCTTCTTTAAGCTCCAACCCTTACAGTTGTCTCTTCTCCCACAGATGGTTAGCTGCAATCAGCTTCTGCCTTTGCCCGTTCTGACAAAGGCACCAGAGAGGGTGTTGTCGTTGCTTTGGCATAGTCCGCCACGACAATATCTTCGTATCCTCACCACGCTTTTAATTTGATTTCTTGATGTGCCTGTTGCCCGCAGAATGGGGTGACAGAAGATTCTTCTTACCTGTATCTCAAGTGATTACAGGTGCTAAGGCCGTATCAGTCTATGCCGTAGGCTGATATTGCCCATCTATTCACAAATTCTAAAACATCAAGTAATCAAACAATAATGAATAAGATTATATATTTAGCAGGACTGACCCTATTGTCTGTCCTACCAGCTGCAGCACAGCAGACTGCCCCTGACTCTACCGCAACACTTAAAGATCAGACGCTCTCTGACGTGACTGTCACCGCAAGAAGGGCATCGGTGAGATCGCTCTCTGGCGCCATCAACGGGAAAGACATCCTACGAGATGAACTCTTCAAAGCCGCTTGCTGCAACCTTGGTGAGAGCTTCGTAAACAATCCAGCAGTCGATGTTAACTACTCTGATGCGGCCACTGGTGCAAAGCAGGTGAAGCTTCTTGGACTCAGTGGTACGTATGTTCAGATGCTTACAGAGAACCTTCCTAACTTCCGTGGAGCGGCCCTCCCCTACGGTCTCGGCTATGTTCCTGGTAGCTGGATGAAGAGTCTTCAGGTCAGTAAGGGCAACTCCTCTGTCAAAAACGGCTATGAAGCAATGGCCGGACAGATTAATGTTGAATACTTAAAGCCCGAAGATCCGGAGGGAGTAACGCTCAATCTCTATGGTAGTACGATGGGTAAATTCGAGGCAAATGCCGATGGTAACATCCATATCAACGGTAATAAGAACCTTAGTACGGGGATTCTTGCCCACTTCGAGAACAACTGGAGCAAGCATGATGGTAATGGGGATGGCTTCCAAGACGACCCTCGTGTAAGGCAATATAACCTTCAGAACCGATGGTATTGGAAGTCGGGTAGCTACATGTTGCACGCTGGCTTGTCGCTATTAAAGGAAGATCGCACGAGCGGACAGGTCGACCATCATGGCTCTATGACGGCAGGTATGACGCCTTATCGCATCAATATCGGTACGAACAGATATGAGGCTTACATGAAGAATGCCTTTATCTTAGACCCAGCACACGGTACGAACATTGCCTTAATGGGGAATGTTTCTATGCACCAGCAGAACGCTTCGTATGGTATCAAGGACTATTACGTCAATGAAAAGACTGCTTACGCATCGTTGATCTTTGAGACTAACTTCACTGATGAGCATAACCTCTCTGCTGGACTGAGTCTTAACCATGACTACCTGCACCAGAGTCTGACCCTGCCAACCTCTGCTGTGCCTGCTAACTACGGTAATCTCTACCCGCTCACACGGGGTATTGAGAGCGAGACAACACCGGGCGCATACGTGCAATACACTTATAACCTGCATAATAAGCTCATCGCTATGGCAGGATTGCGCGTCGACCATAGTAATGTCTACGGCACCTTCGCCACTCCAAGGTTTCACCTAAAGTGGGTTCCGACCGATTTCCTCACCTTGCGTCTATCGGCTGGTAAGGGCTACAGGAGTCCTCACGCACTGGCTGAGAACAACTATCTCATGGCTTCTGGTAGACGTCTTATCATCGACAAGCTCAATCAGGAGGCGGCATGGAACTATGGGGCAAGCTTCGCTTTCCTCATCCCTATCGCACAGAAGATGCTGAAGTTGAACGCAGAGTACTATTACACCGATTTCCTTTCACAGACGGTTATCGACTACGATACGAACCCGCAGGAGATTCATGTTACTAATCTCGATGGTAAGAGCTACTCGCATACGTTCCAGATTGATGCGTCTTATCCGCTCTTCAAGGGCCTTGAACTGACAGCAGCCTACCGTTATAACCTCGTGAAAACCACCTACGGCGGTAGACTGATGTGGAAGCCGCTGCAGAGTAGATACAAGGGACTGCTCACAGCAAGCTATAAGACGCCATTAGGTCTGTGGCAGTTTGATGCTACCTTGGCCTTGAATGGTGGCGGACGTATGCCTGAGCCTTACACTCTCGCTACTGGTAACCTCTCTTGGGAACGCAACTATAAGGCTTACGGACAGGTTAACGCACAGATAACAAGATACTTCCGTAACTTCTCACTCTACCTCGGTGGAGAGAACCTTACGAACTTCAAACAGAAAAACCCTATCATTGGCTATCAAAACCCATGGGATAACAGCTTTGAGCCAACAATGGTCTACGGACCTATTCAGGGTGCTATGGCATACGTGGGCATTCGTCTCAATCTCGGAAAACATCAACAATAAGGATATTAGAACACATATTATTAATACATAAAAACAATTCGGATATGAAGAAAACTATTTTCACAATGTTGTTGGTCATGACTGCCATGATCGCAACTGCTAAGAATCTTAAGACCGTTATCTACACGACAACACCACAGATGCACTGCGCTAACTGTGAAGCTAAGGTCAAGAACAACCTCAGATTCGCTAAGGGTGTGAAGGAGATCAAGACTGATGTAAACGAACAGAAGGTCTATGTTACTTACGATGCACAGAAGACTAACGAGGAGCAGATTAAGAAGTACTTTGAAAAGTTTGGTTATAAAGCTGAGAAAACAACTAAGGAAGCTAAGATTCCTGTGCACGAGAATGAAGAGTGCGACAATATGTAATCAGCTAAACAACCTATAAGTATTTGATTGTAAGGGCCGTCTGCGTTTACTTGTTAGGGCTAAAGTCGTCCTAACAGTATGCCTTCTGCCGCCCTAACAAGCGTTATCCATCGACCATTACACGACTTTCATCAGTCGGTGTAATGGTCGATTTGTGTGTTGGAAGGGGTGGGGTAGAAAAGTAACCAGCCGGCCCCTCCCCCGGCCCCTCCCCCGCAGGGAGGGGCGTAGTATGTGAGGTTACCCCTATTGGGCTGCTAACAAGGTTCTTGGGTTGTTCTTTCTCTCACTGAGGGTAGTTTTTTCTCTCACTGTGGGTATTTCTTTCTCTCACAGAACTCACAGATTTAACAGAACCTTTTTGCGCACAGTTTCGATCCCACAGAACGCCTCCGGCATACAGAGAACACAGAGCGTTACTGCCAATGATAGATGTAACGCTCTGTGCTATCTGCCGGCCGCAAGGCCTCTATGAAACTTTGTGTGTTCTGTTCATCTGTGCTTTTCTGTGAGAAAAAAATCATTACATAAACTCAAGCTAAACGCCCTCTAAACAAGAGAATGGCAACCTCTCAAACCGGGCAGATAACCCACAAGAAATCAATGTGTTACGAATAGTAATAAAGAAGACGCCCTTCTTGCTTCAAGAAAGGCGTCTTCTACATGCAAGAAGGGCATGTTCTGAAATGTTGAAAGGCCTCTTCTATATGCAAGAAGGGCATGTGTTACGTCCGTGAGGGACGAAAAATGTTTACATAAAGACAAGCGTGTGGGAGCTTATCGCTGTCCGCTTGTCATCCGCCTCATCAACTGCAACAACGAAGGAACAAAGATACAGAGTGAGAAAAACAGTCCTCCATACATCATTCGGTCGTCACCATGGAAGAAGTCGATGAGCTTTCCATCGTTCATCTCTGGTAGTAAGTTAAACATGAGATAGCCTACACTGTTGTTGACCCAGTGGAAAACGAATCCTGGAAGTATGCTTCCCGTACGGTAATACATCCATCCTAAGAGCAAACCTATCACAAAGGCGTGGACACCCTGTGCTAAATTGAGATGAATAAAACCAAAGATCAAAGCTGAAATGACGATGGCTATCCAAGGATAACGCTTGCCTAACACCACTTGCAGCGTGTGCTGTATGGCACCACGAAAGACTATCTCTTCGGCTATCGGTACCATCAGACCTATGGCGACATAGCCCCAAGATACCTTCATGACTTCTTCGAACATCATTCTCGTGGTGTCTGGCATGGTCAGATTAATCTTTTCTACAAGGTACTCCGTCGGGAGGATGGAACCTAAAGCTAATAGTGCGGCCCAGACAAAGACGCCCCAAGGACGAGTCTTAAGGTAGTTGCGGGAGACAGGTGCCCATCGCATTGCAACGAAAAGAACAATTGTCATTAAACTACTTAGGACGGCTGACACTGCAATACACTCTCCAGAATTATTAGGAATGACGCTATGAACTTTTCCATTACCGCTTAGCAAATTGAAAACATAGCGGCTTCCTAACAAAGAGATAGACTGAATAAAGATGAAAAGTGATATAAACAGTATGATATATAATACTGCGCTCCACACGTTTTTAGTATTCTTTTGCATTATCTTATTAGATATTAATGAGGTTGTCGTCGATATGATAAGTCGTATCGAAGAGCTTGTTAATCTGAACTTTATCGTGCTGCAACTGTTCGGCTAAGGCGTCGATAGAATCGAACTTACGCTCGTCTCTTATCTTACTAATAAAACTGACGAGGAGCTCCTGGCCGTAGAGATCGCCTGAGAAGTTGAAGAGGTTGACCTCCATCGAGGTGGTTGTGCCGTTGAAGGTGGGGCGATGTCCTATGTTCATCATCCCTCGCTTCCAACCAACAGAATCCTTCAAACGCACCAAAACGGCATAAACGCCCGATGCAGGGAGGAGCTGCTGGCAACGTGTCACGTCGAGATTGGCGGTTGGAAAACCCATCTTACGCCCGTTCTGATAGCCACTGACGATGCGACTCTCTATCGTGTAATCATATCCCAATAGGCGATTAGCCTCCTCAACCCTACCCTCTCGAAGGCAAGTCCTTATGACTGAAGAGCTTACACGAACGTCGTCAGGCAGGAAGGCATCGGCACGGATGACCTCAATCCCTAATTCCTTACCATAGCGCACATAGTCGTCAAAACCTTCCGAACGGTTGTGTCCGAAACGATTGTCGTACCCTATGATGAGTTTTCTTACCTTTAACTGGCCTTGTAGGACGTCTCGCATAAAGTCATGAGCCGTGAGTGCGGCTAAAGAAGCATCGAAATGCAATACAACAGTATTGTCGACATGGGTCTTGGAGAGCAACAGCAGTTTCTCGTCGAGCGTCGACAGCAAATCAGGCTGATAATCAGTCTGTAACACCTCACGTGGGTGTCGGTCGAAGGTGATAACTGCTGACGACATTCCCGACCGTTGTGCCTCCTCTATAACACGGTCTATCAGAAAACGATGACCACGGTGTACGCCATCAAAGAAGCCTATGGTAGCCACAAATTCAGGCATCTCTCGTGCCTCACCTTTATTTATATATATAATGTTCAATCCTTTTTATCTTATATAATCGCTTAATGGAAAATCCATCTAAACGACATTCCCGTTCCTACTACGAAATCATGAAAGCAATAAAAAACCATGCCCTCCAAAATCGCTCTACGTTTATGCAAAGATACACCAAATCGGTCATAAACCGACCTCGACTCACTCAAAATGTGTTAAAACATTAAATTTCTTTATCATCTATTCTCCTTTTTCCATTTAATTGATTACCTTTGCAGCCGAATTCACGAATTTCAGGACTTGTAGCTCAGTTGGTTAGAGCAACAGACTCATAATCTGGAGGTCCCTGGTTCAAGCCCAGGCTGGTCCACAAATAGGTTTCAAAAGGATGTCAAACAACACGTCATTTTAGCCTTCAAAACAAGGGTAATCGCTGTAAAATCAAGGTTTTACAGCGATTTTTTGTTTTTTATCCATATCCGTTTGACTGCCAAACTATACCTTTTGATAGTCATCATTCGGTCATTTTCTGCTACAGAAATTGCTACACAAAAGCAGGCTCTCAAAAAAATGTAGCAATGAATGGAAAATGACTATTAAATTGACGGCATGCAAAACTTTCGTTTTCAAGAACTTATGTCGAACTTTGTAGCCAAAAAGCTACACTAAAATGATGCGTTATGAAAACGACTTTCAAGGTATCCTACTACCTACGTTCCAACTATGAGAACAAAGAAGGAAAATCACCTGTAATGCTCCGAATATATCTCGGTGGCGAAAAGGCAAATCTTGGATCCACTAAAATTTTTGTGGATAAATCCAAGTGGAGTAACAAAACCAGCAGAATGATTGGCAGAACAGCAGAAGCACTCTCCATTAATGCTTCTATAGATGCACTGACAACAACGCTGATGCAGATTTACAGGAAATATGAAACATCAGAGGAACTTTCCATAGACCTTATCAGGTCAGTATTCCTTGGTACAGACAAAGAATATACAACTTTTCTGCCAGTCTTTGACAAGTACATAGACTCCATCACACAACAAGTTGGTAAGACATTAACAAAGTGTACTTTTTATAAGTATAAGGTGGTGAGGCAGAACTTTCAGGATTTCCTACAAGCAAAGTATCATCGCAAGGATATTGGACTGACAGAACTGACAAGTGCCGTTGTTCAGGACTTCGAATTATACCTTACATCTGTTGTAGGTGGTGTGCATAACACAACCACCAAGAAATTGAGAAACCTGAAAACGGTCGTGAACTATGCGAGGAACAGAGGACTTATCATGCATGATCCATTTGCGAATCACAAGCTGCGCTATGAATTGGTAGATCGTGGCTACCTCACAGAAGAAGAGGTACTCCGTATTATGAAGAAGCACTTTGACATAGAACGGCTGGAGTTAGTAAAGAATATTTTTATTTTTTCCTGCTTCACGGGATTAGCCTACATTGACGTATATAATCTTACATACGATAAAATTGTTACTGTAGAAGACAGACAATGGCTTATCACCAAGAGATACAAGACAAGCGTAGATGAAAACGTCATGTTACTGGACATTCCACTTGCCATTATAAGAAAGTACTACGACATCAATAGAAAAGGGGGGAAAGTCTTTCCTATGTTGAGCAACCAGCGTATCAACTCATATTTGAAAGAAATTGCCGACCTTTGTGGCATAAAAAAGAATCTGACCTTCCACATGGCAAGGCATACTTTCGCCACTATGTCTATATCCAAAGGGGTACCAATGGAGTCTGTATCAAAGATGCTTGGACATACAAATATCAGAATAACTCAGATTTATGCACGAATAACAAATAAGAAAGTTGAACGTGACATGGAAGAACTGGCTGGAAAGCTCAGTAAGTTCAATACAGCCATGGGCATATAATATATTAATGTATAACCCTAAAATAATAGACGATTATGGAAACAAAGAAAGAACTATCTTACTTCCGTTTGAAATTAGAGAATTATCTCAGTGAGCATTTCCCCGAAATGCTGAGTGACAAACCATTCATAACGGCAAGAGCCGATGAAGCCCTTACTACCTACTGTGATGCAATGGCACAAGGATTCTCTCACCCAGAGGCAGAGACAATGGCAAGCGAAGTCCTGTATCGAGGGCTGCACTTTTCCAAGTACGACACCCTTGTTTCAGTTTTAGAGAATGAGTTCGAGAAAGAACTCCCTTCTCCTCTTCCTGAAAGACTAACACCAATGCTTCTGAAGAATAAGGCTGTGCAAAGCGTTTTCGATAAGTATGAACTGACGGACGATTTTGGTGCAAGTCCAGAGTATGAGAAACTCTACACCGAACTGACAGGGACAATCGTTCTGATCATCGAGGTTAATGGTCTGCCAACTGTCGATAGTGAGAACATGACTTGATGTAACACCATCGGGAGCTTTTGTAGTGTCAAGAGCCAAGATAAACGCTCTGTTCCACACGCCAAGAGTTTGTACTAACACTTGTCTTTTTTCGAGCATAGCTCTCAACAACTCGTGTGAGGCAGAATATCTTGTTATTGCTCTTGAACTATTAAAAGCTCCGATATGAATACAATCATCATGAATCAAGATGTCTACACACCTGCCTTTATTCGGATGGGCAAGCAGAGTTTTCACAAAGAAAAACCTACTATGGCTGAGCCTTCGATGAAGCAAGTCCGCTGTTTCTCTTGGATACACATCATTGGGCTGATAGCCTTTGTCGGCATCATAGTCGGTATTATCTACTTGCTTTCAAAGCTAGTTACACCACAAGTCGTAACTGTCGTATCGGTGATTGTCGGCTTTCTTGTTCTACACTTTGTTATTAAAGTCATTCTCCAAGTAACCTTCATGCTAACTCATTACCAAGTTGAAAAGCAACATGAAAGGAGCGTTGATGAGCTTTTCAGACAAACTGCTGCTCAGGAAAAGGGCAACCATAGAAAGCGTCAATAATGAACTCAAGAACATTGCACAGTTGGAACACTCAAGGCACAGATCCTTTGACAAATTCATGGTCAACTTGCTGGGAGCTATTGCAGCATATTGCTTATTTCCGAAGAAACCCTGTATCAATGTGCAAAGGACGTTAGATACACAACTTGCTTTGTTCTAAATTAGTCGGACTCACGTTAATGGGTAAATGACCAGATGCTGAAAGAATATCAGGATATTTGCAATCTCCTCGTGGAAGAACGTGAAAGGGTTAAGCAACGGTTCAAGGAATATGATGGCTCATATCTAGACTGCTATTTCCAGTACTTCGTCTAGTTCTTCTTCAGAATGGGCATCTTGATTACAAGTCTCTTGATTGACATTTCAATCTGCAAGCACTACGGCTGGTAGTAATCATCTTGTGTTCCCTCATTAGGGACGTTGGTGCACAAGTTGGGAATAATAAGGCCACTGGCATTTGTCATCGCTGCTAATTGTCAGCGGGTTATACAGTTTAACTACTTATCCTAGGAAGATGATTATCCTGTCTTGAACTTGACAATCACAAGAAAATTGAACATAACAAAGCCGCAATAGCGATAAGGCCTACAACCATCTTATAGAAAGTAGAATCAAAGAACGTCTTGCTTTCAATCTCTTTTCTTTTGAAATCCTCCAGTTCAGAAATTCTCGGTTCCATTACTGCCGTTGCTTTTGCAACCTTTTCTGCTACAGAATTCTCTAAGGATCTCGCCAAAGCCGATATATCATCAAGTAATGATTTTGATAAAGAAATGATTTGGGATGTTAAGTCTTTTTCTAGTTTCTGAAAATCTTCGTCTATTTGGGCAGACTTATCCTCTATTTTCTTTTTTACGATTTCTATTTCCTTCAATTCTCCAATGCATTCATCCTTAAATTCAGATATGCTATTGTCCATAGAATCAAGGCATGACTTATGCTCTTGAAAAAGTTTATCATGACCTTCAATTCTGTTCTGCGTATCTTCTTGTGCTCGGAGTTGAAGAATAACATTAGTCAGTTCTTGTCTGGCTAATTCACTTAACTCTTCTTCTGATGCATTCTTTAATTTTAGTTCTAGTTCTCTTACAACAGTCCTATTAGCTGCAATATTCGTTACCCCTAAGCCAAACAAGTATCTAATTGCTTGAGTCATCTTTTTCTGATTTTCAAACAATTCCTTATTTGCATCTACTGTGTCAGTGAGCGCATTAGCTTGATTTACAGCAGCTATTTGAAGAGCTTCAATCGCCTCTTTTTTATCTCCGCCAAACAACGACCATCCAGCCTCTTTTTGTGATGCACCCTCTGCTGATTGTTTAGCCTCGTCTGCTTTAGAAACAGCATTTTTTATTTTTTTGTCTACATTTGAGATGTCACTAATGGCTGATGTTATTATATGCGGTAAATTCTCAATAGAAATATTGGTTGGTACCAAGTAATTGTTATTTTCCATATTTCAAAATTTTGGAGATTTTATCAAGAAGTCCCGGATTATGAATTTCTATGTCCTCTTTGCATAAAGCAATGCTTTCAATTGTCAAGCCAATTTCAGACAGACTTTCTTGCATGTACTTTACAGATACAAAAGCTGCTTCTTCCATTTTATCTATAGTCTCAGATGTGTCTTTTGCAGAAATCCACATATCAGCTTGTTTGTAGTACACCTTGGTAGTTCCTAATAGTATTTGCTCGGACTGTCTATACATGCGTTCGCTACGAAGTTTCTCTTTTTTATGTCCCATGTATATGTCAGTACCGATAGCAATTGCAAATCTGCCAATGCCAACAAAATTCACTCTCAACACAAAATCTGCATATAATTTTGGATTTTGTAAATTCGCTCCATTTTTAATTAACGAGCGAATAGCTGCATCTGCGACATCAAATACAGTAAATGTGCTTGTTGCAATTGTTAACATTCTATTTATTGTGCGGTTGCCCCATGGTTTTACGTTAGACCAATTTACATCTTTCCAACTTTCAACACTACGCTTCTCGCTAATGAGATGTCTAACGAAATAGAATGTTCGAACGATGCTTTCGTTAACAATTACAGGAATAGATTGCTTTCCTACATATTTAATAATTGCTAATTCAGTTCGCATGTCAATCTTATCCTTAGAATACCAGTCGCTTACCAATTTCGGAAGTTTTGTATCCTTCAGGAATGGCAATGATGATATTTCTTTTAGTAAAGACAAAAATAATCCTGGAACACCCATGCCTCCGCCCGCAGTCTGTTTAGAACCTGCCATGTCACTCGCAAGGTGTCCGAACCAATTAACTGCAACTTGCAACACTTGCAACACTCCAGGGGTATACTCTATACCCTTCAATAATTTCTTGATAGGTGCAGGTAGTTTACTCCCTTCTTTTTCAAAATACTTTGATTCGGCAACGTATACCAGCCATCTTAATATGCCGGATAAAAGAATTGGTATCAATAATTCTGCTAATTTATTTGGGTCTGTATCAAGAAGTTGGAAATGCCATTTACCTTCTTTGTCTACAAAAACTGCACATCTAAAAAAAGAAACCAGAATAGCGAAAAGCAATCCGCATGGTGTAGGATGATGTGCAAGGTCTTCTAAATGATGAAGTCGAGTGCTTGAAATACCAGTATCCTTCCAGACATTGTCTTGATCAACTGGAAATTTCTTCTCTAGGAATTCAACTGCACTCTTCAATCCTCTATTACCATCCCATCCGTTCAATTTTGCATATTTTTCGACAAATTTATTGGCATGTTTATTAGCATCAGCTTTCAACTCAGAAAAATTGAATTCACCGACATAAAAAGAATCGATGAATCCACACAACACGCCTGAGCATACAGAAATAGCATAGTCAAAGCCATCGGCATGGTTAGTCAATCTTTCAATGTCAAGATTCAATTCATCAATAACAACTTGGTTTTTAGCCATTCGATCGTCCAAGTCGAGAATAGAGCGTCTTATCACCTCTCTATCTCTATTCCCAGAAACCTCGATTGGTGAAATGACATCATATTCCACTTCGAGAATGTCATCTTGGGTTTTAAGTGAAGATATTGTGTTCATATCCAAATATATTTTTTGTAAGTCACATATATAATTTAACGTGAGTTCGACGATTATAAGTGCTTGTAAGTTTGGTAATTATCGAAATTTGTGTAACTTTATACTATTGAAATATAATGTGTTATAAACAAAAAACGCTATGATCACCGAAGACAAAGTTACTGATTTCTTTTTGTATGGCAGATGACTTCTGAAAGTTTTTTGATGCAATGATGGCAAAATATACGCTGAAACCTGATAACAAGAGGAAATATCATCGTGACTCCACAATGTCAAAGGCAGAGATAATGCTGATTGTAATGCACGATCAATGTGCAAAGGACTTTAGATACACAACTTGCTTTGTTCTAAATTCGTCAAACTCACGTTAAGATATATCTTCTGGCTGGCAATTCTCTGTGCCATCCTGCTTTGCGTGCTTTGAGAAGCACGACGATGTAATCTGTAAACACTTTCATTTATCGTTCATCAGGTGGTTATCTCGCATATTGAGATAGCCACCTTTTCTATTTTCCACTACGAGCGTTGCACTTTTGCTTCTTTTCCTATGCTTCACATGATGCGAAGTCAAGGAGACGGATGCTGTTCCCTTTTTATCCGCAAAGGTAGTATGGGGCTTGTGGCTTTTTTCGAGTCAAGCTCTCAACAACTCGTCAAAAGGTCTATGCCACTTGGTTTGTCTGGAAAATCTCCACACCTACGGGTTGTATTTTCCGCCAAAACCTTGTGCAAGCCTGCCCCGCTACCTCTATTTTGCTACAAAAAGGACGAGTTGTTGAGGGCTTGCCCGAAAAATCAGCATACTCCGATCTTTGGACGCATAAAAAAAATGTCGCTATGGATAAGCAAAAAGTAAATACAACATCTTCGATGAACA
>ERZ772974.822-NODE-822-length-21661-cov-4.625382_pt1 | contig 21661 bp, 21 predicted proteins | sample MGYA00580671_ERZ772974 | MGnify/ENA primary metagenome ERZ772974 (study PRJEB29015, sample SAMEA2738065) | human oral metagenome | biome: human oral; feature: human-associated habitat; material: saliva | place: China | collected 2218 ... | reverse complement strand
GTTGGGTTGATTATTCTAACCCCGCCTACCTCGATATATACACCGTTGTAGGTGTCGTTTCCTTTCTTGTATTGTTTCATAATCTTATTTGTGTAATTCGCTCATTGGTCTAACTTGATTTTCATAGCCTACAAATCCGCTTTGAGACCTATATGCATCTACAGAATCATCAGGAACGTAAACCGTTAATTTTACTCTTGTATATCTATTCATCAAAAACTTATTGATGGTTTTAGGAGGTGTGGGGGATAAGAAAATGATGTTACAATCTATAGTGTTCTTCTCCAAAACACACCCCACGACTTCGATACATGTTTCGGGGATAATTAACTTTGAGAGTTTGTTCCCCAAAAACGCATATTGTCCAATCTTTTTTACTCCATAAGGTAGGGTTATTGCAGTTAGATTACATTCTCCAAAGTAAGATACCCCCAACATCTCTACACCTGTGAAATACTTAAACTCATCAAATGAGTTACTTACATTCTTTCTTAGTGCTTCACGAATAACTAATACATTTTTTACCGAAGCTGCTTCTTCTATGCTTAATCTTCCGTCTTTGTCTTTATCAAAAGCGTTTAAGCATATTTCCTCTACGCCCTTATCTTCAAAATGCACAAACTTTGGCTTTTTCGCCACGTTTGCAAGTAATTTCTCAAATAATATCATAACGTTCCTCCCATGATTAAAAGTCCGTTAACGATACACCCTTGGTATGTCTGTCCCTTTTGAGGTGTAAACACATCACCTATCCACTGTATAGAACTTGGCAAAGAAAGTTCTGTGCCACTCTCTGCGGGGCAAGTGAACTGAAAGCAATACTCTGCTACAAATCGAGTGTCTGTGTTTGGTGCTAAAGTGAGCGTAAGGCTATCAACGACACCCCACACGTGCATAACATTCGGTGTTAATGCAAACACCTTGTCATTTGTACCATGATTCTGCAATCGGAGGCGACCATCAGCGCCATTCGTGCCATTTATTCCATTTTCGCCCTTGTCACCCTTCTTTCCTTTGAGCATTGTTACGCTCATCTTCTTAAGCGTGCCATCTTGTGCTACCACTGGTAATGACGAGAAATCCTCAATGTTATCCGACAATGGGAGTTCTGCGATGTCCTGCGACTGCCCTTTGATAGTTTCTATCACCTCGTGGACGATGCCACTCTTTTCTTCTTCTGTCATATCTTTATCGTTAAATGGTTATTCAAACTTTGGTTTGTTATCATCGACTTTTACATGATCCGTTTTGAGATACTCGCTAAGGTAAGGAATCTTATCAATCATTTTCAGCGTCAAGACGTAATAGATAAACCCTGCCACTTTCCACATCGTGGTATCTTCGATGAGCATCTGTCGCCAATTGCGAACGATGTTCGTGCCGTAAAACCATATCGCCACACCGCACAACACCTTTACTACTCCCACCGTCTCCTCCTCATTATGCAGGAAATGACCCGTCACAAACACTGCTGCGGTCATCACAAAGAAGAGGGCGCAATGACGAAAGAAAACCATCGACTTCTTCCAATCCCAATGCTCGCCATGCGTCATCCCTGCTATCCATCCGAAGACGTAATTGAGCACAAAGACAATGAGCATAGCGTACATGAAGTCACGAATAGGAAAGAACAGGCTTAGTAAGCCGCTAACAATACTCCCCATGATATACTTGAATTGTTCTAAATAGTTCATACGAATACACCTCCTTTCTTACAATAGATAGAGCCCTATACCCAATAGTGCTCCCGTCATCCCTGCCACGACATCGTGCCAATCGAACTGTTCCTTGCGGAAGTAATAATCCATGCTCTCCTTGCCAAACATGACAATAAAGGCAGGCACGAGCGATAATAATAAACATGCGTCAATGGCGTGCAGCCCACGGCATACTACCATCGAAACGATTAATCCTGCAAGCATGTGCAGATACTTGTCGCTGCCAATGCTGGCGAGCTTGCTGAAAAATTTGTATATTGCGTCCATAATTAAATTATTTATGCCCCTTTCAGCACCGCCCTTGGGGCTTCTCATTTTGTGAGTGGTGCGATATGTTGTTTTGAGCAATTTTGCTCATTTTCTTAGCTAGTGGAATTAACTGCCCTCATGCATTCTCGTTATTTCTCCCGTACCTTTATCTATCACCTTATTGCGCCACAAAACTCTGTACTCGAACTCGGGAGTTAAAGGAACGGGCGTGCCAACCTTATACTGCTTATCCCACGTGGCAACATATAATATCTCGCCCGTTTCGTCCACATTCAGCGTCTTGCCCTGTCCTTCGGCTTCGACCATACCAACGGGTACAACCAAATCTTTTATACCGAGGATTGGCACGTCCACCTCGATACGGATGTTATTCCCAAACGTGCTGCGCTCAAAGCCCGTGTTGCGCACAAAGAGTGTGAGGCTGATTAGCACCGAAACATACACGCCATCTGATGCGTCATTGACCGTCATGGTGAAAGCCTTGCGCTGTGCGTAGGCAGTAATATCTGTTGGCAATACAATGCCGTTGCGATTCAAGAGTAACATGGTGTTGCCCTGCTTATCCTTGATGATGAGGTTCGCTCTGCCGTCAATGATACCATATTCTATTCTGTCCTCCGTGCCTTGCGCTATGATATGCAGAGCGTCAATCGCGCCGTCTGCATTGAAGATAGCCGAAGGAGTGCCGTCCGTGCCTTGTATGCGGGTCTTATCAGCGGAAAGCGTGATCTGCCCATTGCGTAACGTTACGCCTGCTTGCTTCAAGCCCTCCACTACTAGGTTAATGCCTCGTGCGTCCTGCCGAATGGTGGAAATGTCCTTCCCGTTCTGCGACACGGTCTCCCTAACGTCTCCTATGACGTTCACAAACGATGCAGCTTCCATTGTGATTTGCACGGTACGGCTGTCGAGCGTCTTGTTCGCCTTGTCCCTTAGTTCGACATTGATAAAGTCGGGGCGGTCGCCCGTCTTCGAGTAGTTCGCCATCTGATACGTACCGCTGTTGACCCTGCCTGCCGTCATAGTGAGGAATACTCCTCGATTCGTCCATGCAATGACGTGATAGCCTTGTGCCGTTCCCGTTTCTACACTAATCTGCGCACCATTGACGTGCTCGATGATATACGAAAGTGTGATATACAGTGAGTTATCAGCCCCGACGACAGCTTTCTCGATCTGTGGTCGCAACCGATGATACTCTGCATCTTTTCCATTTTTTACGTTATAAAGGGTGATACCCCCTCTTGCTTTTGTACCCATATGTTATCCTTCTATTATACAGTCAAATGAAGCCATAGAGTCGACTTCTGATGCTAATACTGTTATTCTTCTACCTACGCCCTTATGTGATGTATTCCACTCGGTATCCGTACTTTGACCGCTTATGCGTATCCATGACCATGATGCGCTTGTGATAGTGTCTGATATATCAACATTTCCCTTTCTGTATGTTGCCAATAGGACAACGCTGCCTTGTGAATCATATATTGCTCCACTTTCAATGGTTACTTCCAGACTATACACATCACTCTGTGACACCTGCTTTATCCACATCCTACTGCTTTCCGTTGGTGCTTCTATGGTAGTGTTACCTATTCCAACGTTACAAAGCCACAGAGAGCCGTTATAAGAAAATCTATCATAGTGTCCTGCTGTCGTACCGCTGACCCATTCTCCTCTGTCACATACCAAAGATGAGCTTATCCCCCTACCTGCTGCGGATATAATCTTGAAATGGTCTGAACGCACTGTTGTCTCTTTAGGGCTAAACTCATTAATAATGTGTGAAGCAAGGTCGTAGTTATTGATACCTGCATAGTCAACACGTTTACCCTCTGATACATAGATGATGTGAGCGTATTGCCTATTGGTGTCGGTCTGACTTCCTAATTGGATAATGTCATCCTCCGCCTTTGGGATGTCATTATTAATCTCTATGCTTGTAGCATATCCGACACAAGTATATCGTGTGCCGTCAATAGTAAGCTCAAGCGTGCCACGAACATCCGAAAGGTCTACGAAGTGGTATAATTTACCATTGATAGTTTCCGTTCCCTTGTTTACCACCAAACGCCAATAGTATCTGTTAGCTGTTCTGTTTGACGTTCGAGAAATGAGATTATCAGTCTTGCACATAGCTTGGTCGCCAATCCTCCAATCATTGCTGATACGCTTATCGCCATCATCTGCAAGAAAGTAACATCTATAAGCAGATATACTATTCCCACCTGCTGACACACTATAAGAGAGTAGGGCATTATTTATCATCACCTGCTTATTTGCAGACCTAAAGAAAGTAGTCGAGTTAACGATAGGAGCACCATTAGCACCAACTGGAATAACACTGTATATGTGTGCGCTTGCAGACGTAAATCCAACATCGCCAGTAGTAAAGGCAAGACGTTTATACTCCAACTCTGAAAATGTCGCTTTCTGCCTTACATTCAGTTTGTCTACCTCTGCTATTGATTTCCCATAATCGTCCTTGTAAATCCCAAAGCCAGCACCATCCAATAGTCCCGAACGGAAATCATCACTCTTTACTGAGTTAGCCTTGATAAATCGAGCAAATAAGTCGCCAAGTTCAGTTATTCCGTACCCATTACCAATAGCGATACCCTTTAAGAATGTAATCAACTCTTGGGCGGTGTCGGGGGAAAGCTTATCGAGGAAATGTTTTTCTCCATGAGTTTCTATCAAACGCTGCATCTGCGGAACAGTAAGACCGTTTCCCCCACTTCCTGTAGCAGCTCCTCCATTGCCACTTTCAAGAGAGTTTATCTTCTCTTGTATCTTTTGGATAGTACCAACAGACTTATCTTCACGCAATGTCACCTCGTAAGTTGGTATTGCTCCCTCCGTCTCTTTGATTGAGAGTTGGTCAATGGAGATTTTACCATCAATATGTAAGTCAGCATCTTCAAATTGAAGGATGTCTCCCTCTTTTATCGTGTCATGGAGTGAAACGAGAGTACCCGTTGGGTCAGAAATAGCACGATCATGCTGGCGTTGCATATATATCTCATCTATCTTTGGAGAATAGACGTATCGAGTATAATCATTCTTATCGAGAAACGCTAAAGCGTATTTGAGCAAATGTTTAGACGCAGCTTCAACATAGGAATCGGGCAAAGGTATACCTATCAATACAAAGTGGTCGCCCATACTAATCTGGTAGTCATTATAAGGGAAGTAGAGATTCAAACTATCATCCTTTACTCGTTCACACATCAAATCCCATGAGGAATCATCAAGTTTGCGTGTTGATGTGATTTTAAATTGTCTGCCACCGCATTTGCCATCCTTCATAGCAATGGTAGGAGTTTCGGTGGAGTTGCCTATTAAGTCGGTAATATCGAAGTCAATAGCCGGCTTTAGATAGACATGGAAGTTAGGAATGGTTGCACCATCTTTAAACACACCATTGTCCTTGATAGCCTCGGCTGACTTTACCTCATCAATGCGTACTCCACCGATTTCTACCTTTTCTATTGTAGGATAGATTTCTTCAATCCCCTTCTGTATATCTTTCGTATCGAAATAAACAGAATTGGGACGAACACCTATTTCGCTCACATTAACAGAATCTATATATGGGCGATACTTATTTTCAGAGAAAAGATGTGATTTGTTGCCTTGGTATAGCCTATTCTTCTCTTCTTCACTCTGCTCATCCCACCATTGCTTTAGAGATTTGTTAGGAAAACCCGGTAACATAAGATGATCAACCGCCATGTTATTCGGTAGGTTATCCGTAGCATAATCCTTATTGTTAGCAGGAAACTTTTCTCTATTCACTCCATATAGGAAGATAATGCGTGCTCCTTGATTGATGGCATTAGCGAAATTCTCCATATCTGCAAGGCTATTCTGATGAGACGGATAGTCGGCAGTATTGTTATGCGCTGCAAATATTGAAGTACGTTCGCCACGGAGGGATTGAAAAGCTGACGCACGAACCTTAAAACCTCCACATGAGATTGTTACTAAGTAAGCCTTGCGTTTCCCCTCCTTTAAATCATGCAGATAATTATAGAAGTAGGACATCGAGAACGGCAAGTCAAGTTCAAAGGCTACATTATAATCGTCGCCTTTGTGACCTTTACTCTCAACAGAACGAACATTGGCAAATACCTGTAAATTCAGTGTAGCGTAATAGTGATTGGGAAGATTCTTCGTTGAACCATATGCACGCAAACGTGTGGTTATAGCCTGTTCGCTATCGGCATTTTGTTCTATCTTGTACAAGCCTTTTCCTTTACCATATTCAAAGATATGCGAAGTAGGAAGCCCAGCTGTGCCAATAAAAACATTGCGACTGCGTGTGATAAAGTTCACATCAAACTGACTATTCACTAAAGCCAATGCACTCCAGCAATTCAAATTATCAGCAGTAATAGACGTTGAATCAATCGTGTTATCAGCAACGCCATTACCATAAACTTTATCCCATACGTCTAAGTCACAGCCACGCTGACCTGACCGCAGTCTGTTTCTACTATATAATTTCCAAGCACCACTACCCCACTGCTCGTCAAGATTAGCTTGGATGCGGTCTAATAAATCATCAAGAGATGAAATATAAAAGACAAACTTGGTTAAAGCGGTATAATGGATTTGATTGTCATGCAAAACAATATCGAGAAACTCTGTCCTCGCTAGCTCGTCTTGCTTGGCATTGAATTTTACGTTTTCATAGATAAATGCTTCACCATATTCATTACGCCTAGATTGCTTTATTTTGCCCGGGTCGTAATTTATTTCAAAGATTTCGCCACGATAGACTAAATAGTCGCCAATATTAAACGATATTGGACATGGATTTTTAAAGGATACTATTACGAAGCACTCCCCCATCCACGACCCATTATATTCCAAGCTATGAGTAGTTACCTCTCGTCCAACTTCGTCAACAAGAGGACTTCCGTCTAAATGTAGTATCGACCACTCACTCATTATCACTATCCTTTCTTTAGTCCAATTAAAACATTATCCGAATTATACGAGGGGACAATATCGCTCAACGGATCGTTTACCTTGAACGTTATTGTAAAAACAAGAGTATCGCCATCTTCGTCCCTGACAAGTTCTGCCTTATCACTAAGTTTATCAAATCGAATACCCGTGCGACCAATTTTCGTCCACGTGCAGTACATCTTCATTTCAACACCAGTACCATCTAATCCTACAAGGTAGTTTATAAAATTAATTATCTTCTTGTTTGAAGAAAACTTATCTCCCTTACAACAGAACTTAACATCCATAGTGTACGACTTCATTTTCAATCCACCTTCTGGTAAATATTCGTCCTCCCCATGTTCGTCAAGCCAGTCTCGCTTTGAAGGTTCTTTTGCTTCAACAAATGGCTTAAATGGCATATCGGCACAGTATATATCAAAGTCGGCAATAGTATCTTTGACTACTGCATTGTTCTTTGTTTTCTGAATATAAACTTTTTCGTACTGCATTCTTCAATCCTTTTAATCGCAAATATACAAATTGTTGCATAATTATGCAACATTTAATGAATAAATATCTATTATTTCTAATAGAGGATATATATCGCATTTGTTAAAAAATAATATATTATATAATTAATCGATATTATATAACTCTATTTGTTATATATTTGTAGTAAAATTAAATTTTTTGAACATGAAACATAAATTAAAAGAGGTACTGCCTACGCTTGGTGTCTCGCAGAAAGAACTTGCAAACAGAATTGACATGACGGAAGTCGGAATGAGCAAACTCATTAATGGGACCACAACTAAGGCTACATTGGAAAAAATAGCAAAGGAACTAAGTCTTGACATTTCTGATATAATGGTTGAAGAAAAGGTGTACAGCGCAAAATATGAAGGCATATTGAGCCTTGGTAATGTAAAGATGGATGTAGCCGTACTCGAGAACGGGCAAAGAATAATTAAACAAGCAGCCGTATTCAAGGCATTAGATAGGCCAGCGAGAGGAAATTCCCGTGTGATCGGGATACCTACTTTTATGGATGCAAAGAATCTACAATCCTATGTAAATGAGGATATTAAGGTTGTGATCAAGAAAGTGGAGTATTTGGATATAAAAGGCACTTCTCAACAGGGTTTCGATTGTTTGATTTTGCCTACAGTTTGTGACCTATACCTAAAGGCGAGGGAGGATGGGGTGTTGCTTCCAAGCCAATCTGACACGGCGAGAAAAGCCGAGATACTTATCCGCTCACTTGCAAAGGTTGGCATTATCGCTATGGTCGACGAAGCAACTGGCTATGACAAGGAAAAGTCAAGAGCAAAGAATGAATTGCAAAAATTCTTTGCAACTTTCTTGGTTGACGAAGCTGCAAAGTGGGTGAAGACCTTCGATGACTTGTTCTTTGAAGACTTGTATAAAATGCGAAAATGGAATTGGGATAAAACGGCAAAACGTCCGGGAGTTGTTGGAACTTGGATAAAGGAAATCGTCTACGATAGGCTTGCACCCGTACTTCCTGAACTCGAAAAAAGAAACCCGAAAAATGAAAACGGGAACCGTAGTTATAAGCACCACCAATTCCTTAGCAAGGAAGTTGGATTGCCAAGGCTCAAACAACATTTAGAGGCAGTACACGCCATTGCTGTTATATCGAATTACGACTGGGGTCGTTTTATCGTAAATCTCGACAAGGCGTATCCGAGGAAATATCAGGAACTATATCTTTTTGATGAGTGATAAATCTTAAAATATTTGAGAAGTTTAACGGAAAACTTGCATTGTTAAGGTTTATATGGTATATTTGCAGTGCTAAACAGATAATGGTTGTAACCATTTCGCGGGGCAAGCGGTTAAGTTGCTCAATCCTAATTGAGCATTTTTTATGCCCAATAATTAGACATAGGCGGCTACCTTTGCGTAAGAGAAATCAGAGCTCTCGGAGTGAAGACCATATCTGTTTAGCAGCGCAAATGGGAGCCGCTTTCTTTATATAAAGTCTCCCTATAACATATCTTATAAATGCTGAACAGATATGGACGACAAACAAAACATCGGGGAGTTAATCCCAATTAGAGAAAAGAACGGCAAACGTACCGTGAGTGCAAGAAGTCTTCATGCTTTCTTGGAGAACAAAAGACAATTTGTTGATTGGATTAAGCAACGGATAGACCAGTATCAATTCGTTGAAAATCAAGACTATCAAGTTTTTCACAATTTTGTGAAAAACCCCAATGGAGGTAGACCGCAAGACGAATATGCTATTTCCATCGGAATGGCAAAGGAATTGTCAATGGTGGAAAATAACGCCAAAGGTCGCGAGGCTCGTCAGTATTTTATCCGTTGCGAATAAATTGCAACCGAGAAAGGCAAGGAGATTGGTACTATCACCTCCAAGCAAATCAACGCCAAGATTTCATGGATTAGAGGTTGCAAGAGTCTGCTGCGCCTCAACGAAAATTCCACACTATTACTGTTGAAGCAAATCGGGGACCCACTCGGACTGCCGACACCCGACTACACCTCATCGAATGGTATTCTCCGCTCGGCAAGCGAACTGCTCAAAAAGAACGAAAGAAACATTACGGCACAAAAATTCAACGAAGCAGCTGTCGCAAAAGGCTATCTCGTGGAACTGGAACGGCCTGCCACACACGGAAAGACAAAAAGGTTCAAGTCTATCACAGAAAAGGGAACGGACTTCGGAGAAAACCAAGTCAGTCCGCACAACCCGAAGGAGATACAGCCGTCTTGGTACGAAAACAAATTTGTCGAACTGCTTAACGCTTTAGGATTATAATGGAATCACAGAACAATATCATACCAAATCGACTGTCAGAAGCACTCGTCAGCCTCAACAAAACATATTTCGACTGCGAAAAGGAAACAGTACTGCTCCTGCGGAAAGGTGCGAATCTTGAAAAGTTCCTCAAGGAACTCTCCGACGCTTTCGGAGAGGTAGAGGACAAGGTTTCACGGCTCATCGCCGCTTCCGCAACGCTCAATGCGCAGAAAATGGCGGAAAAGTCAATGTAATCCGCAAAACTATTTCAAAAACGTTTGCAAAGATGGTATATAACTACTATCTTTGCAGATATATCTTCAAACTAAAAACAATAAAATTATGAAGGCAAATCTAATAATTACAATTATCGTCTTTCTACTTTGTGGGTGCAATAGTTATAATAGAGAAATAGTAGGAAAGTGGGAGTTTGTTCCACAAGAAGACGTCCATGGAAGCGGAAGTGAAACTTTGGAGATAAGAGATAATATGACCTATCACAATAGGTTCCGTGTTTTATTTGATGTCACACAAAGCTCTGAATGTGAAATCAATATCAATACAGAAGGTAGATGGGAACAAGAAGGCGACAGCCTTTTCTTTAATGGGCATACTATTGCTGAAAGTAATTTCTTAGACCATCACCAAGAGTATGGAAGTAGAAAAAGGTATAAGATAGAGAGTTGTTCCGATAGAGAACTTGTTTTGTCGAACGATAGTGCAAAAAATATGAAGTATGTTAGAATAGAATAAGATGAGCGAGGGGCTTTTCCCCCTCGCTTTTACACCGATAAATGTTTCGTTCCTCCCTCCTTGGTAACAGATCGCATCCAGCTGTACATATCGTCAAGCCGTCCGTTGCGGTACTGTGCAAGACTAACGAGTGTCGTGAGTTGTGTCAACTGTGATTGGGCGATGCCACTTATCTCGGGCATATTCGCAACAACGTCTGCAATCTTCTGAATATTCACTAGGTTTACGGAGACATCATGTCTAATTGCATTGAGATATGAGGCGAGTATATCAGCAGTATCTTCAGTAACAGACTTTATATTATTACCAAGAGAGTTTGACCCATTTTGAGACAAATCTAAGCCCTTTGCTTTTAGTGCATCAAATATCCTAGACAGATTATCAATAGCAGAGGTACTTTCTTTCTCTATCCGTTCTGCCAAATCCAAAATATCATTTTCGTCTAATTTGCCGCTCTTGGCTTTCATCTTGTCGTTAATTAATCTCTCAACACCTTTTAATGAGTTTTCGAGGATTTTCTGTGAAAGAATATTAGTTGTAAGATTCTTCATCAAATCTCTTACCTTGTCATGGAATGACTTTGCGGCATCCTCTCCCTTACTCCATGCGCCAACAATAGCATTAGTCAGCTCCTTTGCCCAAGACTTTAAGTCAATATCATAAAGACTTTTTGCTGAATCTATGCCAAAGGTTTCTTTACTACGTTCTAACTCGGCTACTTGATGCTCATAATCTGCAATTTTTTCTTCATCCTTCTTACGCTTTTTCCGCTCTTTAGTTAACTTATTGCGAGCTTGGTCAAGTTCCATTAATTTGATAGCATATTGCTGATCATAATATTCTTGTGTCTGATAAGCTCTATCCATTGCAGTAAACGTTTCATCGCCATAGATTGTAGTCTTCTTTTTCTTCTTATGACCAAACAACCCACCTATTAAGGCTCCAACCACTGCCCCAATGGCTGCTCCAATCGGACCACCAGAGGCTCCTAATATAGCACCAGTCGCCAAACCAGAAGCAGCACCCAAAGCTGCTCCAGCACCATAGCTTACAAGTTTGGTATTTTTACCATATCGCACACCTCTTTTTGCTAAAGAATAGTTATCTAGTCCTTCCTTTAACTTTAAAACATCCTCCTTTCTACTTTTGTAAGAATAGATACCACCAAGGGTACTCTTCAAATTCTGTTCTATTGAATCCTGAAGATTGTCTAATGCCTTTAGTTGACGTTCGGAGAGTTGTATCTGGCGGTCTAAACGTGCATCTCTCGCACGAGCAGAACCAGTAAAAAAGCCAGTAAAGCCATGATAGATACCCGCCAATGTACCGACCACATTACCTTCTTTAGCCGCCTTTACGCTGTCTGAAAAGCCTTGACTTGATTCTGCAATACCACTAACAACTTCATAGCCCTTGCTATCACGGATGCTATCACCATTTCCACCAAGAGTATCAAGATCGTCTGCTAATTGGTCGATAAATTGCTTCAAACTTTGAATGGAGTTATTGAAATTACTAACCACATTATCCAATATGTCTACCGTCCTTTTTAGATTCTCTAAACTCTTTAGGTATTTCTCTTGTTTAGCAATTTCTTTATCAGCAGCTTGCACTTTCATTCTCTCTGGTAAAGCCCTCCACAAATCGGAATTTTGCAACGATTTTCTATAATCATCCTGCGCCTTTTCCTTCTTATTGATAGCCGCTGTTAGTGCACTTTCATGCCGTTCCTTTATATTTGAGAAGAGAGATTCGGTTCCGCCATTAAAGTAAGCAAACAAATCAGAACGATTCTTGTAAACTTTCGACATTTGTTCTCGAAGTTGCTTGATACGCTCTGAATATTCCTTAGCCGTCAACGCACCTTCATTGAAAGCCTTATCAACAATGTCGTGGATAGTAGATGCATATTTCTCCGCCTCCTCACTTTTAAGAAATGATAATGCTCCAAAGAGATTGGCGTAAGCAAGAGAATTATCAGATTCTTTTAACTTTGCCGTACTTAGCTCCCTATCACGCTCTTGGTTAATAACTATTTCGGCCTGCATTACCTCATCATGAGATAAATACTTCGGGTCATTAGAAGTCAGTTTGTTGCGGTCATTTAGACGCTTTATTTGTTCGTCATACAAATGGTTAATAGTTTCTAACTCGGCACGATAATCGTGAGCATGTTCAAACCCTTTTACCAGAATATCAGCGAGGTTGTCATCTAAACGCTCCGACTCCTTTTTAAAGTCAATAATTAACTTAGAAATCTCTGACCCAAATTTATCCTGTATCTGATTATCGGTAAGTTTTAAGACCCCGTTTAATCCATCCTCTCCAAAATCAACAGCCTTTAACATATGTCCGACAACGAGAGTATTGTCTATCAAACCTTCTTTTGGTGTATCAGGAATAGAGTTGTCAACAAAGTCACGAGCAGTTGGCTCTCCCTGCATGGCGTTAAGCCTATCACGCAAATACTCATAATAACTACCTTTTTTTGCACGATAAACTCCATCTGGTCCAAACGAAAGACCAATAGCGAGCTCACTATTTGTTACCTTTGAAAGTTTTTGATAAAGCTCATATTGTTTCGATAATTTATCAAGTTGCTCATTAAGCATTTCAACATTACGCTCGGCATTTTGATACTCGATGTTGGCTTCTTTCTTCGCAGCATCAGCCCTCGTCTCTGCAATGAAATTGCGTTGGTCTTCTGTTTGAACAAGTTTCTCGTATTCTTGTACAAGTTTGCTCAAGTTACCTGCCAAATCTTCTGGGTTCGTGAAATCCTTATTAACACCTTCAAAACGTTTATCGTTAAGAAGACGAATCTTGGCAGCATCCTTTCCCTCTATCTTACGCCACTTATCCCATGTGTCGTAATACTCTTCGAGTAATCTCTTTCTATTCTGCCAACCTTTTAATATCTGACGCTGTTCTCTCTCCCACTTACGTCTTGCTCTTTCCGCAGCTGCTTCCCTTTTCCTTTTTGCTGTCTCAGCTGCCCTCTTTGCTCTTTCTGCTGCTTTTCGTATTTGCTCTGCTTTCTGATTATTCTTCTTTGTTATACCAGAAGCTTCTCCTGCGTAAGCGTACCCTATAACTTCTTTAAAAGCAGAACGTATATTTGTGAGTGCTGTAAAATAAGGAGCAGCTGCAAGTTTCCCACGTTGTCGTACTGCCGAATTATATATCTCAAGAGCTTTGTCAACCGCTTCTTTTCCTTTCTTTTCTACGTCATCTGGGGAACTTCCGCCATTTGTCCATTGATGGTAATAAGATTCTCCATTTTGAGAAAACTGTTGTTTTCTGCCACCTCTATATTCTGGACGTAGAAGAAGACTATCCCCAAACTTAAAGTCTCCTTTGTAAAAAGAATCAAGAGCTCCTTGCGTAGCCGACTGATCCCCCACAACGTGCATATACACATTAAAATGGAATTTATGGCTACCAATTATATTCTGTATCTCTGCTGCATTTCCCGGCCATGTCGCCTTGAAGTGATCCATAGCCCTATTGGTTGCATTGCGAATATCCTCTTCTGCAGCTTTTGTCAACGGCTGACCAGTCGCAAGTAGCTGGCGAGTCGCATCACTAATTCGCCCTGCAGCATCTTTTGCCATATCTTCGGCAAGAGACGGAAATTCTTTAAGCCCCATCGCCTTGTCGAGCTTCATATCGAAATATGCGCCCTGTACAACATCAAGGTTATTTGCTTCCTTCCAAGCATCTTTCAGAATACGATAAGTTGCCTGTTCCATTGGATCAGTAGCTATATTCTGAAAATCGTTTGCAAGTTTAGAAGAAAAGACCTTGATGTTCTCATCAAGATTATTACTATCATATAATGCTGCGTTTACTGCCGCTGTATAATTTACAAAAGACAAATCTTGACGATTCGTTACAAGCCCACCTCCATTGAACTCTGACATTTTGTCTTTAACCAGTCCAAGAGTCTGATAAAGAGATAATCCATTCTTATCTGCTTGAAGTACTATATCCGAAAGTTCCTTGAAATGTGCACTAGTGTTGCTGTCTGCTTTTAACTCTTTTGCATCCTTGACTAATTGGGGCATTGACATCTTAGAGGTTATAAGCTCTATATTCTTCGCACTCTTCTCTAAGTCAGAAAGGTTCGTCTGTACAGATTCGGTAAAATAGCCATTAGATGCTGATGCAGCCTCCGCAAAAACATCCTTCATTGCTTGCGCCTTCTCTGCTGCACGTGCATAAAGTTCTGTATATTGACGTAATAACTCTAGTTGTTTGTTGGGATCACCTTGCGCCTTTGTATTGACATCTATAATGATGGAATCGTAAGCGGACCCTACTTTCTCTTTCAGAATATTCTTTTCTTTGTCTATCTGGTCTGCAATATCAGATACAGATGCTTTGACATTGATTGGATTCTCTTCAATATACTTCTTTAAGTCATCATACGTTTGCTTTGTGCTTTGGGCGATATTATCTGCAACCTGCTTTATCTCTTCGCTCTCCTGCATCCAGTCTGCAACAAGCATAGATACAACAGAAATGAGTAAACCAGGCAAACCTCCTATTGCTGCCCATAGTGTACGACCAAGCGACATTGCTCCTGCTTTCAGTAAACTAAACGCAGCCATTCCTCGTGCGCCGAAATTCTGCCAGTAGTTGGCTGTGAAGATTTGACGGACCTGCATACGCATGAAACGGAAACGTGCAGCAAGAGTTACCGTATGTCTCTGCTCTGCTATCAAAGCTGATATTTGCTTATATTGCTCGGTTGTAATCTGACGAGCAACATAGGCACGTTGTAGATCAGCAGACGTTATCGCCTTTGTGGTGGCAAGTGTTTCCAAGTCCTTTACAGTAATTTGAGTTTTCGTGCTTAAAATACGTCGCTCCTCTGCACTTAACTCTCCCATCAAGGCTTTCTCTTGATATTTAGCCGCCAATGATTGTTTAGAAGAAAGCAAAGAACCAGTAAGACCTCCTCCGATAGAGGAACTTAACTTCTTTAATGCTACACCAGAGAAAGCTGCAAGAAGTACAGGACCCAGCTTATCAATAGATTGTACAAGCGCAACAGCTCCATTGATAGCAGTCATAAAGAACCCTCCAACCATGCTCTTTCCGTCTGCAAACTTACCAAGCATAATATCCCATGCGTCAATAAGTTTGTTCCAACGGCCGAGTAGAGTATCAGAGAGAACGTACTGCATATTATAGAACTGACCTCCCTCATCTGTCAATTTCTTTATAACGGAATCAACATCTTCAAAAGAAACTTGACGTTTGGTTATCATATCACGAATGTCCTTCGTGGTATAATTATTTCTCCCGTCTTTCCCAGTCTCGTTGTATAAGTCCTTAATTCTTTCAAGCAATGGCAAACCAGCGTAAGCGAACTGACGTAACTCCTTTCCGTCAAGCCAACTTCTTGATTTCACCTGACCATACGCAAGACCAAGACGCTCGAATGAAACGCCAAGACCTGATGCTACATCAGCAAGGCGTTTTGTTGTATCATAAAGATTGTCTGCTTCGACACCAAAAGCGGCAAGTTGTTTAACGTCCCTGTTTAGTTCTCCGAATTTAAAGGGAGATTCAAGTGCCAACTGTTGGGTTTGAGCGAACAACTCGTCCGCCTTCCTTGCGTCACCAATAATATTACGCAAGGCTATATGTTGTTGTGCTATTTCACCACCAGTTTGGATAATAGAATTGGCAAATTGTTGTGCGCCATAAACGATACCACCTTGGAGCAAAAGGCTCTTCATATCACTCATAAGCCCAGAGGTCTTACTTGCGACATCATTAGCTTGTCGAAAAGCAGAAGCAAGATCTCTGGCTGCACGGGCATTACCTTCAACGGCTTTCTCTGCTTGCTTTGCCGTTTCTTTATACGCTTTCAAAGAAGCGTTAGCTTCCTGTATAGAACGTGCTCCGTTTGAGAATACAGCTTGAATACGATTTCCATCAAGTAGTTTACTTCCGTCAATGCTATTAAGGGTGCGTAAATATCCTTGCAACTTATTCAAAGACGACATCAGATTTGCATCCTTCATAAAATTAGGAATAGCCTTTATCTGATTGATGGCATCTGATACCTTCCTAAATTCACTCCTAAGGCGCACAATCCTCGTGGCAGCTCCATCAACAGCATTTGCCATTTTGAGCATTTCTTTAGAAGGTCCATTCCCTTCTAGATCATTAGCCTCACGCAGCTTTGCTGATAGTTTGCGAATAGAATCTGTCGCTTTATTGACAGATATGTCCATATTCGTAAACTTTGTTATTATATTGTTAAGTTCTCTTGATACGTTATCTTGAACCCCAAGAGAAAAACTTAATCCTCCTAAATTTCCTTCTGCCATACACTGTTATCCTTTATCGTCTTGTTTAATATCGTTGTTGAAATAATCGTCGAGAGAGATTTCTCTTCCAACACGTGAAGTTTTATGATTCTTCTCCCATGCATCAGTTAGTTCGTCTATTTCGGCTTTACTTGCATGCTTACTATCATTTTTCTTCGGATAGACAATGGTTGGTTGATCTATTGCCATAAGGTCAATTTGCGCTGACGTATATCCCCACCAATAATCGTATGCACGTATTCCGAAACGACGTTCAAAGAGAAAGCTAAATTTCTCCGCTAAGCTAAACGCTCCTCCCCAACTTGTTCGGCTTGGATATGCTCTGCTTCCGCTTTCGTCATCGTCATCATCGCATCCGTCATTGCGGTCGCTAATATGGTAGTGAGTTGAAATGCTGCTGATTGTATTTTTTTTTTAGCAACATTAAGAACACCCAACACCTCCCATACATCAAGGTCAATGATGTAATAGTAGTACCGCCACAAGAGCCAATAGAAAAAGCGTATCTTCCATACGTTGTTGAGTTGTACAACTGCACACTGTTTAATGCGCTTCTTCCATTCGTTCTTCTCTTTTAATTCAATGTGAGTAAACTTTCTTGTTGTGCCCTTATGAAGCCATCCAAGCATACGCTTTTTCCCTCTAAAAGTGTATTCGGTCGGAGTTTCGTTTAGAATATCATCAAGGACTTCTTGAAGTTCCACGTTTGGCTGTTCTATCTTTTTTGTTGCCATGCTCTTTTAATTAGTAAAGGGCGACGGCTCTTTTTTGAAAAGCCAGCCGCCCTTGCGTTGTTGTTATCCTAAATTCTAATACCTATTGAGATTAGCTTACGCTTTCTTCAGCCATGCGATAGAAGGCTTGTCGCCAATCTCCAGTGTACCTGTAAGACCGATAGCATACACCTTACCATCGTCCATCATAGGCTTAGCCCAGAGAGCAACACCAGAGAGAATCATGATATTCTCCTGTGTATCGTCCTCGATAATGAATGTACCAGTAATCTTGTGCTTGGTAGGGGTAAGAGCTTGACCCTTGTAGTTCGTGCTGCCAATGGTAGCCTGAACGTTGTCCTTAACAGCACTTTCTCCGTGTGCCCACTTCAAAACGTCTGCGTGCTTTGTTGGAACGGTGAACGAAATCTCGAAGTCGCCAATCTCTGCGGTTGACTGCCAGTCGCCATTCATGCCGATTACCTTGTAGTGGGTCAGCGATGGGTCACCCTGCTCAATCTTCAAGGAATCAACCTTCACTGGAACATCAAGTTCTGGTGCAAGAGCAATAGCGGTTGCGCTGCTAAGATCTACTGCTGTCTTCTGGAACATGAGAGAAGAAGGTCCAGAGAAAATATCCTTCAACTCGGTTTTCTTTTTCATTGCCATAATTGTTATCCTGTTAAATGTGAAACATTAAGTTATTTTGTTCTTAATTGTCCTTGTATGAATGTTACATGGAATCCTGACTTGTCACTCGTCTGAATAGTTATCTGTGGGTCTGTAACCTTAAAGTCTTCATTGGTTATAGGAAATACATTCAAAAGAGCTCTAACCTTATCATCCATTGTTTTTACGTCTATGCAATTAGGATTGCTTGCCGAAACAATGTCCCTAACATAAATCTCGAAGACAACTGTGGTAGAGTAATCATTATATTCTCCACGCTCTCCAAGTTCATTGTTATAGATAGAAGTTGGGAGATTAATAACAATATAATTGTCTGGGCGGTCTTTCACAGATGCAGGTCTATCCTGATAATAACCCTGCTCGCATACGCCTTTTACAGCTTTTGCTATCCCAAAATATAATGTTTTTAAACTTACCATATCTTCTTTGATAATACTCGATGTGAAACTTCTTCTTTGACAGCAACCATAAGGTTGTGAGCCTTAAATGCGTAAGGAACAGCAGCAACAACTTGTACTCCCCATGTGTATTTTTTAGGCGTACCAGAAAACATATCTGTAAGATATTTCCTTGACTCCGTTGGACCGTCGACCCTTTTTTCTCCAGAGGGAGCCGTGTAAGGTCCTCCATTTGAAGATGCAAAAGGATCAGCGTAGAAAGGACGAAATTTCTTCATACCTTTCGTTAATGTCTTGCTTATCGGAGCTTTCTGTATGTCACCAACAGAATATATGGCGAACGGTTTTCCTTTGTAATAAGCTGCTGCACTGATTGAGGTAAACAAGTTACCAGTAATGTCATAAAAGTCATTTTCGCTCATTGGATTATGTTTAGCAATAGCAATATCAACAGCTTCAACAGCAATAGCGTCAACAACCTGCTTCGCCTTTTCAACTGCGTATGCGTTGAATGGCTTGAAAATTCTCTTTTGAAATTGCTCTGCTAAACTTTCCATGACGGCTACACTCTTACAAGTTCCCAGTAAACAATAGACCTCTCATTATCAGGCTCGCTATCCCTAACACGTCCTTTTTCAGTGTTGCTTCCAACAGTAGCATAGATTATATCTCCATCAAGAGGCTGTTTATCAGCTTCCCATTTGTCATATCTGACAGGAATCGAAGCCTTCCTCTTATTTATATCGACATTACCCATGCCGTTAGTTGTCGTATCGGTAAATGAGCGACCACACCCCTCGTAGAGTATCACTTCCTTGCGTTCTGTCTTGGTTTGCGGACTGGAAGTGTCATTTGAAGCGAACGGGTCCTCATCTTCAATCTCACTCGTATTTTCAACGGGCACAATCCTTTCTTGAATGCGCACAATCTTAATCGTGTGAGGATAACGAGGGTTGCTTATAACTTCCTTTCTCATAATCTTCCTTTTTAGCGAATGATATGCGGAAGATAATTACCTGCCAAGTCAGAATTGGCACGTTTAATTCCACCACTATTCATTCTGAAAGTAGTTTTTCTCCCAAAGACAGAAGACGGCTCAAGTTCCTTATAAATGGCATTAGCTTCGTTTTTCAACTCCTTAATGTCATCACTTGTAAGCTGATAACCGCCAGACGAGTGAGTCCATCCATTATCAGTATCAGAAGTATTATTGACTTTGCTCGGACCAAGAATCATCCATTTCAGTAAGTCTGCATACGCAAGACGCACTTTTGTTCTGTCGCTATCCATCATAGGGGTTTTTGGTTCAATCTCCCTATCAATGAATATTGGATATAGTGCGTCAACTGGCACTTCAAACTTTACCTTGGCAAGGATATAATCTTCAACCGTGTAAGTCTTTTCTACTTCTGATACTGAATCCATACAATTACATCTTAATTGTTACGACGTTAGTCTGCTGTCTTGATGTCGATAATGTAGTGGTTAGGGAACTCAATGAGCGCAGGGCATGCCGACAGCATTACGTCTGTGTGCCACTCTTTGAAACGTCCGTTGTCCATTGTTGAGTTGACAACAAGGGAAAGACCGTCGTTGCCGCGACCAAATACAGTTGTGATAGCATTAGCACCAAACTGCTTAATCATCTGCTCATCAAGAATTGCCTTGTACTCAAACTCAACTGCATCGCCTGCTGGACGAAGAACAACTGTGCCATCCTTCCAACCCTTGACAACCTCCTCCTTAGAGTGTGTCTTATTGCTTTCCTGCTCAACGACAAGTTCAATAGGAGATACACCCTCTAAGTCAACGACCGCCTTGTTCCACTCTGACGCAACAACAGGAATCTCTTGTGTTGAGGCAAGATAGTTCAACTTGCGATAGTTGGAAACGAACTCACGTACCTCCTTGTTCTTCAAGAAGATGTTGTAGAAGTCGTTACGGGTCATCTGCCATACCATTGGACCAGCGTAATCGCCCATCTGATGGCGCACCTTGTCCTCCAATACTCGCATTTGTGTAAGCAACTTACAGTCAGCGTCAGCCCAAGTCTTTACACCAGCCTTTAGGAAATTGCTTGTTGGTACTTCTGCCTTGTGTAGCGGAAGCTGAATACCACGACCAATACCCGTGTAGTCAATCTTTGCAGTACTCATGAGTTGAGCAGTCATGAAAGTCATGGTCGCATCAACTGCATTGAATTTATCCTGCAACTTGCCGACATAAGTAGCAACGATGTCTGCATCATTACCGAATTGCTCAAACATTTGAACCTTGTAATTGCGCTCCGCTGCGGTCTCAACGATACCCTCTGCGATAAAGTCAGGAATTGATGCCGTGTAGAATTTCTCGGTTGAGCTGTCCGTTTGATTGCTATCTCCAAGCGGTGCGCGAAGGTCCATCAAATGAGGTGCCTGCAACTTGCGAGCTTTAACAGAAAATACCGCTGTGCCGTCTGCTTGGGATGGCGTCTCTGCTGCTGCTTTACGACCTTGTGTCTTGTACCAACCATAGTTAGTATAGAACAAAGCACTATTATCAAGGAATGACTGCAAGAAACGGTTATTCTCTGGACTTGCAAAGAACTTAGCGTATCTTGAATCTTCAAAATTGTATTTTGCCATTTCGTTATACCTTTTAAGTGTGAAACATTAGAGTGAGAACCAACCTGCGACCTTACTTGTGTTCAGTGCGAGAACACTTGCTGGTATTGGGGACATCTTTGCTTTGTAAAGCACTGTACTTTCGTTAGCAAGACATGGGGTGAACAGATAGCGTGCACCCTCGAAGTCGTTGTTTGTTGCAGCTGGGTTGTACACGAAATCGAAGTCAGATGGTGCATAGCAGTTAGGGTTAGAAACAACAGCCTTAGCACCTGCGCCAGCCTTGTCTGCTTCCACGAGAACTACACCAACGGCTGCGGTAACGGCAGCGCTAACTGTCAACTTCCAAACGTCACCTGCGGTGTTGTCTTTCGTTGCTTCAACTGCGGTAACAGTAACACCTGTACCTGTACCCGTAAGAG
>ERZ772974.818-NODE-818-length-21754-cov-8.282686_pt1 | contig 21754 bp, 18 predicted proteins | sample MGYA00580671_ERZ772974 | MGnify/ENA primary metagenome ERZ772974 (study PRJEB29015, sample SAMEA2738065) | human oral metagenome | biome: human oral; feature: human-associated habitat; material: saliva | place: China | collected 2218 ... | reverse complement strand
TAAAAACAGTGTTATACTGGCTTTAGTATAACACTATTTTTAGTAATTTTTAAATGATTTGAACCTTAATCTTTTTGTTTTTCTTTCAAACCTAGAAGGCTAAGAATTCCTGCCAAAACTAGTCCTAAGAAACCAATGGTAGCTGTAGCTGTTTGAGCTTCACCAGTTTTTGGTAACGTAGGCTTATCATTTTTTTTCATCGTATCTGCCATCGGCTTAGAAGTTGGGTGTTCCCCCTTCACATCAGTCATGCGATGATCTACTTCCTTCGTACCCTCAGCTGTACTCATAGAATCTGTTGCAGAAGGCTTCTTATTCATCTGACCTTCTTGAGACGTTGTTGTAGAAGGTTTCATATTCATTTGACCTTCTTGAGATGGTATTGTAGCCATTTCTTTTCCACGAAGCTGAATCGTTACTTGACGAGTCGCGATAAGATTTGTCAAATCTGCTTTTCCATCTTTAGCACCATAGACTTTAACAGTAGCTTGGTAAGCATATGTGCCATTAGCGCGAAGTTGGTCGAGAAGGGCTTGTCCATTTTTACCTGTAGTATTGCCATTCAAATCCACTTCGTAGAAGTATTGACCTTTCGCTAAGCCTTCAAGTGGCAAGAGGGCTGGATTGTTAGCTGAACCATTGTCTGACCAAGGAGCCTTGTCAGAAGATTTGAGCAAGAGGCGCGTCAACATACCATCTCCACCGAAAGCTTCATACGGAATGACTTGATTAACACCTGCCAAGAATGGACCAGGAACGTTCGCTTTTTCTAAATAGCTGGCTGGGACATCAATATGGTCTTTAATATTTTTGGTGACTGAATCTTTGACTGCTTCTTTTGAAACAAGGCCGTTCAAGTTAACAGTTACATTTTTTGTAGCTACGAGATTGGTTAAATCTGCTTTTCCATCTTTAGCACCATAGACTTTTACAGTCGCTTGGTAAGCATATGTTCCATTAGCACGAAGTTGGTCAAGAAGGGCTTGGCCGTCTTTACCTGTAGTATTGCCGTTCAAATCCACTTCGTAGAAGTATTGACCCTTCGCTAAGCCTTCAAGTGGCAAGAGGGCTGGATTGTTAGCTGTTCCATTGTCTGACCAAGGAGCCTTGTCAGAAGATTTGAGCAAGAGACGCGTCAACATACCATCTCCACCGAAAGCTTCATACGGAATGACTTGATTGACACCGGCCAAGAATGGACCAGGAACATTTGCTTTTTCTAAATAGCTGGCTGGGACGTCTACTGAGTCCTTAGTATTTTCTTCAACTCCTTTTTTAACTTCTTCTTGAGTCGTTACTGATTGAGGAGTAGTCGCTTTAGGGTCCTGTTCTGAAACTACATCAGGAGTTGCCACTGGCTTAACTTCTTCTTTTGGTTTGCTAACTTCTGGCATAACCTCTTCTTCTTTTGGTTTTGCAGCTTCTTCATTAGAATCTGAGCTAGACTTGTCTGTAGAATTAGTCTCATCGACTACTTCCTTTGGAGTTGGAGTCGCCTGATTTGCAGGAAGAGCTAAATCTACAGCTTCTTTCAGAACTGTCTCTGGCAACTCATTCTTTTCTAGTGATGATGAATCTGTTTGAAGAACTTGAGCAGGGGTTGAAGTGAGAACATCTGCGTGTACAGTGTTTGGTTGACCAACTAGCAAAAAGAAACCACTGGCAACTACAACGGAAGCCACACCTACGCTTAAACGGCGGATTGACCAGCGAGTATACTTTTGATTTGGATTGAATTTCATAAGATTCTCCTTTAGGTTTGTTTTTTTGATGACTTTAGTATAATCTCCTAAGATTAAATGGAGATAAGAAATAGTTAAAATTTCTCTTAAATCTATCTTATAAAATGCTTATATTGTCTTATTATTCATAAGAAACAACTTGATTTTCTTCACCAAACATTCCCAGTCTTAAACTTAAATCACCTAATACAATTGGCAATGAGTCAAAAAAATCCACCACACTGTGGTGAATTTTCTTCTTATGCTTCAAATTCAAAAGCGTCACTTTTTTGCTTGTTTGGCAAAAGGAGGGAAAGCAAGATTCCAACCAGAGCCGGCAGCAACCAAGGTAGAGAAGCTTGAGCAAATGGCAGAGCATTAACCAGATTGAGAATAGCAGTTAACTTGAATTGTCGTCCCAAAATGCTAGCAAAAGCAATCAGCGTCACTACTGCGATGGTCAATTGCATCCCTGGTTTAGAAAGTGGTAAAAAGCGATTAACCATAACAATCATCACAATCGTAATGGTAATAGGATAAAGAATTTCCAGAGCTGGAACTGAATACTGAATAATAGCATTCAAACCAAGATTTGCAATAGCGAAACCAACTAGCGTAAAAATGGTCGCATAAACCTTATAAGATACTTTCGAGAAGGTATTGTGGAAAAATTCGCCAGTTGAGACGATAAGTCCAGCTGTAGTTGTAAAACAAGTCACCGTTACCATAATCGCTAGGAAAATCTGAGCCATCAGACCAAAGATGGCCTGAGTTGCAGAAGACAAAACAGAAGCCCCTACATTTGCACCTTTCGGCAAATTCGCTAGATTTAGTGGAAAGTGATTTCCAAGAAAGGCAAGGCCAATATAAAGAACGCTAAAGCCAAGTGCCACAAGAATACCCACGACCCAAATAGTAGAAATATATTCCTTTTTATTCTTGAAACCGAGCTGGTTGAGTGTCGTCACGGCAACCACACTAAAAGCAACTGAAGCTAAGGCATCCAGAGTATTGTAGCCTTGAAGAAAGCCTGCTCCGAAAGCTGAAGCAGCATATTCCCCTGTGGCCCCTTGAGGAGCAGTGGAACCATATTTGGCAGCGCCTAATACAACTAAAACTACAATTAATAGGGCAAAGATTGGCGTTAAATAACGACCAATACTATCAAGGATTTTCGATGGATTGAGTGCAATCAGATAGGCTAAGGCAAAATAAACCAGCGTAAACCCAAAAAGCCAAATGGCATGAGAACCTGCAGGCAACATGGGCTCAATCCCGACAGAAAATGCAGTGGTCGCCGTCCGAGGAATGGCAAAAAAGGGACCAATTGCAAGATAAAGGGCTACCAAGTAAACTACCGCAAACCAAGGGGCAATCTTTTTCGAGATTTCATCAATATAACCCTTGGGATTTAAAGTACCTATAATCAAGGTTAAAATAGCAATACCGACGCCCGATAGGACAAAGCCTCCAATAGCTGGCCAGAAATTTTGACCAGATTCCAAACCCAATTGAGGTGGAAAAATCAGGTTACCGGCTCCGAAAAACATTCCAAATAAAAGCAAACCGGTCAAGGATCCTTTTTTTATCATCGTCATCTCCAGTCTTTTTAAGATTTTTCCATTATACCGATAAACACCACTCATTGCAAGGATTTTGAAATAAAAATCGCCTTTTCTCAACCTTAAGAAAATCGCGAAATATAATTCGATTTATTACGAATTATTCTTATTTGTTTTCGATTTATATCATATACGTAATTCCTTTTTTATGAGATGGACTTATGCTATACTAGTTATAAGTTCATTTGCGAGGTTTTAATATGTTACTTCATCTAATCTGGCTCATTCCTGCTGCTATCTTTACTTTTTTAGTCTATCGGGAACCTAGAAGTTTATTCAATGCTTATCTCCTGACCTTCACTCTTATAATGATGGGCATTGTTTTAGCTGGGCTTACGATTGTTAGTCTTGAGCGATTTATTGGTTATACACCAGCTATGATTAGCTTTTATATCCTGCTTTTAGCAATTCCTATTAGTATTTTCGCTTCTACTGCTTATTTGATTTTTAATGGTCGCCAAATGCTACAGCTAGAGGGACTCAGACTAGCCAATCTACTATCGCTTCTCTACGGCCTAGCGATCGTGGGACTTGCTTTACTGCATTTTCTCGCTCCTCGGTCATTTCTTGCAACTTTGATTTCCCTCGCTGATTTGCTACTATTTTACGGAACCTTTCTCTATCTTTCCTATATCATCTATGCATTCTTTTTAAATATTTTTCCAGTCAAGAAAGAGCCTCAGACTATTATTATCCTCGGTGCAGGATTGTTTGGAGATAAGGTGCCTCCCCTGCTGGCTCAGCGCTTAGATAAAGGGATAGCGATTTATGAGAAATTTAATCGGAAGCCAGTCATCATTGTCTCTGGCGGTCAGGGAGACGACGAGCGGATTTCCGAAGCAGATGCTATGGCAGGTTATTTGATGGAAAAAGGAGTCCCAGCTGACAGTATTTTCCTCGAAAATAAATCTCGCACTACGCTTGAAAATCTCATATTCAGTAAAGAGCTTATGCTATCACAAGGACTGGAACAAGATCGAGTTCTCCTAGTCACAAATTCTTTCCACGCGCTACGTGCTGGCATCTATATGAAACAAGTTGGTCTCAAAGGCCGCAGTATTGGTTCTCGCACAGCCTTCTATTTCCTTCCTTCTGCATGGATCCGAGAAACCGCTGCTTTGATCCGTATCTACTGGAAATGGCATGCGTTTATCATCGGAATTCTGCTGCTTCCCTTCCTTTTCTCCTTATTCCACACATATTTTTCATTGTAAAATCCCTAGAAAAGAGTATAATAATAGTAAGAAAAAAATGGAGGTCAGTCTATGATGAAATTTACCATTGATAAAAGTTTAGCAGAACTTGGCATCACAAGCGTCGTCCTTGGCATTGCTAGAAACGTCGATCCCCAAGCACCTTTATCAGAAGCCTTTCTTCAAAAACAGAAGGAAGCAGAGAACTGGGCCTTGAACTGCAATCTAGCAGAAATCACTGACCATCCGACTATCCAAGGCTACTGTGATCTGCTGCAGAAAGTGGGACGTAGTGTTAAAAAGAACCCGCCAACTGTACCAGCTCTGATCCGCAATATCCAACACCGCGGCTCCATTCCAAGGATTAACAGCGTTATTGATATTTATAATGTAGAATCCTTGCATTCTCTTCTAGCTATCGGTGGGCATGACCTTGATAAAATCGGTGATGAGATTGAATTTACTGTCAGTCAGAAGGACGATATTTTCCTCCCTATCTTGTCCAAGGAAAAGCACGTAGCTCCGACTGACTATGTCTATCGAGATGAAAAAGGCATCCTTGCTTGGCTTGATGTTCGTGACAGCGACCTGTATAAATTTGATGATAGCACCAAAAATGCCATTTTCATTATCCAAGGAAATGCCCATACATCTATTCAAATGCGTCTAGAAGCGCTTGAACGCATCCACCAGGATTTAACAGCAGCCATGCCAAATCTCGAATTTGAAACCCATGTCATTCAAGTAGATGATCTTTAAGCAACTTTTCACTCGACAAGTTTTTGAAGTAAAATTCCATCAATTATAAATCAAAAAGGAAACTCAGCTGAGTTTCCTCTTTTTGTATGTCTAGGCTTCTTTCTTATCCGAAAATTGGCTCATATACAAGTCATGATAGAAGCCCTTGTCAGCCAGCAGCGACTCGTGATTGCCCTGCTCAATGATTTGTCCATCCTTGAGCACCAAAATCTTGTCTGCTTCTTGGATAGTAGACAAACGATGCGCAATGACAAAGCTCGTCCGCCCCTGCATCAGAGTTTTCATAGCCTTCTGAATCAACAGCTCCAAACGAGTGTCCACTGAGGAAGTTGCCTCGTCCAAAATCAGAATCTTAGGATCGGCCAAGAGCGCCCGTGCGATCGTCAGAAGTTGCTTTTGACCCAGCGAAATATTGCTAGATTCCTGATTCATTTCCATATTGTAACCACCTGGCAAGGTACGGATAAAGTGGTCCACGTTAGCTGATTTGGCGGCTTCCACAATCTCCTCATCGGTAGCATCAAGGTTACCAAAGCGGAGATTTTCCTTGATAGTCCCTTCATAAAGCCAAGCATCCTGCAGAACCATACCAAATTGCTTACGATAGTCTTGGCGGGATAGCTGGCGGATATCGTGGCCATCCACGCTGATAGAGCCCTTGGTCACATCGTAGAAACGCATGAGAAGATTGATCAAGGTCGTCTTACCAGCTCCAGTCGGCCCAACAATAGCCACCATTTCACCTGGCTGAACTTCCAGATTAAAGTTGCGAATCAGCGGCTTATCTGCCACATATTGGAAGTCTACATCTTTGAAGCTGACTTGTCCAGTCAAGTCCTTATCTAGCCGAACGGTATTATCCATGACTTCATCTGGCTCATCCAAAATCTGAAAAATCCGATCCAGCGAAGACTTAGCGCTCTGGAGCTGACCTGCCAGCTGGGTGAGGTTTTGAATAGGCTGATTGACCTGCCAGACGTACTGGACAAAGGCTTGCATATTCCCGATGGTCAGCTGACCAGAAATAACCTGTAAACCACCCAAGAGAGCAACGACAAGATAGGTCAAATCTGAAATCCCATTAAGAACAGGCATCATGAGCCCTGAGATAAAGCTAGCTTTAAAGCCGACTTCCTGTAAATTTTGAGTAATAGCTCGAAAATCCTCAGCCGAGGTCTCTTCCCGACCATAAAGTTTGAGGACATTAAAACCAGACAGATTTTCTTGAACAAAGCCATTCATAGCGCCCAAAACATCCGCCTGCTGCTTAAAGTAGGGCTGGGATTTTTTGAGGATAAATCTAGCTCCAAAATAAGTCAGAGGAATGCTGACGATAACGATCAAGGCCAGCTGGATATTCAGATAAAGAACCATCCCGATGACCAAAATCAGGGTCATGACGGCATTGACCACCTGCAAAAAGCTTTGTTGGAGAGCATTTGAGACGGTCTCCACATCGCTGGTAAAACGCCCAATCAGATCACCGAACTGGTGCTTGTCAAAGTAGGAAACAGGAATTCGATTGATTTTACGACTGAGCTCATTGCGCATATCGCGAACGGTGCTCTGCACAGCATTGGTCATAAAATAGTTAGAGAAATAGGCACCAATCTCATAAAAGAGGGCACGAATAAAGTAAAGCAGCATAATCCACGCCACATAGCTGCTATTGATGGCTGCACCGGGCACTCCCTTGGCCATATCTAGCAGATTTTGCGTCAGCTCTGTGATAGCAAGCCCTAGGACAAAAGGCTCTAGGACACTCATGACCACGCTGACAATCTTGAGGAAGACTGCAAGAAGCACGGCGGCTTTATAGACTTTTAGATAGCCCCATAAGCGGACAAAACTATTTTCTTTCATCTCTTCCTCCTATTCTTCTGTTAGTGATTGGCTATTGAGCTGGGAATTGGCAATTTCGCGATAGATGGCATTATTTTCCATCAGTTCCTCATGCCGGCCTCGACCCACGATCTCACCCTTGTCTAAGACAATGATTTGATCCGCATCCATAATAGTTCCGACCCGCTGAGCCACGATAAGAACCGTTGCATTCTGCGTCACTTCCTTGAGTCGGCGGCGCAAAGTCGCATCTGTCTTGTAGTCCAGAGCCGAGAAGGAATCATCAAAGATATAAATGTCTGGCTCTTTAACAACCGCACGCGCAATGGACAGACGTTGCTTTTGACCACCGGATAGATTGCTGCCGCCTTCAGCCAAATGCGTCTCGAAGCGCTCTTCTCTGCTCTCGATAAAGTCGCGAGCTTGAGCCACATCTGCTGCTTGATTGAGCTCATCAGAGCTAGCATCTTCCTTACCATATCGGATATTTTCAGCGATCGTCCCGGTAAATAGCAGAGCTTTCTGCGGAATAAAGCCAATCTTCTGACGGAGGGCCTTGAGATTATAGGCGCGGACATCCACACCATCCACCAAAATCTTGCCCAAGGTCACATCATAGAAACGAGGAATCAACTGAACCAAGGAAGACTTCCCAGAGCCTGTTGAGCCGATAAAGGCGATCGTTTCCCCCGGTTTGGCCTTGAAAGAAATATTATGTAGGACAGGATTTTCCGTCTCACCTGGATAGGCAAAGGTTACATTGTCAAATTCCAGATAGCCATGAGTCGCAGTTTCCGTGATCCCCTTCTCATTTGGATCGATGGAAATCGGCATATCCATGACTTCCTTCAGTCGCTCGCTAGAAACCGCCGTCCGTGGATACATGGTAAAGAGACTGGACAGGAGCAGGAAGGATAGAAGGGCATGGAAACTGTACTCGATAAAGGCAACCAAATCCCCGATTTTCAGCTCGCCGCTGCCCAGTGGCTTAAGAGCAAACCAGACAATGGCCACAATCATAGCAATGATAATCTGCACAAAGAGAGGCTCCGTCAAACCTGTCAGCTTAAAGAGACGATTCGAATTTTCCGCATAGATTTCATTCTCATTAGCAAAGCGCTCTTCCTGAAATTCCTCACGGGCAAAGGCTCGAATGACCCGCAGACCAGTCAGATTTTCCCGAGCATACTGGTTGATCTTGTCCAGCGTCTTCTGCTGCTTTTCAGACAGGGGACGCGTCTTGACCGCTACATACCAAACAACGATTGCCAAAAAAGGCACTGAAATCGCCACAATCCAAGCCATGGACGGACTGGTCAGGAAAATCATGAGGATAGACGACAGCATCATGATAGGCGTGATAGCTCCCATCTTGAGCGTTTGCTCCGCAAACTGCATAAGGACAAAGGCATCACTGGTAATCCGCGTCACTAGCGAAGAAACGCCAATCTGCTCGTACTCATGATGGGAATACTCCTGCAGCTTGTCATAGAGATCATTCCGCATATCCCGCACCATGCTGGTCGTTAGTTTCCCAGCGGCATAGGAAAGGACGATCCGCCCCAAAATCCCAAGGATAATAACCAGCAGCATGATAAAGCCCCAGAAATACAGGCGTTCCTGATCGCCCTGGTTAATTCCTTCGTCAATCATGCGCGCCAAAACCGTTGGCAGCCCTAGATTGACCACTACAAAAAAGATGGCCGATACAAAATCCAGCACCAACCACTTGGGGTAGCGTTTCAAATAAGACCAAATGTAAAGCATAATCCCTCCATTTTCTATAACAATAAAAAAGCACTGAAGAGTACTTTTCTTGATTATCCATGCAGCGAGCAACAGCTCCGCTACAATCTCTAACTGCTACTAGTATAGCAAATCATGACGGAAATTTCAAATATTCCTACAAAACAAAAGGCGAACAAATTCTCATGCTTCCCAGCAGACAAGAATTTGCTCGCTTTTTTGGTGCCCTCGGAGACAGACAAAGACACACAGCCAATTCCTTATAGGTAAGGTATAACCTTATGGTGGAATTCTTATCTATAGCTACAAACGGTCTGTCTCAATTCCTTATAGATAAGGTATAACATAAATTCTGCATCAGAGCTTTTAGAAAAGAATCAGCTAAATGCCCAAGTCTCAATTCCTTATAGGTAAGGTATAACGGACCTTGTCTGGCGACTTGCAACTGATTGTCAGCCATCCTAACATACGAAAGTTGAACATTTCAAATTGATTTTCGATTTTTGTCTCAATTCCTTATAGGTAAGGTATAACAGGTAATGTGCTGAAATTATCAGCTCGCCCTATCAAGTCTCAATTCCTTATAGGTAAGGTATAACAAGCTCAACCTAAAATTGATGGTGCCTATGCGTTCTTAAATACAAAATCGTCTCAATTCCTTATAGGTAAGGTATAACAACAGCATTTTCGCTGTTTCTAGATTGATTGTATCAAAAAATAGGGCTTTTTTCAAGATTTCAATGAAAAAAGTCGGTCGATCTTTTTTGTCCTAACGCTTATAAACCGCTTGGTTGACAGCTTTTAAAAAGGAGGCAAAAAATCGAAAAGATCGACCGACTTTTTAATAGTATTTGTAGGGTTTAAAGCGTTTTAAGTTCCCATCTTGCTGCAAGATTCTCTTAAACTGACGAATGTCGTGCTGGATGAGCTGGGCATAGGTATAGGTCGAGCCTCCCATGACTAGCCTCGTCTGTAGTTTTTCCTCAAAACTTCGCAAGACGATATACTTCCCTTCCCGATTCAAATAAACCGAGCCATCCTCCCTCAGCTCAAAATGCTCTGTAGCATTGATTTGATGTTTATTGATCAAACTCAAAATCACTCGATCCACGATAACCGGCTTCATATAATCCGCAAAATCCAGATGCAGACTATAAGGACGATTATTTGAAGCATGGAGCACTCCAATTTTAGGATCCAGTCTAGCCTGCCAGATCAGGCGCAGAACACGACTATACAAAATCGTATTGCAAAAGCTAATCAAAGCATTTAGTGGATCTCGAGGTGGCCGCTTGGTTCGCTTAACAAAAGAAAAACCACTTTGATTCAGAATCTCATTGAAGATAGGGTAGTATATCTGCTTGACCCGTGCCTCTAAAAGCATCAAATCATCGACCGACTTTTTGCGATGAACTTCCTTAATCGCCATCGTCAAGTCTTTCTCAATCTCTAAAAGAAGCTTATTGGACTTATATCTTTTAAGATAATAGCGACAGTTTGCCCGCAGATTATGAAAATGCGATAACTCAAACTGCCTGGACAACAGCAAACGCTTCTCCTCGTCCAGATATACTTGGCACTGCTTCAATAAAAGCGGAGCGGGACTCTTCATAGACTCAGGAATGAAATAGGCTTGGATATTGCCAAAGCCATTATGAACGACCAAAGGGATCCTCTTTTGAGCTAAAAGCTTGAGTGTCTGCGGGGCAATGATGACATCTGAATAAATATCAATCTGCTCCACTGCCTCTATCGGCAAATGATACCGATGTTCTTCATTTTCAAATAGTAGCGAATAATCCTTTTGATTTAAAATGCCACCTTCAACTATATGATACTGACGATTGACAAAATTTAGCTGACTAGGATGCCAACCAGAATAATAACTGAGAGGAGTATACTGATGCTTCTGGCAAATCACCTCTCCTTCCCTAAGGAGAAAATCATAAACTTGAAAAAGCAACAGTTCTCTGTACAAAATTTATAGGGTGTATTGATTTGAGTTTTCAGTCTCATTGTCATAGGGACAACCAGCCCGACTCAGTGAAAGCTAGATATTAAAAGCTTGAAGCATTTCGTAGATTAAAGCATTATCAGATTCCTTTCCTCTATCAAAATGAAAGAAATGAACCGTCGTTAAAGCATAGGGAATGCTCTGTAGAGCTTCTTTGACCAAGTCAGCTGTCTTATGCCAACCAAGATAAAGCAGACATAGAACCAACACATTCCAACTCGTACATAAGTTAGATCGGTTACCAATACTTCTAGAGGCTTGCGATCGTTAAACTCTCTGTCCACAAAATTTGGGACTGAAGCTTCATTTTTTCCTTTTGAAAAGGGTTTGAATGTAGCTTTCTAGTAGACACAAACGAGATTTAATCACTTCATGATTCGACGCCGTGAGAGCTGAATTCCTTGATTTGCAAGGAGGTGTTTGGTTTTTTCTAGTACCAAATTGAGCTTTATTTTCTAGGAAAGTTTCCTTAACTTTATCTTCTAAAGGGGCTTCAAATACAGATTCTACCTCCTTGTAGTAATAGCTAGGTCGCGTAATATCCAAGAGATAACACATTGCAGAAACACTGTATTTATCATTATTAGTAGTGATTATTTCCCTTTTCGTGCCAACATCACTGCCGCTTACTTTAGGATATCAACCTGCATTTTAAGTTTTTTATTTCTCTTTCTAAGAGCGATGAGCTCCCGCTGTTCATCTGTAAGATTATCAACCGTTTTAAATGAACCAGTAGTTCTAGCTTGCTTGACCCAGAGTCAAAAGTTGAAGGGGTAAGATCGTCTTCCAAGATAATCTAGCTACGCTTTTTACCAGCAGTATACAGGTCGACGATTTGTTGTTTGAAGTCATCTGTAAAATGAAGACGTGGTTTTCTAGACATAGTTATTCTCCTTTTACTTTAGTGTAAAACACTTTATAATTTCTGTCTAGTTTAATATAACCTATTCACTTTTCATTTTTTAAATAACAAGTGTATCTGCTATTTTCTGCCACTCATTACTCCACTTTTCATTGTTTTCATGAAATACTCTTGAAGACGGCATAATCTTGAAAGAGGATTTTAACATTTCATATTCCACGCTATCAGTAATCAATATTACTAGTTCTTCTTTAGTTAAAGAGTTCACTCCACCTTTGCGATCTTCTGATAGTAACTTACTTCTAAATTTAGAATATAATACATCAAGTTTTACTTTGAAGATACATAATTTTATATATCCAATTAAATAAGTACTAGAAAATATTGATTGAAATACAATCAATATAATACTTCTTTCCTTTGAAAAAACAGATACAACAGTCAATAATGCAACTGAAATAAGTGGTTTTTTCCAATCCTTATAAATCATTTTATTAAGAATATTTTTTGTAAAAAAAATATTTTCAAATGTATTCAATATCAATTTATGAATTGAATGTTTTTGCTTATTATTGTAATAACCATCAGTATCATATTCTGTAACATTTACCCCAAGGGAATTTTTTATATTGGATCTTAATCGTTCTTCTTCTGATTTTGGAAAAAATATAAAATCTGAAAGAAAGGATACTAGAATATTCAAAAAAATTGTTATAAGTTGTAAAACGAGAATTTTAGAACTATTTAAATAAATTGAAACTAAGGAAAGTATAATATTTAAATAAAATGTACAATTTATTATTTTCTTACATGAATTAACAATGTTATATAGGTTGCTTACGTCATCTTTTTTACTCATTTTTTACTCCATATATAATCAATATTTCGTGTCGTTATCATATTCAATTTCTGAAAATGCGTCAATTCTTCTTTAGACCTAATAAAGTTAAGATTCTCTTTTAGTGAATTATCAATATGCCAATTATCAGCAATACGATAATCTATGTTTAACCATTCCGAATTCCAAAATAGAATATTTACGGAACTGTTTACAAAATTACAGATTTCAGACTGATATAAAAATCGTTCTTACATATCAAGTAAGTCTGTAAAGCTTTGTAAACTATTCATGTAAATACAGTTGTCGATTGTCCCCATTTCCCTGCCACTCAATATTTTCAAAAAAGATATAACGCGCATCCGTCTGATTTTTAAATTCAATCAATTTAGGAATAACATATTGCTTTTTCTGATTTGGGGTCATATTCATCGCATGATTTAATGAATCATCATTAAGAATGCTAGAAAAGTTAAAGTTTTTAATAGCAGCCTTTTCAACTAGCACACCACCAAGAAAAGAGTAAATTTCCTCTCTTTGAGACTCAGAATCGGCAAATTTCCCACTTTCATCTAGCCACAACTCAAATTGTTTCATAAAAGCTTCCTCTGCTACTCTAACTGTCCGAAACCAACATTCGTTTTAGCACCAATGCCTACATCAGTCAAGATGGTTTTAAATAATTCTATTTTTTCTTTAACCGTAATCTGAAGTCCATCCGAAAGCTGACAATCGTTCAGATAAAAGCCAAATTCAAAAGAGACTCCTGGCTTAACCTTCAGACAGTTGATTGGAATAGGATTCTTGATAATATCACTATGAGGCGTGATGAATTCCAAAGCTAAACACTGTTGCTTCGTATTTTTTTTAGAGGTTGGACAGGGATAAGCATCTAAAAAGACATCATTATCTTCGAAAATATCATCTTTCAAGCCATAAACTTCTTCATCAGAAAGTCCTGGTTTAAGAAGTGACTTAATATACTCCATCTTTTGTTGATTAATATCCTCTTTGATATCTTCTTTCCCAGGAAAGACGCTTTTCAGTACCCCTTTGACAGAGGAGCCAGGTATATAGGGCAGTCCAGTTACATAATCAAAAGAAAAGCCAGAATAAATAGAACCCTTTGATTTCAAATCATGGGGATTGCCAGTTCCTATCATGAGACCAGGATAAATGGTTTGCAAAGAAAAGGTTTGAACACTTGCTACACCTTTTGAAGCATGTTTCAAATGCTCCAGAGGTGATAGAGATAGGTCAAATGTAAAATCCTGCAAAGCCTTATTTCTCTCACCAAATTGCTCTTCACTAGATGGTGATTCACCCAGTTGATAAACTAGACCTGATTTTTCTTTCCGTTCTTGTAAGCCTTTAAAATATTCATGATAGTAGATATAAGACATGTTTTTCGAATTAAACATCATCCTTACCCTCCATTTTTCTCGTCTTCCTTGACTTTTTCATCCTTTGACGCAATTTCAAATAAATTTAACCCTAGTTTGATTGCGATTGCTGCATGCAGTACATCTTCTTTAATAGCGAAACTCTCATTATCATTTTCGGCCGATGTAACATACTCAAACAAGGTGTCTACCGTAATAGCTGTGTTTTCTTTCTTCAAAACTTCCAAAATCATAACAGGGAGCTTGGTGCGATCTTCTTTGGCATTTTTGGATTTAGCCGAATAATAGGCAACTGCTGCTGGGAGGCTTCCCATAGTAACCGCCGCTCCAAAAGAAGCGATATATCCTCTAAACTCATTAGGAATTGGCTCCGTAAGCTCCTTTTCAATCACCTCAACAGCAATAGGAAGCAACCGATTAATTCTGTTCTTATCCATTGTTTGCTCCTTCTTCATTTCCTGAAATCACTTTAATAACCTTGCAAAGTCCATAACCTACGGAAGCATTTGCGCCAAACTGGATGATTTTATCTCTCACCGAATCTGTAAAACTCTCTAGAAGATTTTCTGACTTACTGGTTGAATCCACCACTGCAAAATAGAAAATCGACTTATGGGGCACAACTTCCTCGTACCACAAATTAGTTTGTTCTCCGACCTTATTCCGAGCAATTACTGGTAAACCATATTTTTCATAGCAAGAATTATCTGCGTCCAGAGTTATCTTCTCATCCCCGCCCTTTATATCTTCTATTGAAACATCTTCTAATTGAAAATTTTTAAGCATTTTCTTGAAATCTTCACAAGCTGTTTTCGGAGCATGTATTGAATAAGGCTTATCCTCACCACTTATCGAACGAATTGGTAGGGCTAGTAGATTCGCGCTAAGAAATTTTAATGCGCCTGAAGTAGTACTCCCATTTTCGTCCGAACCGAATATTCCCTTAATCTTCGATAATAACTTATTTTCTTCAAAGAAGGCCCTCAGAGCACCTTTAACGCCTGAGGAGTTGATCGTCGGGAATCCCGTCACAACATCTCGCTCCACTTCATTATCAATGATGTTAAAATTAACATCTCCATTTCCTACATGCAAATTTGTTAAACATTCAATGACAAAAATTTTTGCTTTCATTTTTTACTCCTTACTCCCCTGTAATTTTATAAATAGTATTATAACCTGCTGGCTCTAAACCAGTTTTTACCGAAATAGCATCATCACCATAAAAGACGCTCCCTGCCTTATAAAGAAGACTAGATCCTTGTAAATCAAGTCCTTTTAGACGATTTTTCCTAAGGTCTGTGTGAAGCTGGCGAACTAACTTTTCCTCTAAAATCGCAAAGCCCTTAACATCATCTAACAGGCACACATCTGATAGGCAGTATTGCCAAGTCTGACCTTGTGGAGTATGCTTCTGGAAATGCTCTGTGATTTTACTTTCTAAATTATTTTCCGATTCTTCTACAGAAACCTTGAAGAGTGTACCTTTCTGTCCCATAGGAACGATACTGTCTTTCAATGTAATATCACCATTAACCTTTACATAGACTGCAAACTCGTAGCCCTTATGTAGCTGATGTACCTCTCGCTTAAATAGACGGTCAGCATCAAAATTTTTGTATAGTTTTTCTAATTCTTCTTGAAAGTGATTTTTTTCCCCTTTGTTGTACTTTTCTAACAAATCCATAAAATTATTGATAAACTCGGTTAAATTAAGATTGCTGTTCCTATCTAAACTAGGAACTTCCTGTTTCATAGCGTCATTCACAAATGACTTACACTTACACAAAGCCTGAATATTTTTCTTTAGCTCCTGCAGATCATTCTGCGTAACACGCCTTACACCAGTCGCTACCTTAGTCCTAAAAATATCTTCGATTGCTTCTAAATGACCTGTATTAATATTGTAATAGCCATCTCCATACCCTTCTTTAGGATTATATTCCTTAGATTTAGGTAGAGCGATTTCACCAAAACTAGTTGACAGTGTAAATTCTTCCTCTAGTATTATTGGTTCAAACTGGTCAATCCCCTCTCTTCCCTGCTTGTTGTTAAAAGGATTTGGTATGATAATTTCCTCACTATTTTTTAGCAAAAAGATGGGAGAGATTTTTTCTAATTTTCCAAAGTCTCGCACACCTCCATTTAGAGAAAAGCTCTTCTCTCCGATTAGAGCTTCGATTTTATTTCGCGTATCGTCACCATACTGAAAATCCTGCTTCAGCTGAATCCCATTACTGACTAAGATAAGATAGCGTATCATCCCAAAGACCGTAGACTGCTCAGGAACGCGATTAGTACGGATAAAATAAGGGGCATATTCATCCTTCGAATAGTTATTTTTACCGACAAAGCTAAAGTGTCTGTCTGAACCAAAAGAATAGTCTCCTAGCGGTCTAAAAGTCACAAGATAGTCTGTCATCACTTACCTCCCTGCCAAAACTTCACCAGAAATAAAATAGCTTGCAACTCTTTTGTATAATATTCCCCGATACTTATGTTTCGTTTTATACAAATCCCATCAATCTTTTCTTTCGTCTCTGGCTTATCTTTATATTCTTTTAAATAGTTGTTATAGAAAAATTCAGCTATATTTTCCAGATAGTCATGATAATCCAACTGGTTTGGATTGTTAAAATTATTTAAAAACCTCATTTTATATTCTTGAAAGTAAAATACATTCTGTGCGGTTTTTTCAAACAACAACTTAAAAATAATTTCTGTATCCTGCAGATTATAGAGAACCGATTCCAGTGCTTGATCGTTCGTAGTTGCTCGATATTTTATCAGATTATCTATGGCCTCCAACTTCTCATTTTCTACCATCAATTGAACGGTTTTTCCGCTGTGTTTTACCAACTCTATCCCCAGACGATTACCGCAGCTTTCTTTAGCCTTATAAAGTTGAACTCTAGCTCTTTCCAGTGCTTCATATAGAGGATATTTTACATACTGAACAGCAACACCAAAAGACAAGCTGACATTGATGATATCATCTGGCAAATCTACTTCTTCCAGACCTTTTTTCAATGTTTTTTTGAACATTTCGTCCAATTCACTACATAAGGAGAAAAGAGAATGAACAGGAGCAATAAACAGTAAATCATCCCCACCAGCATAAATAGTCATCCCCCCATATTTTCCGACAAGTTTAGCCGCTTCACCAGCATAGTCTAAACAAGCCCTCGAAAAAATGTTTATCCTCTCAGACTGTTTAGAGATTTCTACATCTTTACATAAAGCTTTCAAAAGAGTTCCGACCTTATCCCCATCCGAATTAACGACTGCATAGTATTCGCTTCTGGTCGGTGCTATCTCACCATTAGGGAGCTCTTCAGAGGAGCTTTCCTCTTTCTTTCGAGATAGAGCAATATCTTCAATTGATCTTAAATCAGAATCACGATCTGGATGTTTTATAACCAACTGACTATTTGGTTTGGTATCTGTAAATAGCTTGCTTTTTTTAATATAGATATTCCGATTGCCTTTCTTGCCTGCAAAGAATGGAGCAAATAAATTCATATCTGTTCTTCCCTTACCTGCCGCCATTAGCTCCAGCGCATCCAAAGCATCATTCAGTATTATAGCTATGTTATTTCCATCTTTTCCACTTTTTTCTATAATTTCATTCATAGTTTCTTCATTAAGAATAACAAAATCAATTCTCAGATAATTGTTAATAAAATTCTCAATCTGCCCTGAATTAAACTCTCCAAAATTCTCAGCCATTTCCTTCTTTACTGCTGAAATTATACTCGGTAATTCTCCCTCAATTACTGTATCACCATCAATTAAAAATAAAATCCGATCATGGTAACGACCAATACCATCTTCTTGTGGGTTTTGATTACTATTAGATTCATAAAACGGTGAAAAAATCTTGACATTTGGAATCTCAACAAGTTTTTCACAGAGTTTCTTTGTCACCGTTGAGAAAAAATAGCTGCCAAACCACAAACCTGCCGGAGAAATCGCCTCTCCAATGGTTTTAAAAATCGGACCGATTGTAATACCTACGTATTTCATTTATTCATCTCCTTTGGTGTGGTATTTATCTATTTGTGGACCTTTGATTTTACCTCGATTTTCGTTATAGTATTCAACAGCCTTATCTAGAAAATCTTCTAAACAAAAGTCATTTAATGCTGGGGTATCTAATTTTAGTTTCTTTGGCTTTGATTTTGGCTGAATACCATGAGCGTGCCCCCTTGTTTTATCAAGTTCATAGGTAAAAACAAATTCTTTTTCCCATATCCTCTCATCAATTTTTTTAGGAATAATATAAATAATCTTATTAATCACCTTAAATGTTAAAGGAGAGGGAAAACGTTCGATAGTTTCATCAGCATGTGAAATTTTAATATTCACATCAACTGGACCACCATTTTTCGTTCTTTGATCCTTAAAAGCAAAGGAAGAAGATAGACCAAGCAATGCTCTAACATAACACTCTTTATGGCTATTAATTTGGGGTTCCTGTGTTACTTTGTTTTGATTTGAAGAGTATGGATTATCTATAATTTCTGTTTTTAAAGCAGCTTTTTCATTTTTTATTCCCTTCTCATTCATATATATAAACAAAAAACCTTTTATATAGTTCTTATGATTAATCCCTCCTTTAATAATCTTATAGAAGTTTTCAATGACTCTAAAAATCATTTTTGCCGCATCAAACTTAGATAACTTCTCAGATAGTTTTTTACAATCTATCTTATATAATGTTTTTAAACCAAACTCTTCCATTAAGATTTTTTCAATATTTTCTTGCTCAACCTGATCATTTTTCTCAGGATCAATTACAGTAAAACTACCATATCCTTTTCCTTGCGCAGCTCCAAAATTTGTCACTATGAAAAAGTTTTTGATATGCTTAATTATCAATTTCTGAAGAGTAGGGTCAAAACAAGTAATGACTATTCTTGGATTAGTTATGACCATTCTTTTTTGGTCCTTAGCATAATAGAGAGGGATATCAACATCTTCATCTTCTTTGTTTTCGTCTATCACCTCTTTTTTCTTTTTTGCTATAAACTTCATCTTATAAGGTAACAGTTCATAGGTTGCAAGTTTCTCAGGTTCCTTCGTCCAAAGATATTTATCAAATTTCGGCTTCACTTCACTAGCCCTAAGAGTAGCTCCTTTAGCATTAACACTAGGCTGGAAATGAATAATTGGCGCATGACATTTTAAGTCAAGCTCTAACTTACAATTTCTAAATTCCATATCCACTCTATCCTCCTATTCTTCAATCACAAACATTCCGAATCCCATCGAATTCTTCTCACCAAGTCCAACTTGATAGAGGAAATCTAACACCTCCGCATCTCCTCTTATCTCAAATTCTCCTTTCCAACCCGTTATGAGAAAGTCTTTGTATTTGGTAACAAATTTATTTTTTAAAGAAAAATTTATCGGCTCTATATCAAATCTACCTGTCGGTACTTTATGATAATAAGCTTGATATTTCCTCGCAAAATTCTCTATGATTCTGCTATGGAATTCCGTATCAAATGGATTATAATACAATGTTTTTTTAGTCTCAGCATCTGTAGAACGAACCACCAAGGGAGAGGTCATCCGAATCTTATAAGAAGTCTCCGTTAATTTTTTCTGATCAATTTTTACATTTAAAATTTTTACAAGATTTCGACCAATTCGCAATTCATCTAGATTTGACAAGGACTCTGCAATAGTGCATAAAATGGATTGATCAATCGTTCTAATTTCAAAATGCACCTTATCAATAAACTCTATTTGTTTTCCTTGCATTTTAAAGTGACCTTGTAACAATGAAAATATGAAGAGTTTAAAATGTTTACCCTCTAACTGATAGCCCCTCTCATGAAGTTGCGTAGACAAGTCTTCCTTATTTTTCAATAAATTATAAATCATCGATTGAAGGAGGTAATTATAGTTCACCGGCAAGATAAACTGATCTATTTTTTGCAGTTCAATCAATAATTGCATCCTAGTTTCCTCCTTAAATTAATATATGTTTGTCCTATAGTATTGATATTACATCATTTTGTAAACGCTGTCAAATCGTAACTTTAAAGTTTATCAGCTTTAGTAAAATAGAATATTCCTTCCAAGTCCCCTAATTCAATAAAGTCTCTTCAATCTTGATGTAAAAACTTTATCTAAAAGGCTCTATAATTTCTGTAGTGGGTAAAATCACTGTAGGAATTATGGAGCCTCTTTTGTTGTAGAAAAAAAGTCCCATAAGAACTATAATGAAAAGCGACCAAGCCATCATTAGAAAGCCTCTTATAGAACAATTAAATTTTATCACAAACTTGCTTGGAATTAAAGACAAGAACATCATAATCTTGGATTGTGTAGATTCTGGTACACATAAAGAAATCATCACTAAGCTAGATTATCCTGCACCTAAATGCCCTCACTGTCAAGGGCAGATGGCTAAATATGACTTCCAGAAAGAATCGAAAATACCTTACCTAGAGTGTGCGGGATACAAAACGCTGATTCGCTTAAAGAAACGCCGTTTTCTCTGTAAAGCCTGTAGGAAAATGGCTGTCGCTGAGACTTCCTTAGTCAAGAAAAACTACCAAATCGCAACCATCGTCAAGCAGAAAATCGCTCAAAAATTGATCGAGAAAGTCTCTATGACGGCCATCGCTGAAAGCTTAGCAGTTTCCACGTCAACCGTCATTCGTAAACTGAAAGAGTTTAAATTCAAGACAGATTTATCTTATCTTCCAACTCACATGTCTTGGGATGAATACGGCTTCAAGAAGGGAAAAATGAGCTTCATTACACAGGATTTTGATTCAAGAAGAATCCTAGCTATCTTAGATGGGCGGACACAAGTGACGATTCGCAATCATTTCCTTCGCTATTCCAGACAGGTGAGAAGTCGCGTCAAGATCATTACCATGGACATGTTTAGCCCCTACTACGATATTGCCAGGAAACTCTTTCCTTCTGCTAAAATCATCCTCGATCGCTTTCACATTGTACAACATCTCAGCCGTGCTATGAGTCGTGTTCGTGTTCACATCATGAATCAATTGGATCGAAAATCACACGAGTACAGGGCAATCAAACGCTACTGGAAACTAATCCAACAAGATAGTCGGAAACTAAGTCATAAACGCTGTTATCGCCCAACTTTTCGCATGCATTTGACTAACAAAGAGATTCTGGAAAAGCTGCTCTCTTACTCGCAAGAACTCCGAGAACACTATGACCTCTACCAACTCTTACTCTTTCATTTTCAAGAGAGACAAGCTGAGCATTTCTTTGGTCTCATTGAAGAAAGAATTGCTTGTATAAATCCTATCTTTCAGACTGTTTTTAAGACCTTTCCTAAGGACAAAGATAAAATTATAAACGCTTTAGAACTGCCATACTCAAACGCAAAACTAGAAGCTACGAATAATCTCATCAAGGTCATCAAGCGCAACGCTTTTGGCTTCCGAAACTTTGACAACTTTAAAACTAGAATTCTCATCGCTTTGAATATTAAAAAGGAGAGAACCAATTCGGTCCTCTCCAGGGTATGACTTTTTGGGAACCCACTACAGTTGACAAAGAGCCAAAATGCAAAACACCCCCACAATAATTTGTGGGGGTGTTTTCGGGGCTGTTTCAAACGAAACTTCCCATTTTTTGAATCGCCTTAACTCAACGAAAAGGCTTTAATACTAGGCTTTCAGTCCTAAGCAATCGATAAACGATTATTTAAGAGTAACTGAAGCTCCAGCTTCTTCCAATTTAGCTTTGATTTCTTC
>ERZ772974.816-NODE-816-length-21767-cov-12.197909_pt1 | contig 21767 bp, 20 predicted proteins | sample MGYA00580671_ERZ772974 | MGnify/ENA primary metagenome ERZ772974 (study PRJEB29015, sample SAMEA2738065) | human oral metagenome | biome: human oral; feature: human-associated habitat; material: saliva | place: China | collected 2218 ... | reverse complement strand
CAATTTCTGATTGAGGCTCAGATTCTGGAACTATAATACCAAACTTATAATATACTTTAAAATTATATTCATTACTTTCATGAATATATCCATCATAACTTATATCTCCATTATCTCGTATATTAGGATATGGTGAAAATTTAACTCCAATAGGTACCTTTATATTAGATATTTTCATACCTTTTAAATCATATAATTCTACATCAACTAGAGTATTATCATAATGATATGAATCCATTATTATTTTTACTAAAAATTTATCCCTTATTACATATGAATTTTTATAAAATTCTACTACATTACCAGATAAATCTAATTTATATAATACATTCCTTACATCACCATAATCACTGCGCTTCAATTGAACATAATAATTATCATTAATTTTTCTTACTTTAACTGTTCCATTAAATGATTGCCAACTTGAAAATGTATCTTCATCATTTTTATCAAATCTAAATAGTTCATTATAATCATTATCAAACAAAATATATTTATTAGTATTTCGATCAAAAACAAGTTGAGTTGACAAAATCTCACACTCTGTATTAGTTGATATCTTTTTTATTTCATGCCCATCATTCAAATCTAAAAAGATTAAATTATGATTACCACTTTCGCCTTCTTTTACTAAAGCAACTTTATCATCCCAAGCAATTTTATTCCATCTAGTGCCTTTTAAATTATATTCCTTCGTTCTCCATAATTCTTGCCTATTCACAATTTCCCATTGTTGAGCCTTCTCAGAAAATTTCCATGTATAATTATAATTTACAAACTTCACTCCATGCTGAGTTTCTCCATGAAATTCTTCAATTTCAATACCATAACTCGGTTTAGAATCATCAGGATATTTTTCAGCAATTTCAGTCCAACCATACTTAGGTTTTAATTTTTCACCAACACCAACATATATTGGAGTTTTAGATATTTCATATCTATTATCAACTGTTGATAATTCTACAAATTTGTATTGTCCTGGTCTTAAACCTTTTGTATATTCACCATTTTCATCAGTTTCTACAACTCTATATCTAATGCCATCAATTTCTTCTTCAGTACCAACTATATTTCCCTTTGAATCATAAGCTATATTCTCTGCACCATCATCATCAACTTCATATATTGCAAACTTGGTTCTAGGTAGCAATTTTCCTGTCTTAGCATCAGTTTTAATTATTGTGAATAATGGAACATCCTCTACACCTATTTTATATACTGCATTATCAGTATCTGCTGCTTTTAACACAATATCTTTACCAGTATTTATATTTCTAGTCAATGTATCTTCAATAACTGTAACTTCTAAAACACCAGCATTATTTCTTTGTGCTTTAATTTTTAATTTACCACTATTTCTCGTATATCCTTCTGGAGGTGCTATTTCTTCAATTGTGTATTCACCATTATATGATTGTCCTGGTTTATATTCATATAATCCACTTATAATAGTATGACCATTTGAATCAGTCTCAGAAACTTTATCATTTAATAAATCACTTCCTGAAACCATAAATCCAGCACCAGGTAACTTTTCATTTTTACCTTTAACATATTTCGTGATATCAATAGAATATCTCTTAGCTTTTATATCACTAAATTTAACACTTGCTTCATCAAGGTCTTCATTAGTTTTATTAATAACTAAATTTTCACCATTTCCAGATAATATACTAATTGTTGGATTTCCATCAGTATTAACTACTTTAAATTTAACTGGTTCATTTAAATAATATCCATCAGCATAAGTTTCTTTTAATGTATACTCTATTCCTGGAATTAATTTTTTAAATGTTGAATTTCCGTTTTTATCAGTTCTTGCTGATGAACTAATTTGCTCGCCTTCATATAATTCATATTTAACACCTCTTAAAGCCTCTCTTGTGGCAACATCAACTTTATTTAAAGTAATATTGTATTTTGAAATATACTCAAAATTCATTTTTACTTTTGTAGAAGTATTTTCGGTTGGTTGAATTATTTCAGAACTAATAACTTTATTTTGTCCATCAATAAATTGCAATACCATATTTCCATTATTTTCAACAACTTTAAACTTAAGTTTACTATTTTCAGAAATATAATTATCTTCAGTACTAATTTTCTCTAATGTATATTCTTTATCAACTAACAATCCATTAATAGTTGCAATTCCGTCATTATTTGTTATTCCAGTTTTGCTATTTTCTTCTCCATCTAATTTTGCTGAATAAATTAATCCTTGTAATTTGTTATTTGTACTTGCCTTTTTAGTGTTTATTTCTAAATTAAATTTCTTTAAAAATTGAATTCCTACTTTATTTGCTTCAAGTTCTGTGTTTAATTTTCCGTCTTCTGTATTAAGATTAACATTAACTCCATTACTTGCAAATGATGGCTTATTATATTCAGCATTATTTGGTACCTTTATTTCATAAGATAATTCTGTTAATTCATTAACATTAAAAACTGTGTTTCCAAAATCAATATAATAATTCTTTATTTTAGACCAATCATTTACTTGATTTTCTGTTTTCCAATTATTAGAATCTGACAACCAAATTTTATCAATATCTTCATTTTCACTATAATAAACTTTTGCTTTATCCTTAAGGTTATCAGGCAATTTTATTGGTCCTGTCATAAATGTGTCAATCTTAGAATCTAAATCTGTACCTGTTAATCCTCCTTTATTATTTCTATAAGGTATTACTCCATGGATTTTCATATTTGTTATTGATGGTGGGAAGTTATTTTTTAATTGAATAATTACTGTTGCTTTTCCTGTACCATTTCCATCAATAACACCTACATTTGGTGCATTAACAACATCACCATCTGTATTGTAATTTATAATTTTTTGATTTAAATGTAATTCTTGTGGTGCTACAATTGATGTTGGTATTTCAAGATATCCGACAGGCTCTTCTTTATTTCCATTACCGTTTATATCGTATATATCCTTACTTTCTGGCTTTTCAAAATATCTTTGAGATGCATCAATTGTATTTCTATTTTCATAAAAATATTTATCATTATTTTCATTATAAATATATACTTTTACATTTGTGTTTTGTGTATTAGCAAGTGGATTAACTGTAATTAAGCCATTAAAAGATAAGTTTTGTTCTTTAACTGGCTTATCAGATTTTAGATATGCTTTTAAGAACTTTTTGCCATCTTTATCAAAAATTTCATATCCTGCTATGTTAACATTAGCTCCTCTTAAAGATATATTAGATATATCTACTACATCTTTTGGAAATTCCATTAATATTATTGAATTTTTCCAATTGTTTAAATCTAATGCATCAGAAGGTGCTAATGTATCTAATAAAATGTTAAAGTTTCCTTCTCTTGCTTTGTAGGTACTTAAAAGTAATTCTCCATTATTTTTTAATAATGAATTTAATCTATAATAGTTAACTGCTATTTCTGATACACCTTTTGCTGAAAATTCAGGTGAATTAGCTGTTAATTTTGAAGAATATTCTAAATGTTTATTTATAAATTTCAATTTTTCAAATTGTTCTTTAGAAACATTATCCTTTAATTCTTTATCTTCAATTTTCATAACATTATATATAAACAATGATCCAGGATTAACTAGCTTACTAGTTAAGACTTTAATATTTACAACATCTTTTTCATAAATAAATGGATTTTCTATATAATTGTTCCAATTTGAATTATTAAATGCTGCAATTAGCTCATTTGTATCATTATTATAAACTTTAATCCAACCATCTTCACCTAATAAATTTTTTGGTGATACTGAAAATTTCATACCATGATATTTTATATAATTTTCATTTATTGTAGATTTATCATAAGTGCTTCCCTCTGAAAATTTTTCTCCTGATTTTGAAATAATTTCTAAGTTGTTTTCATGACGTCTTCCAGATTCAATTAACCATCTTGATTCATATAAATCTTCAACTTCATCGTTTCCATTATATACTCTAACTGCCCCACTTTTTGATACTGAACGGTTTCCTGTTTTTTCATCATAATAATTATAATATCTATGATAACTAACTCTTGCTCTTGAAGTTTCATAATACCCTGCTGTTAATGTGACCTCTTTATTTTTATCACCAAATTGAACATTATATTTGTCAGTTATAAGTGTTAATTTGTTAAATTCTTCTCTAGTTAAATTTTCTTTAAGCATTTTGTCATTAATTGTCTTTTTATTAGTAATCGAAAAGGCTTGATAAGAAGTACTATTTATATAACAATTTATATTATTTAATACATATTTAACATGTTTGATATTTGGCTCAAGTTTGAAATCTTCTCTTGTATATTTTTCAATTTCGTCTTTATTAAATGAATGGATCAAACGACCTGTGTCATCATCATATAGATCAACTTTAGAATTATCATTTAATTTAATATAATTATAAAATCTAATACTCTTAATTATTACGTAATTATCTAAATCAAATTTATTGTTACCGTTATAGTCACTAAAATAATTTCTTTCCGGATTAGATTTTACAATAACTTCTTGATTACCATCTTTGTTGTCTATGTTAAATCCCCATGTTACAGACCAATCTTCAAAATCTTCATCTGGGTTTTCTCCTTCATATCTACTGATTGGATTATCTTTATTAGGTGGATTTATTCCTCCATAATATCTATCTATTCTTGGAGGCTCTATTATTGGTGGTGTATGTGCATATCTTACTGATGATGTTGCTTCTACTTCTTCTGAAATAATTGGATTTTCATAGTTTGGATTATTTTCTACAATTGCATGTGCTTTTGCTTTAAGATTAAAAATATGCTCATTATTATAATCCATAGCACTTTCAGGATATAATGTACGAATTTCCATTGTTCCATATCTTGAATATAACTTTCCAACATTTAAAATCCTTATTTTTAACTTTCCGTTTGAATTATCATAATCTACTGAATAATCACTTGCTCCTAATCCTCCGATATTGACTTCTACATTTGAAGGATAGTGACCATTAAATTGTTCAACATTTGATTCTATTACTCCTTCTTTTGTAGTAAAATTATCAAAATATAATTGATAATTATCTATATGATAATAATTGCCGAAATTTATATTAAAAAAATGATTTATAACAATTTTACCATCTTTTTTCGCTAAAGTTTTTTCGTCATAACTACGATTTTGAGTATTATAATCTCTTTCTATATAAGCTATAGCATTATCAACTGAACTTTCTACCGTGAATTTTACTTCTTTTTCGATTGGAGTAGTACTTCCATCATTTGCTACATATTCTCCTACTAATTTTACTTTATTATCATTACTAATAAATTTTTTCAAATTAGCATTTACTTCGACTCTAAATAATACAGTTTTGCCATTTGGAACTTCTTTCAAATTGATTTGATTAAGATTTATTCCTACTGAATCATGAGCAATAGTTTCACTTTCAAGCATTTTAAACTTTTCAGTAATATTGTCCTGTGTAAATAAAAGTCTTGCATTTTTTAAACTTCCATTTCCTAAGACTCTTAACTCAATCCATAAATTTTTAGATGTGGCATTATAACCTTTATCTCTGTCTTTAGTATATGGTAGATATTCTCCTCTATATTTCTGACTGTTCTTTAAAAAATAGGCATCAAATGTTACAAAATTTGTGCCTTCAACTCTTTCTTCCCCATATTGAACAGGTGTATAGTCCCCGGCTTTTGCGTTTATATTTCTTGTATCTGAAAAATTATTAACTATTTTATTTACAGAAAGATTAATTCCTAGCAGTGATAATATAATTAAAATTATAACTGCTATTTGCTTAATTTTTTTATTAGATTTCATCTTTAGCACACTCCCTAATATTTTTTCCTATATATAATTGTATATTTAATAGCTTTTTTTACAATAGTAGTGTGTTTTTGAAAGTTAATTTTTCCTTTTCGCAAATGGCTTTTACCATTCTTTATTACAAGAAACCTACAATTAAAATCATTATTATTACTGAATATTTTTAAAAAAAATTTTTATTATTTTGTTCTTTTAAGCTTTATCTTTTTTATTTTTTAGTTTTCCAGAAGCCTTGTGTGGTGTAAAAAGAATTAAATTTAAAGACCAAGAAAATTGTTATAATTTTCCTGGTCTTTTGTTCCTTTATTTTGTTCCACGTGCAATTATTTGATTGTGTGGATTGTATGTGTCTTTTGATAAAACTTCAGTTTTAACAGTTACTCCATTCTGTTTGTAAATTTTGTATGTGATTGATGTTGATCCATTTGATCCTTTTTGAACTACTTTTTCTGTTCCTCGTGGTAATGTTGGGTCTGTTGTGTATGTTGTTTTGAATGGTACTGTTCCTGTTTTTGTTGATTTTATCTCAATGTCATAGTCTCCATCTTCTTTTAATCCATAAATTTTGAAGTTCACTATTCTTCCTGCTGATGTTGCTACGATTTTTATTGGATATTTTCTTGTGTTTTTGAATACAAAATCTGGTGCTCCCCATGATACTGTGGCATCTGTGCCTATTGGTACATAACCTACTGTGAACATGTGATTGCTTCGATCAGTTATTCCTAAATTTGCTCTTACTGTTGCATTATATAATGTACTTGAGACTTGGCATATTCCTCCACCATAGTCTGTTGAGGTTTCTCCATTTACATATACTGATGCTTCTTTATATCCTCTTGCTGCAGTTCTTTTTCCTACTGTTGAATTGAATGATAGTTTTTCTCCTGGCATTACTACTTTTCCATTAAATCTTTCTGTTGCCAATATTACATTTGTTGCTCTATTAGCATTGCTTGATGCAAAACTTGTGCTAAATGATGCTATTAAGTCTGGAAATGCTTCTGCTGTTATTGAATCAGTTGTTACTGCTGGATATAAGGTTTTTAATTTTATTTTATATTCTGGCTTGTTTTCTTTTAACATTTCTTTTGCTTCATCTAAACTTATTGCAAAATCTAATCCTGTTTCTGATGATGTTATTTTATATGGATTCTTAGTGAATGTTGCATCTACTGGGCTTTTATAAATGTCATTATGTATTTTTTCAATATCTATTGGTTCTGCGTCTTTTTGTGTTGTTGGTATTTCAATTGAATCGGTAGAAAAATCATTTGCTTTTTCTTTATCTACTATTAAATCCGCCAGTTTGCTTACATCTGCAATTGCTCCTGTTGTTCCTGCTGTAATTGTTAATGTGTTTCCATCTACATCATAAGTTGGCTGTTTTATTCCATCTGCAAATTTTCCATTTATTTCGTCCATTAATTCTTGTAGTTTTTCTTGATTTATTGTTACTGTAAGATTGAAATCCTTTTTATTTCTTTCTGTATTTAATATTGTAAAATTGTTTGTAAATATATCTCCATCTCTTCCTAATTCATGTGCTTTTTCTACAACTTCTTCTACATTAAATTTTAAATCTACTTGTTCTGGTAAAAAGCTATATGTTTCTTCATTATGTTTTAATACTATATCTGTTGTCATTCTTTCAGATATTTTTTGATTTATTTTATTTATTGTATCAGTTTTTGATAAATTTGATACATCTTCTCCTAAAATTGATACGCCTTTTATTATATTTGAATTTTTGTAATTCAATATTGCAAATATTGTAGAAAATACAATTATAGCTGCCGCTAATACGGCTAATATTGTTATGGCTGCTAATATTACTGTGTTTCTTTTTTTATTATACATTTTTACTATTTTCTCTGCTCTTTCAAAAACTTTTGCATCTTCTTCGTTAAGTTTTTCTATTTTCACCTTTCTCTTCTGATTTTTCTTACTCATGCAAATTTCCTCTCTTTTTATCGTCATAATTATACAAAAAATTAATTAATAAATCAAATCTTTATTTTTTTACTTTGTTATGGTATAACTTTATCAAATCGTACTAAAGAAAGGATGATATTATGGATAATTTATTATATGAAAATAAATCTGGTTGGATTAATGTTTCTGATGATGATAAAAACAATATTTTTAAGTTTGCTGATGAATATATGTATTTTTTGAATCATTCAAAAACAGAAAGGGAAATTGTTGATACTTCATTAAAAATAGCTCAAGAAAATGGTTTTGTTGACATTACTTCAAAATCCGAACTTAGAGTCGGTGATAAAGTTTATTTTGTTAATAGAGGTAAAAATTTATTTTTAGCTGTTATCGGTGAAGATTCTATGGAAAATGGTATCAATATTATTGGTGCACATGCTGATTCTCCTAGACTTGATTTAAAGCCTAACCCTTTATATCAATCTGGTAATATGGCTTTTTTAAATACTCATTATTATGGTGGTATTAAAAAGTATCAATGGACTACTATCCCTCTCGCTATTCATGGTGTTATATTTACTAAATCTGGTGAGAAAATTACAGTTAAAATTGGTGAAGATGATTCTGATCCTGTTTTTGTTATTACTGATTTACTTCCTCATCTTGCAAAGGATCAAGCTTCTAAAAAGTTGTCTGAAGCTATTCCTGGGGAAAAACTTGATTTAGCTATTGGAAATATTCCTGCTATTAAAGATAATGGTGAAGAAGAAAAAGATGCAGTAAAATTAAATATTTTAAGAATCTTAAATAAAAAATATGGAATTACTGAAGAAGATTTCATTAGTAGTGAACTTGAAATTGTTCCTGCTTTTAAAGCTAGAAGTGCTGGTTTTGATGAATCTATGGTTGCTGGATATGGACAGGATGATAAAGTTTGTGTCTATACTTCTTTAAGGGCTATTCTAAATGTTAGTAATCCTAAAAGGACTGCTGTTTGCTTATTTTCTGATAAAGAAGAGATTGGTAGTATGGGTAATACTGGTATGGAGTCTAATGTTTTTGCTACTTTTGTTGCTGAACTTTTAAATAAACTTGGCATTAATCGTCCTAATCTTCTTGATAAGGTTTTCTGTAATTCAAAGATGCTTTCTGCTGATGTTGATGCAGGTGTGGACCCTCTTTATTCTGATGTTTCTGATATGGATAATGGTGGTTTTATGGGACATGGTATTAGCTTAAATAAATACACTGGCTCTGGCGGAAAATACAATGCTTCTGATGCCAATGCTGAGTTTGTTTCTGAAATTAGAACTTTATTTAATTCAAATAATGTTAAATTTCAAATCACTGAACTTGGAAAAGTTGATGTTGGTGGTGGTGGCACTATTGCTTATATCCTAGCTAATCGTGGAGTTGATGTTATTGATTGTGGTGTTCCAGTTTTATCAATGCATTCTCCTTATGAACTAACTAGTAAATATGATATTTATACTGCTTATAGAGGATATTTAGCATTTTTTAATAATTAAAAATTGTATTTTTCTATATTCTTTAAAAACAATCCACATTTTTAGAACATTTTGTGGATTGTTTTTATTTTTTATTATATAATTAATTTAGTTTTGCCAATATAGCTCAGTCGATAGAGCAACGGATTCGTAACCCGTAGGTCGGCAGTTTGATTCTGCCTATTGGCTCCATTTCAAAAGCGATGCATTTGCATCGCTTTTTTTTTATATTATTTTTGTGTCTTAAAAGTCATTTCTTCGTATTTTGAAAGATCTATTCCTTTTTCAAGATATACATCTTCTGTATTCATTACTCTTGTTTGCTCTTTTGAATATCCTAGCAGATTAGCAAGTTCATATATTTTATCAATATTGGTGCCTTCTATTTCAATATATGGTTCTAAGAGTGGCCATTCATCTATTTCTATATCCATGCCTTGATATGAATAACTGTCTCTTTGCTTTTCTGCAAGTTTCTTTCTATAATATCCCATTTCTTCTATTAATTTATTTGCCATTTCAAAATTATCTGTTTTTATTTCTATTTCTTTTACTTCGTCTATATTATAATTTGCTTTATTGCTATATATGTATTTGATAGTTATTTCAACTATTTCTCCGTCTTGCCTTAATCTAATCCATTTAAAGAATCTATTGCCTGTATCTTCAATTATTTTTAGCATCTTTCTATCTTCTAGTTTTGAAATGCCTATATTATTTATATTCTCTTCAATATATTTGTCTATTTCTTCATATCCAAATAATTCTTTAAAATATTCTTTTTCTTCTTGATTAAATGTTGGTTTTATATAGGAAATAATATTTATTATCTTTTGTAATGAATTTTTTGAATTTGTAATCTTATAATCTCCTAACGCTAATTTGTACATTAAGATTGGGCTATAACAGTCATATGTATATATTTTTTGTATTCGACTTTGTTTAAACTCAGCTCCTATTTCTAATAATTTCTTTTTGATTTGTTCTTTATCGATGTTTAATATCTTGATTTCTAATTCCTGATAATTCATAATTTATTTCCTCCGATATTGATATTAAGTTACAATTATCTTTTTTATTTCTTAAATCAATTAAAGTAATTTTATTTATTCTTTTCTTTAAGAAATTCTACCATTTTTGAATATAATTAATTTGTTTTCTATGTCATCAACTTTATTAAGTATTTCATATATACTTTTTTTCTTTTGATTAAAAAACAATGTGTATTTTATGAAGTTCCAGGTTAATCTCTCTTTACATCCACCTAATTCTTTCTTTTCCAAAATTACATATGTATCTTTTTATTATTCGAAATATCAAATAATGTGTAGGATATTCCAAAAATATGATTAAATCTGCAACATCAGCTCTTTGCTTTAAGGTTGATTTATACACTCCTTCCATAATCCATTCTTCTTCATTAATTTTTCTTTGAATTATATTATCTCTTTCTTTTTTATCCCTTGGAACCCACTCTTTTTTATAATTTATATTATCTAGGTTTATAATTGGTAATTCGAATAATTTTTCTAATTTGTTTGCCAATGTAGTCTTTCCAGAACCTGGCCCTCCTAATATTAATATTTTACTAATCTTTTTCATATACATCTTCCAATAAGTTAGATTTTTTTATTGTATCTTTTTCATCAATTTCTTCTTTTGCTTTTGCGTATTCTATTCCAGCTCTTTCGCTTGCTCTGATGACTTCTTCAGGCATTCTTAATGAATCTAAATATTTTTCTTTTTCGCTTTTTTCTTTATCAGGATTTTTTTCTGCTAATAATTTTGGTTCTGCTTTGGCTGGTAATACTTTGTGCATTGCATCTTTTCCCATTTTAAACATGCCTGTCACAACTGACCCTAAATATTTTCCTACTTGAATTATTGAGTTTTTAAATTTTCCTGTTTTTGATAGATTTATTTTGTCTAAAAGTTCTTTGCTTGGGTGGTAATCTTCATCTTTTCCCTTTTCTCTAGAAATAACTCTTCCATTTTTATCTATGTCTAAAACTAAATTTACTTTTTCTACTTGTTTATCATCTAAGTTGCATTGTCCTTCATATATTACTGCATTATCTCTGTATTTTCTTACTTTATATTGCTCTATTTGTTCTTCTGTCGGCTTAATCTTTATAGCACTGAACTCATACTGGCTTATATCAACATTTTGAGATAATACGTCGAAATTCGGTGCTCCTGCAAAGAAAAATGTTTTCTTTCTTCCAAGTGATGAAATTATATTGCTTGGCTTTATATGTCCACTTTTTAATATCTTATCACAATTTTCTTCACTTGTTATGTGATATAATCCTTGATTTAAAGCTTCTTTCTTAATTTCTTGTGATTTATCCAGTTTTGTATATATGGCTTTTGTTGCAATGAAAGAAAGCCCATACATTGCTATAAAACTTTCTAATAACATCTTTTGTTCTCCTATGCTCATATTATCTCATAATGGATTTTTATTTACAATGATTTATTTTTATTAATGATTGCATAAAAAAAGAGTTCCGAAGAACTCTTTTGTAGTGCCAACAACTTAGATATTTGCAACTTGCTGGCTCTATTGAAAATTCCTATAAAAATCAATTTTTTATTTATTAAAGCATTATTTAAACAAAATTTAATAAGATACTATAAAAAAATCCCCCTGCTTTCACAGGGGGTAATAGACAATTCTGTCTCCTTTTAGTCCCAATTAAACCACCAAGAGACAAACAAAATAATCCAGGAACCTAAGCAACAAATAAACGATAGTAATCCCCACCAAAAATAGAAAATATTCTTAGGGTAAATACTTATTCCGTCTGGCATTGTGACGGAAACACCTGACTGTTTTTCATCCGTTAATGATTCTCTCATCTTCATAAGAAGATTTGTTTTTTCCAGAGAAGTTGCATCTTCAGACAAATTCTCAAGTTCAGCATATGCCTCAGTCAGATTCTTGTACCAGTATCCTACATCATTTTTAGGTTGATGCAGAAATATAGATACAACACCTTCTGTTAGGTTGTTTTCCTCTGCATAAGAAATCGCTTTTGCAAGCTCTTCCTTTGCAAGTTCAACCGTATTGGCATCTGCTGCTCTCTTGATGTATTGAGTGCAATTCATATCAAACTGTACAGCTTTTACAATCCGCACAGTCGACCATGCACAAAATACCAGTGTTGCCACAATAACAAGCGCCTTAACAATTTTTGTTGCTTTTTCCATTTTGCTATCCTCCTCAATAAATTATTTTGGAACATATACAACATGATACATATATATTGTAACATAAATCTTAAAATTTGTCTATTATGTAATTTATTATAATAATTCAGAAGTTATATCGTTATATAAATCCTAACAAAACTGTTCATAAGAATAATACAATAAAAAAAGTAAATTTAAAGACTTCTAGCGTTCATACGCATATGTTAAGACATACTTTTGCAACTAGATGCATTGAGTCTGGAATGAATGCTTTAGTATTATCAAAAATTTTAGGTCATAAAAATATAGAAATAACATTAAATGTATATACTTCTGTTTTCAATAAATTTACTATTGAAGAACTTAATAAAATAAATGATGTTTTTTAAATAAATGTTTGCCTATTATGGTATTACTATGGTACTTACAAAAAAATAAGTCTAAAACCTTTTAAAATTAAAGGCTTTAGACTCTTAATTATGGTGCGGATGAAGGGACTCGAACCCCCACGCCGTTGGCACTGGTTCCTAAGACCAGCGCGTATACCAATTCCGCCACATCCGCGTTTACGTCTTTTATTGTAATCTTTTTTTATTCAAAAGTCAATACATGTATTTTAAAAAATCCAGGAATATCCCCGGATTTTGATTAAAATGCATGTCTATTTTCTTTGTTTTTAAATAATTTAAATATTTTTTTATATAATTTTTTATACCATGGTACTTTGTCTATTAGTGCTAAATCCATTGGTTCTCGTTTTGACAATGTTTCATTGGAAATAAATTTTTGTGTCTTATTTTCTTCTTTTTGGGCAAACAATTCTTTTCTTTCTATAACATTTTGTTTATTTATTTCTTCTAATCCAACTAATATGGCTCTTTCTCTAATGTTTATAGCGTAATCTCTATATATTATTGATAATAAATAACCTGTTTCTGGTTTTATTTGGTTTGGCCAATCATCTGAAGTAAAGTCAATATTTGATTTATAATACATGTCTGAATTTACTTTTAAAAATTTGATAAATGTAATTGGAATATTATTTATTATTGAATAGTCTGTATGTTTTAGGACTTCAATTACTTCGCTACATGCTTGTCTATAAGCTAATTTCATATTAACCCTCTTTTGTTTTATTTTTTATCTTTTTCTAGTTCTTCATTAACTATATCAATTGCTTCATAAAATCCTGGCTCATTTTTTCTTTGGCCATATATTGCTTCCAAATCTTTTCTTGTTATTGTTTTTACTGGATTTAATGAGACTTTTTCTTCTTTTTCCTCTTTTTCAGGTTTTTTAAATATTTCTGTTTTTCCGGTTTCTTTTATATATTCTGGAGAAATTAATGTCTTTTCTTGTCCTTTTATTAATGTTTGTACAGCCATTACTACTTTTTCTGAAGTTTGTGGCTTTTTTTCTTCAACTTTAATTTCTTTCTTTTCTACAGGTACTGACTTTGCAACAATTATACCATCTTTGTCTGGTTTATTTTGTGTTTCAAAATGTGCTTTATATATTTGTTCTATTATATTAGTTTCATCTTGTTCTTCATCTATTATATTATTTTCCTGCTCTTCTACTGGCAATATATCTTCTGATTTTGTTTCTTCGATGCTTTTAGATTTTAATATATCAATATTATTATCTTTGTTTATTTCTATATCTTGCTCTTCTTTTATTTCTGGTTTTGAATTAAGTTCTTGTTCAATTTTTGCTTTTAGTGATTCTAAAATACTTGATGAACTTGGTTCTTTAAGTTCTTGACTTACTGAGTTTTTAATTTCTGTATTTATATTTATTGTCTGGTCAATATTAGAAATCATTTTTGATGATTTTGTTATTGCTTCTATTCTTAATTCATTTTCTCTTATTTTTCTTTTTAATTCTTCTCTATCATTTGGAATTGAATTTATTTGTTCATCTATTTTCTTATCAATTGCTTCATCAATCACTTTTTTAGGTGTTTGTAAATGCCTTGAATTTATAATTTGTAATGTTTTATTGATTTTCAATATTGAATTATAGATTTTTATATTTTTAATGTCTATTCTTGTCTTGTCATCTGCTTCTTCTGTTTCAATTCCTTCATTATTAGATTCGTTAATTAACTTTATTAATATTTCTAGATTTTTGTATTCATCAATTATACTTTGTGGTGCGTTTTCGATATTTGGATATTTTTCTTCTATTAATTGCTTTCTTATTGTATATTGATTCACCGGAATTTTATCAATCTTTTCTTGTTCTTTTCTTATATATTCACTTTCATCTTTTTCTGAAACATCTGATGAATTCATCTCTTTAAAAATATCAAATTTTTTTAGATTATTTTCATATTCTTCTATTAATGTGACATTTATTTCTATATCATTTGATGATTTTACCTTTTCTGTTGTAAAATCAGACTCTGACACTTCTAATATATTTAATAATGTCTGTATTGTATATATCTCATCCTGTACACTTATTGGTGCTGATGTAATATCTGAATATTTTGACATTAATAGTATTCTTCTAGTTTTTAATTTTTTATTAAATGCATCCATTAATTCATTCATTTTATCATTTGTATCTTGCATTAAATAAATTTCCTCCAATTTATGTATTCTTTATAAATTTACCATTATGGTATCTTATTGTCAAATCTATTTTTTTATAATATTTTATTAAAATAGTTGACTTTTTTCACATAAGTGAGTATACTTATATTGTTAGTCAAATGGGTCAGTAGCTCAGTTGGACAGAGCAACGGCCTTCTAAGCCGTGGGTCGGGGGTTCGAATCCCTCCTGGCTCACCATTTTAAACTAACTTCGAGGCGTAGCGCAGTTGGTAGCGCGCGTGGTTTGGGACCATGAGGTCGCAGGTTCGATCCCTGTCGCCTCGACCATCAAATGGCTGTTTTAATAAAATTCAATAGAATTCAAGAATAGCCAAACAAGTACAAAGTACTATTTTCTAAGCAATTTAGAAAATAGTACTTTTTTTAATTAATTCTTTGTCAAGTTTTGTAGTGAATGAGTTTATAAATACTTATTCACTCTATTTTTATACCATTTTAGAATATATATCGATAATCATAAATTTTTAATATAATTAAACATACTTAATTATATTTTTCTATTCTTTCATTTTTAAAATAAATTTTATTGTTTATGGCTTTTTCTAACACTTTATTTAATAAAATTTTATCTCCATACCATTGAATTAAATTAACGAAATCCTCTAATGTACACCATTTATAGTCTATATTTTCTTCATTCAAAATAATATCAGTATCAGTATCATTAACCCTAGAAATAAAAACATATTCTATACAATCATTTCCTAAGGATTTATATTTAAATATCCAATTTAAATATGTAGATTCTAATACATCTAAGTTGGTTTCTTCTTTTATTTCTCTTTTTACAGTTTCTTTTAAGGATGAATCTTCATCTTCACATCCTCCAGTAACAACATACCAAAAAGATTTTTTAAATTGTGGATCTTTATCGCTTCCTAAAAGCGATAAAAATTCATTTTTATCATTTATAATAAATGATAATATTTTATTCATAGCTAATTCCTCGCTTTCAATTATTTATAATTCAATTTTATCTCTAATTTTATAGGTTTACAATAGATATGTCACAGTAATAAAAAAGATATAAAAAATAATAATAAAAGGAATACCAGTTATGATAAAATTGGTTTGAACAAAAAACAATATCATAAAAGAGGTATTCCATATGAATAGTATAACACAAGAATTAAAGTATAAGCAATCAATAGTTAAATATGCATTAAGAAATGGAGTCACAGCAGCATCAATAGTGTATAAAAAGCATAGAAAAACAATATATAGATGGATAGATAAATATAATGGAACAATAGCATTGTTAGCAAATAAATCAAAACGTCCACATACAAGTCCAAATGCCTATACAGAGTCGGAAATAAAGTTAATAAGGAATTATAAGAGAAAGAATAAAGACTCAGGATTAGTGGTATTATGGGTTAAATTAATGCAATCGGGATATAAAAGAAGTATAACAAGTTTATATAGAATGTTAGTAAAATTGGGAATATATAATAAAGTCCGTCAAAGAAGAAAAAATATGAGCCAAAATTGTATCAACCAATGAGATATACAGGAGAAAGAGTACAAGTAGATGTAAAATATGTACCAAAGGCATGTATGACCAAAGAATTGATAGAAAGAAATGAAAGATATTATCAATATACAGCAATAGATGAATATACAAGACAAAGAGTAATATGGTTTGCCAAAGAGCATAGTACATATGAATCAAGTAAATTTATAGACATAATAATAAAAAAATTCAAGTATAAAATAGAAGAAATACAAACAGATAATGGATTTGAATTCACAAAAAGATTGCAATATAAGAATGACTCCAATAGGCCAAAAACAATGTTTGAACAGAAGTTAAAAGAATTAAAAATAAAACATAAATTAATAAAACCATATACCCCAAGACATAACGGGAAAGTAGAAAGAAGTCATAAAAAAGATCAAGAAAGATTTTATCATAATAAAGTATTTTTAGCTTTTAAGATTTAGTAAATCGAGCTAAATATTATATAAAAAAATATAATAATTTTCCGATGAGACCACTAAAATGGCTTAGTCCAAATAATAAATATAAAGAATATATAAGAAATAAAAGTTCAATAATAGCATAATAGGTATCTCAACATTAGTTGTATCAAGAAAGTGTGACATATGTTTAACAAACCTACAGAATAAAAATACTTCGAATCGCTTAATGCTTGACAGAATATTATCTTCTCGTAATATTAATATTTCTCCTATTATCGAATCCTATTCAACTGAAATGGCAATTCAATTTGTGAAAGAAAAATTTGGAATTGCTTGGCTTTCAAAAGAACTTTTAAAACAAGAACTAAAAACAAAAAATTTATTTGAGGTTCCTAGTAATATAAACTTACCAAAAATTCAAATTCAACTAGCATATATTGATGATTTTATTTCTTTTCCAGCGCGAAAATTTATAAATACATATTTCATAAAGAATTAATATTAATTCTTTATGAAATGGAAAGGATACCCTCTTTGATCAATATCATCTAAATTTAAATTAATATTTTCAGCTTCTAAATCTAATAATTTTCGTTCTTCTTCATAACTACTTTCAATCTTCTTTACTTCAATTTCTATGAAATATCCGAGATTCTCTACTTCATCTAATGAAACTTCATATTTATCATTCTTATACATATATATGCTTCTGAATTTATGTATTAAAGCAAAAGAATAGATATTTAATTCTTGGAATATCTTATTTAATTTGTCTGTGTTATCTATGTTTACTTCATATTCATCACAATAAGTATGAACCTCTTCTTTTTCTGGATAAAAATGTTTGTAATTCAATATCTTTTTATCTCCACGTTCTCGAATACTTAACCATTTATATGGATATTTTTCTTTTGTAAAATCTTCAAATTTATTAATAAAATATTCATCTTTTTGTTCAACGTTCTTTATAAATTTCCCATTATCTTCAAAATATCTTTTCATCTCATTAAATTTTTCTTTTGTTAACTTAATTTTTATTTCTATCTCAATATCGCTACTCATTATATAATCCTCCTTATAAATTTATATTTATTTCTAATGGCAAATGATCAGAGCCATAGATATCATTTAAAATTTTAATATATTTAATTTTACTTTTTAAACTTTTACTTACAAAAAAGTAATCTATTCGCCAGCCAAGATTTCTATTTCTTGCATTAAAAGAATATGGAAACCAAGTATATAGTCCTTCTTCATTATTAAAATTCCTAAATGCATCAATAATATTCGACTCTAATAATTTTGTTATGATATTTCTTTCTGCATCTGTAAACATTATATTTTTATGATTTTGATTTGGTCTTGCTAAATCAATATCATTATGAGCTATATTAAAATCTGTTGCAATTATAATATCTTTTTTTTCATTTTTTATCAAATTTTGTAATATGTTACAACTATCTAATTTGTATTCTAAATTTTCTTTTTCTCGTCCTCCATGAACCATATATACATTGTATAATACGCAGTCTTCGAAAGTAAGTTTTAGAAATCTTCCATCTAAGTCAAATCTTTTATTATTTATTTTCTGTTCGAAACTTTCTTCTTTTAGTTTTGAAAAAATAGCAACCCCATTATGTCCTTTTCTGGAGCATTGATTAAAAAAAGTTTTATATGATTTTGGAATTGTTAGTTTAATACTTTCTATATCTGAATTCTTTACTTCTTGTAAACATATAATATCATAATCCGAGTTCAATATTTTTTTTAAATCTCCTTTTTCATAAGCAGACTTATATCCGTTTACATTCCACGTTAGCAGTTTCATTGTTACATCTCCTATACTTTTTTTATATTTTGAATTTTATTGTTTCTTAATTCTTTATTTATTTTATATCCTTAATTAATTTAAGAACTTTATCCCTTATTTTGTAATCTCTTCTGATTTTTTCACCTTCTACAGATAATATTATTTTTTTCATTTTTTGTTTGATTATCTTAATTATTATCTGATTGTTTATTAATTCTTAATTGTTCTTAATACATTTTTACTTTCTTTTTTATATATATCTTATCAAAACATTATTTTATTTAATTTGCTCTCAGTATATTTATTATTTTATCCTAAAACTTTTTTTATTAATTCCTGATTATTATATAAAGTTATTGCTTGTGGAATTAATTTGATTTTGAAGTTTGTATCTGTGATTTCATCTCCATCTATGTTGCATACGGTTTCTTCTTTTAATTTTATGGTTATCTCTGTTGTTTGAAATTTGTTTATGCTTTTTGATTGTTCATGTGTGCCTTTTTTTATTTTTATTATAAGGCCTGGTAATTTATATTTTTTCATGTCTTTGGCATAATAAATGTCCAATAATCCATCATTGTATTTGCTGTTTGGCGCAATCTGAAATCCTCCACCATAGTACATTCCATTTGCTATAACTATTGTTGTAAACTTTCCTTTTTGCTGTTGTTCTTTGCTGGTGAATTCTGCTTCTTTGTTTTTGTATTTAAAAAAGGTATATATCAGACTTGCATTATATCTTTGTTTGATTGGAATTAAATTGTTTTTTATTATTTTAGTATTGTTTCCAACATCGGCATCAATTCCAAAACATGCGATATTTATAAAATATTTATCATTAATTTGTGCTACATCTACTTTTTCGTACATTTCGGTACTTTGTTTTAATATTGATTTATAAAAATCATTTCCGGTTCCAACTGGTATAACTCCTAAGTAGTTTTCACTGCCCATTATGTTGTTTAAAATTCTGTTTACGGTTCCATCGCCTCCGTACTGCGATGATTATATTTTTGCTATTTAAATATTTTTTTAAAGCGTCTTTCATTAAGTTGTCTTTTGTTATAGTTTCTATAACATAGTCTATTTTCAATTCTTTGCAAACTTCTTTTATTCTTTCAGATATTGTATCTAATCTTTTATTTAATGAAAATTTATTTACTATAAAAACATGTCTCATTGTTTTACTCCATTTATGTTCTTTTTTATTAATTCTTCTAATTTTTTCATTAAGTAGTTATTGCTTTTGGAATCTTTTTTATTTATTATATGAATCCATGTAAACTTCCCCTTAAGTTTTATTAGGCTTGACCTTCCCATTCTTTATAAAATTCATCTAAAAAATTTTCCATATATTTGGTTCTTTCAATAGCTATTTCTTTAGCTGTCTCTGTATTTATTGTGTCTTTGATTTTTAATAATTTTTCATAGAAATGATTAATTGAATGTCTTTCTTTATTTCTATATTCTTCATAATTATGTATTTCAACGATTCCCATATCTGGATTATATATTGTATTTCCCTTCTTTCCACCAAATGCAAAACATCTTGCGATACCAATTGCCCCGATGCTGTCTATTCTATCGGCGTCTTGAACAATTTTTCCTTCTTCTGAAATTTCTACTGTATTAAAATCCACCTTTATATCCCAAGTTATTAATTGAATTTAATATGTTTTCTAAATCGTCTTTATCTATTTCATTATAAATATTCAATTTTTTCATTAGTTCTATGAGATTTTCTACTACATTTCCTTTTGAGAATTTTTCATCAAATACATCATGTAATAATGCAATCATTTTTATTATAAATTCATTTTTTTGTTCTTTTTGATTTATTTTGACTGCTAAATCATGAACTCTTTTTATATGCCACCAATCGTGTCCTGTACTTTCTTTTATGAAATTTTCTTTTATATAGTCTTCTGTTATTTTTAAAATCTCGTTTTTATTCATTATTAATACTCCTTTTGTGCTATTATATTATAAAAATGCCAATGTTTTTCTTTTCCTAATGCTGTTGGTTTATCATTTTCTATTTCTTCAAATCGTATGATTTTAAATTTATTAAATAATCTTTTAACATCTTCTTTGTCAAAAAAACTCATGTCTCTACATTCTTTATTCCATGAATCATTGATTCCTAATATTGTTCCTACAAAATATCCATTTAAATTAATTGATTCTACGATTTTCTGCCACATTAATTTGAAATATTCTTTTTTACAAAATGATAAACTAAAATTAGCTATTATTAAATCGGTATTTGAAATTTTTAAATCTTCTAATTTTTGTTTTTCAAAGGTAAAATCTCCTTGCTTTTTTTCTGATAGTCTTGCTCTTATTATATCTTCAACATTTTCTTTATCTATTCCAAGTACTTTAAAATCATTATTTATTAAATATACTGTATCGTTTCCTTGACCACATCCTAAATCTATTGCATTAGTAGGCTTGAAATTTAGACTATCAATCAAAAACTTCACATTGTTTCTTGGATATTCCTTTTTTGTCTTATCATAATATTGTATCCAATTCTGCATTTATATACCTCTTATATCATCTATTTAATTCATTTTAGCACATTCAATGATTTTTGTCTTTTTATTTGTATTTATTGTATACTTTTTAGTATTATGTTATAATTATTATGTAACTAATTGTTGAAGCTAAGTATGATTTAAGTGATTACTTGCTTTTTTTGTTTGATGTTAGGAGGACATCATGAATAACAACTTAATTATGCTCATCATGGGTAGCAAATATCCTGTCGCAGCTAAGAGTACTAGAGGATTGCGTTTTGATATTGGAGACTCTAATCCTTCGACAATTTTAGAGAGAATGATGAATAATCACCTCTTCTCTATTATGTCAATCATTTTTGAAAATGTCCTAAAAAAATTTATTTATTAGCACCAAATTTTTAAGTTTGGTGCTAATTTTTATGCTACATCTATTTCTATTCTATGCTTTTG
>ERZ772974.814-NODE-814-length-21799-cov-12.150478_pt1 | contig 21799 bp, 20 predicted proteins | sample MGYA00580671_ERZ772974 | MGnify/ENA primary metagenome ERZ772974 (study PRJEB29015, sample SAMEA2738065) | human oral metagenome | biome: human oral; feature: human-associated habitat; material: saliva | place: China | collected 2218 ... | reverse complement strand
CTGACCTCGTCTACGTCAAAGACGCGCTCTAGCCAACTGAGCTAATCGTCCAGCAATATTATCTTAGCATGATTTTTTAAAATATACAAGAAAATAGGTTTTGGAGTAGAAAAAAACAACACACTAGATTTGGTTCTTAAAAATAAAAAATAGACCCATCTGAGTCTATTTTTTGAGCTTTCGCTCTGGTAGCGCGTGTTTTTATTCTCTTGATGCTTTTAGCGACGTTTTGCTTTGCGGTTGCGCTTTAATACCATAAGCGCGAAGAATGCTGCAACAAAGAAGACGGCGAGTGAAGTTGAGATGTAATCTGCGTTTGTAAAGTTTGTACCAGCAAAGATTGATCCACCAGTATCTGGTACGAGCGGAGCTTTCTTTGAGGTGTAGTCAAAACAGTACTTGGCGTTACGATCGAGAATATTACCTAAATTATCATAGGCGGTAAAGACTACACAGTAGTGACCATCTTTAAGATTGTTCTCTGTAACTGGCACAGTCCAGTTGGTTGAACCACCGTGTCCACCAGTGGTGTCAGTGGTTGGCACATTGATTGGAGCTGGCAGGACTGGGTTACCATTCTGATCATAGATCTGGACATTGACATGGTCGACATTTGGACCGTGATCAATAATTACCTGAGGATTATTGTTATTTTGATCAGTTCCGTTGTCTTTGATTTTTAATGCACGATATTCAAAAGTCACAACATCTTCGGTTGATGGTTTATTGTTGATCATTGAAATGATTTTATATGTACCATATTTTCCACCGTTTAATGCGGTAAGGTCAACCTGGTCTTCATGAGTACCAGAAGTGGCATTACCGTGTGGATCAGCCACGGAGATCTGAGGCATTGGATAGGTCGTTTCAGTGCCTGCATCATCTTTATAGACAATGCGCCACTGAATATTCTTAGCTTCACCATACTGTTGCCTGACGGTCACCTTGTCTGAGATAAAGGCGTTTCCATCTGTTGGGAGCTCAATCTGGAGAGCTTCACCGCTTGGAAGCACCGTTAGCTGGACGGTAACATTAGTACTATTTGCTGCATAGGTAGGCAATGCAGCCTGAACGGTTAATCCGGCCATAGCCAAGGTGGCTAAACCGAATAGACCGATTATTCCTTTTTTCTTCATTTTTCACACTCGCTTTTTTATTTTTATTTTGAACGCTTGACGACTCGCATCGTCCCCTTCTTCTCGACTTTTTATCCTCGCGATTAGATAATAAGCTTCGATTTCTGGGCTTGTCGCTTTCTGTAGAGAATTATAAACCAGGCAATTGTGATTGTCAATAGCATAAGTAGAATTACAATCATAAAGATCGGGATAATGAGAACAATTTTTGTTGTACTACTCGATTTATCTAGTGCGTTCATACTGGATGTGATGCGGTAAATACCGAAGGCTGGTGTATCCTCCCAAAGCATTTCGATGATGCGAGTGGTCTCTGGAAGTACATCATAGCCTTTACTATCTTCATAGACGACACCACCAAAGATTTTTTCAACTTTAATTTTAAAGATAGCATTAAAATCTGCGTTACCGTCGTTTTTTACAGAGCCAGTCATCTTAACCTTGCCGGAAGTATAAAAACTATCCATATTGTGGTTCAGGATCTCTGCAGATTCTTTGGTTTCGCCATTGGTACGACCGAAGACACGGTAGCCAAGTCTAGAAATCGTGCGAATCCCACCAGTATTATTGTCGGTTTTTGGAATTGCTTCGACAAAGATCATAGCATACTGACCACCGCCAGGAATGTCGGCTGGGACAGTGATGCGATAATGAACCTCTTTGCGCTGACCAGGCTCAACCGTGTAGGTGTTTTCCTTTACATATTCGCCAGCTTCGTTTTTAAAATCGATCCAACGGCGAAGCATCGTGTGACTTGTTTCATTGGAGAAGTTTGGACTGTATTTTTCGTTAGTAACAGAATATGGGGTGACATAGACCTTAAAATCATAAGAGTCAGTGCCAGTATTATCGACATTGAATGAATATTCGTTAGTTTCGCCCTTGTTTAACGAAACACGATTATCGGTCGGAGAGACTTGAATACGCATGGCTGGTTTTTCAGTCTCTTCAGCATGGACGGTTGGAGTCTCGGGATAAAATACAGTACCTGTAACAATTCCGACAGCAAGAAGAAGTGCGGATGCGGTTTTTATTAAGAAGTTAGCATGGTTCTTTTGGGCTGGAGAAAATTTAGATTTGAGTGACATATTTTATCCCGGGTTTCCTATTAATTTTAAGCACGTGAATTGGTTTTACGCTCGCGATTTCTTGCAACAAGCCAGAAAATAACGGATAGAATGAAGAGAACAATAAGTACAATGAGCCAGACTGGACAGACAATAACTAGTTTGCGCTCAGTTTTGGTTTCCGAACCGTATTTAATAATTTGCTCTACATTGAAAATACCGATAGCTGGTGAATTAGCCCAAAGCTCTTTATGATAGCGCTTAGTGGCAGGTAGGGTGTTTAGGACGGTTGGTTTCTCTTCGTTAGTATAGATTTCTTCGTTTGAGAAGAATGGATAAACCTTAAGACTTACACTTAATTCGGCGTCGACGTTACCACAGTTTTCCACACGACTTTCACCAAAGATTGGAGGATTAAAGAGGAATGATGGTAATTTATTCTCTAAAATCCTAGTACAACGATTAATTTCACCATTGATGTGTGAATAGATGACCATTCCGACGCGTGAGATAGCCTGAATGTTTGATTTATCGTCATTTTCCTTCACAGTTTCAACCATGATAGCACCATACTGACCGCCGCCTGGAGCATTTTGTGGAACACGGATGGTATAGTTTATGGTTACTTCAGTATCGGATTCGAGATGACCGGTATCCTGGCTAAAAGTAAACCAGTTAGCGATTTTGAGTCCATCCTTAGAGCCATCAAAGACTGGATCATAGTTTTCGCCCTTGACCTCATAAGAAGAGGCATAGACTTTAAAATCGAAAGCACCGGTACCGATGTTTTGAACCTTGAAGCTACCTTCCCTTACTTCACCTGGCTCAAGACCACCGAGCTGTTGTTTTGATGGAGAAACCTGTAAGAATGTCTTCTGGCGCTCTACCGCAAAGGTCTGGTTTGAGGAAAGCAGAATTGCACAAATCGAGAAAAGTGCACAAGCAAAAATCTCCATTAAAATATTATGTTTTTTAGTCATTAACCTCCTTTTTATCTAGGTAATATTATACACAAGCAAAATCAAAATGACAAGCAAAAACCGCCCTGATTCGGGCGGCTTTTGACTTCTAATTCGAGGTCACAAATTAGAGAGTGGTTGCGGTATAAACAATTGTGTCTACGTAAGTACCTTGAGCTTGTGCAGTACCGGTTGCAACACCGTAGGTCATCTGAATGTCTTCCTGAATACCAGTATGTGCGGTATTTGGATTGGTCTTAACTACCTGGTCGGTTGTAGCAATTGCGGCCTTAGTTAGGTCACCACCAGAGAGGTTCCAGCCTGCAGTACCAGCAACGAGGTTGCCTGCTTGAGCTGGGATGGTCTCAGTAGTATCACCAGAAGTCATAGCAGTAGTTGAATCGGCGTCTTTGACAGTTAGTTTGTAACCGTTTTTGCTGTTAGTAGCAACGGTTAATTTGGTTTTTAAGGTGGTAGTGTCGAGAGCGCTTGGAGTCATGGTGACTTCAGTTGAAAGGTTGTCAGCTGAAAGTGCAATAACTGAGCTAACATTTACTTTAACGGCAACGCTTTGGCTGCTAGTGGCAGCAAAAGTTGCTACTGGAAGTGAAGCGATACCGAGGGCGGTGGTTAAGCCTAATCCTAGTACGACACTTTTAATCTTGGACATAAGTCTCCTTTTTATTTTATTGATATAACCTTTTGTGCTTATATTATAGCTTAAGCATGATATGTATGTCAATCATTTTAATAATGATTATGGTTAATTTTTAATAATCCTTGAGTATATATTTTAGGTTTTTGATTCCCCTGACTTGAAACTAAATTAATAGAAAAAATAGCCGCTTTTTGCGGCTATTTTAGGTTTGTCTATTCTTATGCTTAATTATTTAGCAACGACAGTGTAGACGATAGTGTCTTGGTAAGTACCAGGAAGCTGTGAACCACCAGTTGCGATGTTGTAGGTCATATTAAGATTAGTATTAACTGGGCCATTGGATTCTGCAACTTTGAGAGCGGTTTCGCTTTGTTTTACCATAGCGGTATCTGCAGTGAGAAGTCCACCCTTAATGCTCCAGGAACCTGAACCAGCAGTTGAACCAGTAGTGCCGGCAGCGATAACATCAGTACCAGCGACAGTACCAGTGTGACCAGAAACGGTCATATTGGTATCTTCATCGACGTCCTTAACGTTTACTACCATACCATTAGCAGCGTTAGTTGCGTAGGAAATGCCTGAAGTAGCGTTCTTTGCCTGGTTTGGAGCTGCGTTACCACCATTTGCGGTACCGTTGTCAGCTGAAACAGCAACAGCGTCACCTACGGTAAGCTGGACTACAACGTTCTGAGTTGATGGAACTGAACCATCAAGAGCGATTGGAGCAGCGAAGGTTGCGACTGGGAGAGAAGCAATACCTAAACCAGTGATAACACCGAGAGTTGCTACGATTTTTGCATATTTTGACATAAATTTCCTTTACTTTTATGTTTTTTATTTTGTTTTTGTTAACCTGATTTTGTATGACCTCAAGTTGATATAAGTATATTAAACAAAAGCAGTTTAGTCAACACATTTTTACTAAATTGTTTATGTTTTTTAAGGTAATATTTACTACAATTTTACCCCTGTTATTTTTACCCTAACCTCATACCGCATAGTGTATACAGCGTCGTTATTGATACACTGCAATATATATCAGGATTTAGGATATTTTTGATTTTAAGTTTTTATCCACTTTTTTAAAATTCCAGCATTGATTCAGCGCGGTTTTGTGGTATAATTCAGGTATGCACCTGTGGTGAAATTGGTATACACGCTACCTTGAGGTGGTAGTGCCTTCGGGTGTGCTAGTTCGAGTCTAGTCAGGTGCACCATATAAAATTAACTCCTAACGGAGTTCTTTTTTTACACACCTGGAGCGTCCCAAGGGGCAAACAGGTGCACCATATAAAAACTTATTTTCTTTGTCTCTGGAGCTTTTATAAGATCACACAAGAATGTCCGTCAAAAAATAGGACATCGTCGTCGGTCAAAGGATATACCTTATAGCCCTTAGATTCCAACCTTTCAGTTGTCCTTTTTATGCGCTCAAAATATTTTTCTTTCTGTACATGTGAAATTATTACGTCTTTAAAAACTCCCATTCCGTCAAAATCGTTCAATCCTTTTGCCAGATTTGGATTATCAAATTCTTCCGCACCCTCGATAGTTGGACAACAAATAATAGATCCTGCACTGGAACCAATATAAATGCCGTTCTTTTCTATAAAATCTTTTATAACTTTATCAGCACCGCTTTCTTTTAATTTCTCCATCAGATAGAAAGTATCTCCGCCCGCAACCAAGACAATATCGGCACCAACAATAGCTTTTCGAATTTCTTCTACATTTTTATTTTTTATATCCATCTCGACAATATCAAGGCCATATTTCTCGAGCGCAATTCTGTCAGCTTCAACAAAATCTTTAATATCGTATGGATCACCGGCGGTTGGAATAAAAATTGCTTTCTTTCCAGCAAAATTATTCCCCTCATGCTTGATGATTTTTGCCATAGAAACCATGGCGTATGATGCAAGATATAATTTCATAATCCTTTTTCGTTTAACTTATTACGGTGTGCGGTTTTTGACGGTCTTTTTGGTGGCCCAGTTTTCAATATCGACAAAACGATCAGTAGATGTAACTAAGCGGTTTTCCTGAGAAAAGGCGCGTACATTGCGGTTGACGAAATATGGCAAGGTAGTCTGATATAGACCGATGGCTGGCACATCATCCACCCAGCGCTCGAGGAACTTTTGATATTTGGCAGCACGCAACCCGGCATCCATGTTTGAACGGGCGCTAAGCAGAAGGTCATTCACCACTGAGTTTTTATAGTTACTAAGATTATGACCATTCTCGCTAGCCTCGAGACTGTGATAATAAGCAATAACATCTGGATCTGGACCGAGACCAATTTCGTAAATTAATAAATCATAGGCACGAGGACGTAGGATGTTGAGCCTAAAGTCCTGGTTGGAATCATAGACTGAGACGGTGGCGCCGAGGCCGAGACTTTCCAGCTGAGAAGCGATGCGGTTAGCAAATTCTTCAAGATAGTTATCGCCCTTGATGGTAATAATCTTGATCTTTTCAGTTGTAAGTGCGGAGTTTGCAGCCTTTAGTTTTTCGATTTCAGCCTTGGCCGTGGTGACATCAGTTTTTGGAATGCTTGGAAAAGTAATGGATTCGATTTGAGACTCCAAGATCGGATAGTCAAGTGGCAATTCCCCACTGAGACCAGTACGGAGATTGTTTAAATTGAGACCTAGACGAATAGCCTGACGTAAAGCCTTGTCTTTTAGGAGGTTACTCTCGGTATTAAAGAAGGCAAACACACCATAATTCACGGAACTTTGATACTCATTGACATTACTCGAACTTACCTCGGTGGCAAATTTTGATGGCAGGTCGGCGGTGGCAGTGACAGTGCCATTCTTAACGGCGTTCTTGATATCCGTCAGATTTAGAAATGCATGAATAGAAAAACTGTCGAGCAGCGGCTTATTTTTATAATATTTTGGATTGGCGGTGAGGTAGACAATTTTCTCACCTTCATTACCGATATTCTGAGTTGCGTTCACCGTAAAGGCACCAGAAGTGACAGGACGGCTGGAGAATTTATTTTCGAGCAGAAGCTCAGGCGCCACATCACCGAGAATATGCGACGGAAGGATTGGCAGATCAAGCGAGCTCTCAAAGAAGGCGTTTGGAGAAGTGAGAGTAAAGACAATTTCCCCCTGCTCATTTTCTGCAGCCGTAACACCGACAAGCTTGGAGGCAAAATTAGTCTTAATACGAGGACTCTGGATGGTTTTAATGGTATATAAAATATCCTTATTAGTGATCGGTTCACCATCAGACCACTTAAGATTTTTACGGAGTTTAACGGTCCAAACATCACCAGTATCGTTTGCATGGATGGACTCGGCTAGCCCCAATCCGGTGTGTCCAGAATAATCCGTAGCACTGAGAGTAGCAAAAAGGAGACGTGAGAGGGTTTCCTCGGAGCTAGTAGAAGTAAAAAGTGGATTGAAGGAATTGATTTTCCCTAGAGTCGCCTCAGTGTAAGTGCCACCACTAGTATAAGTCTCTACAGCAAAAGTATTTAGATACCAATACGCCTGAGCGATAGAGAGTAGTATTACCACAGAGACCATCAGAAGCCACTCGACAATATAAAGTCGGACATTTTTGATATGCGAAATATGGCCAATCAGATTTTCTTTAATGTGTTCACGGCCATCCTCATTAACCTTTTTAGAAAAAAGGGAGATTTTCTTTGCTATTTTGCGCCCACTCTTTTTGAAAATTTTATTCATGATACAAAATTATGATGGAATCAAAAGTAATCCTAGGATTGAGAATACGAAGACCAAAGAGAAGAAGATTGTAACATTAAAGAGAGAGCGGTCAAGGCCACGGCGAGTAGTATAGAGTTCACCGGAAGCGCCAAAGCCAGCACCAAGCGAGGCGCCACGTTGTTGCAAAAGAATCAATAAAATACAAAGTACAGCAGAAACGAGTGTCGAGGTTTCTAAAAGATTTCCAATATTCATAGATTAATTATATGATGGGACTAGAAAATTCACAAGACTATTTATCCCGCTCATCAGAAGCCAAGATAGAATTACCCCTATCGTTCCCATATGAACATGTGGCACGAGCCAGACGACTAGGGCGATCATTAGGATATTTAGGATGAGCGTAAAAATTCCCATGGAAAAGATAATTAGGGGGAGACTTAGGAGAGTGGCGATTGGCTTAACCACGGCATTAACTAGAGACATCACAAGTCCAGCCGAGAGGTAGAGCCAAAAACTATTAGCGCCTTGATCAATACTGCCGAAGGCATTAATACAGAGCCACATACCAGCAGAAGAAACTAGCCAACGGAAGAGAAAGACGGAAAGTTGTTTTTTAATCATAATCGAATTATAGCACAAACTTAACGTTTGAATAGGTCTTTACTGCGGAGCTGACGATGGTAAGTGATGGCAAAACGATGAGATTCTTCATCGATCCTGGTGATGAGTTTGGCAAGATGCGAATCATTTGAATAAAGTTTTGACTCGAAACGAAACTCACCGCTTGGTTCCCTGATGGGGATAATCAAGTTAACATCAGCGTTTCTCGTATGGTCGCCAGATTTATTTCGCCCAAGCACCGGGATATTGGCAGCGGATAGGAGTGGGAGAACCGCATTTAATTGCTGAGTGCCTCCATCAAGCAGGACTAGATCCGGGAACGGCCATTCTGGATGCTTGAGACGGCGGAAAATCACCTCATACATACTGGCAGTATCGTCATTTTTACTACTTCTAATCTTAAACTTGCGGTAGGCGGTGCGATCCGAGGCGCCGTTTTGAAAAACCACCATACTAGCAACGGTATTGGTACCGGAAATATGCGAGATGTCATAACCCTCGATGCGACGTGGTGGCTCTTTAAGATTCAAGAGCTGCTGGAGTTCAGATAGTGCCTTATCCGACGATAAGTCCATAAATTCCTTGTCGGAAAAAATAATTTTGCGCTTTAGTCCCTTCAAGCCAAAATATTCATCACGTAATTTTGCGGCCTCTTCAAAATCACCCAGAGAAGCAGCAGTTTTCATCTGCTTTTCAAGGTCTAAAATTAGTTTTTCGCGGTCGCCATTGAGATATCTGATAAGAAATCGCAAGTTCTTTTTATAATCTTTCGGCGTAGTTCTGCCAATTTCAATACCAGGCGTGAGTCCAAGGTCGGTGTTCAAATTTTTCTTACCATCGTAAGGCTTTTCATAGAATGGGAAAATTTTGCGAAGTACCCGGAGGGCTTTGATAATTGTATTTTTAGCATAAAACGGACCGACGTAGACGGCCCCATCGTCAAGTGGATTACGAGTAGTTGTGACATATGGCACCTCACTTTTCATATCGATACGAACATAGCTAACGGTTTTGTCGTCTCTTAGCAGAATATTCCATTGCGGCATGTAGCGCTTAATCATTTCCGATTCAAGGAAGAGCGCATCCATTTCTGTATCCACGACGATCCAGTCGGTATCAAAAATTTCGGAAACTAGCGCCTCGGTTTTGGGGTCTTTTTCGGTATTTTGAAAATACTGACGTACGCGATTCTTTAAAACCGCCGCTTTCCCAACATAAATAACCTCGCCCTGCTGGTTTTTATGGAAATATACTCCAGGTGCAGAGGGCAAGGTTTTTAGTTTGGCTTTAAGTTCTTCTGAAATCACGCAATAATTGTAGCACTAAAGCTGATTTGTAGCATCCTCGGCATCAGTACCGAAGTTACCAAAGAGTTCTGACTGCTCTTTAGTAATTCCATGAAGAAGATTATCGATATCTTGGCCAAGATCTTTCGTCAAATCATTCACAAGGTCGGTGATTGGTCGTGAATTACTTGGAGCGTTGAAGGCGAAGGCCTTGTTTTGATCAAAACTAATCGCACCACTGAACTCATAACTTTTATCAGAGTTATAGATGAAGAAGCTCTTTAACTGGTGAGTGAAGAAATCAACACCGAGGTAGACATTTTTCAAGCTCTCTGCAAGTTTCTTAACTTCTTCTTCATTATGCTTATGATCTTCTTTTGTTTTATCTGAGTCTCTAGAATCGTCAAGTGATGGATCCTCGTTCTGACTGTTCTCCTCTTCAAAACAGCTAGAGATGCCACTTTTTTCAGCCAACTGTTTTTTGTCTTGTATGAACTCAAAAAGTTTATTCGAATCAATACTGGCCTGATAGAGCATACCGGTTTCTTTGACGCGGTTTGCGGTACTGTTATTTTTAAGATCATCTGCGTTTGCTGGCTTGACCGCAAGGAACGGGGATTTGCGATAACTGTCAGCAACTTTATCTGTCTGTTCGAGATCCTTCTTGATTTCACGGACAAAACAGTTATATCTTGAGACAACCTTTTCCTTCTCTTTTTGATCCATTTTTTGCCCGTTGTCACCAACTGCATTAACAGTTTCGTTGACATTGATGCGCCACCATTTCCCCTCTATGGTGCCGATAGCCTTTTGCATGAGCCCAAGAATTGACGGTGTCCCATTTTGTCCATCAGGGACGATTGACATGAAACTTGTGGCCTTATTAAAAGCGTCTTTTAGTTTGTCAACGTTGAGATAGATAACACCATTCTCTTGAACAAAGGCATTAAGACTAAAGTTAATGTTCTGGCCGCCCTGCATAGCCAGATTAAAATTCACGCTGACATTATTATTAAAATGATTCGTGTCGGACTTAAAATCAAGACGGATATTTTGAAGAAGACTGGCCAACTCGTTATTCTGATGTGGCTTAATCTCTATGCTACCAGACATGTGCATTTGCTTATTTGCCTGTTTGATGTAGCCAGTAATAGCATCAGCAGCAACTTTTTCTGGCAAACTATAAAAATAGGCGGCGACACCACAGCCAGCAACCACAGTTAAAGCTATAGCTCCAAAAATAATCCCCTTTTTACTCTTTGGTTTTTTCGATTGGGCTTTTTTATCTTCCTGTGTTGTTGCCTCAAGTAAACTGGTTGTATCGGTTGGTTCTTCAAGGAGTTTAGTATCGACCAATATTTCAGCTGGTTCGGCTTCAGTTGACTCGGGTGATTCTGATTCAGTCAATATTTCATTAGGCTCCTCAGTTGACTCTTCAGTTGGCTCTTCGGGTAGGTCAGTCACCACTTCAGCTATCTCGTTTACTATCACCACCTCAGGCACTACGTTATCTAGTTCTGGCTTTTCGTCAGAAGTTACTGGCGCTTCCTGAGGGGTTGTTATCTTTGAATCCAAATCCTCATCAAGTTGAGTTTCAATCGGATTCACATCTATGTCGCCATATTTTTCTTCTGGCATCATACACCTTTCGTTATTAGAAATTTCTTTAATCCATCATACCATAAGTAATTTAATAAATGCTATAATAAGCCCATGGATAATCTAACAATCAAAGAAATTAAAGCAAGACAAATTCTAGATAGCCGCGGCAATCCAACCGTTGAGGCAGACGTTTTCCTGTCTGACGGTAGTGTTGGTCGCGCAATGGTTCCTTCTGGTGCTTCGACTGGTTCAGGTGAGGCCTTGGAACTTCGCGACGGCGATTCTAATTACTATAACGGCAAAGGTGTTTTGAAGGCGGTTCATAATATTAATCACCAAATTCGTGATCACCTAGTTGGTAACACAGCTGAGCAAAATACCGTTGACCAGATGATGATTGATCTTGATGGCACCGAAAATAAATCGAATCTTGGTGCGAACGCAATTCTCGCAGTCTCGATGGCAACCGCAAAGGCGATGGCTCGCGCAAAACATATCCATTTTTATGAATATGTAGCAAGTCTCGCTGGTACACAAGAGATTATGTCGCTACCAATGCCAATGATGAACGTCATGAATGGTGGCGCACACGCGGACTGGAGTACTGATTTTCAGGAATATATGCTCATGCCACTTGGCGCAACCAATATTTTTGACGCAGTACGTATGGGTGCAGAAACTTTCCATGCCTTAAAGAAAGTATTAAAAGAACGCGGTTATGTTACCACGGTTGGTGATGAAGGTGGTTATGCACCACGCGTGAAAGACGGCAATAACGAACCACTTGAATGCATTAAACTCGCTATTGAAGCTGCTGGTTACAAACCTGGTGAAGATATTGCAATTGCGATGGACATTGCTTCTTCCGAGTTCTACAAAGATGGTCGTTACCAGATTAAGACTTCAAATGAAACTAAAACTTCTGAAGAGATGATCGATTGGTATGGCTGGATTCTCGATAATTATCCAGTAGTCTCAATCGAAGATGGTCTCGCTGAAAACGACTGGGAAGGCTGGAAACTACTAACTAAGAAGTTGGGCGACCGCGTACAACTAGTTGGCGATGATCTTTTTGTCACAAATACAAAACTCTTGCGCCGTGGCATTGAAGAAAGTGCTGGCAACGCAATTTTGATTAAGCCAAACCAGATTGGTTCACTTTCTGAAACAATTGACGCTGTGATGATGGCCAAGAAAAATGGATTTAATACAATCATCTCTCACCGCTCTGGTGAAACTGAAGATACTTCAATCGCTCACCTTGCAGTAGGTCTTGGCGCTGGTCAAATTAAGACTGGTTCCCTTTCACGCTCAGAGCGCATCGCTAAATATAATGAATTGATGCGCATTGCAGAGGAAAACCCAGATCTCAGCCTTGCAAATCCGTTCAATAACTAAGGCTTTCCAATAATTAAGCTCCAGAATTATTACTAACATAAAAAGTCACCCAACTGGGTGACTTTTTAATAGCCTTTTGACCTTTAAGTTATTTTTTAGGTTAAATCTCTGGACATTTTTTTAGATCAAGATAACTAGTTAATTTTAAGATGCTTTTTAGATCAAGATAACTAGTTAATTTTAAGATGCTTTTTAGATCAAGATACTTAGTTAATTTCCGATTAGTTCCAAGAATCCCTCTTCTTGCAAGACTGGAATGCCCAATTTTTCCGCCTTGGTGGTTTTACTGGCACCTGGCTTTTCCCCAACAATGAGTGCGGTAGTGGTTTTCGTAACCGAGCCAGTAACTGTGGCGCCGAGAGCGCGCAGTTTCTCCTCCGCCTCCTCGCGTCCCATTGAAGAAAGTGTACCAGAAACAACATAACTTTTTCCAGCGAGTGGTTGGCCAGATTTATCTTCAAAATATGGTTTCACACCTAATTCTTGCATCATTTTGAGCTGCGCGAGGTTATCCTCATCGGCAAAATATGCCAGAATGGACTCCGCAACCACTTGGCCAATGTCTGGAATCGAAAGTAGGTCATCGGCCGTAGCATCAACTAATGCGTCTAGGGTTTTGAAATAATTGGCAAGTGAAATTGAGGTCTGCACCCCAACGTGGCGAATACCAAGAGCGGTGATAAATTTATTCAGTGGCATTGATTTTGATTTTTCAATTGCATCTATCAGCTTTTTTGCAGAAAGCTCACCAAACCGATCAAGTTTAGCGATTTGTGTGACGTCAAGACAGTAAAGATCAGAGAGATTATTTACTAATTTGGAATCAACAAGAAGATTGACGTTTTTCTCACCCAACCCCTCAATATTGAGGGCTGGTTTACTGGCATAATATTCAATGGAGCGTTTCAAAATTAGATTTGAATCGAGTCCCTTGACGCGATAAACCACCTCACCAGCTGGGCGCTCAAATTCTAATTCTGGGTATTGCGATTTTAGGGCCTCTTCGTAATTAAATTCTACTGAATCCTCACCGCGGAGCGTGGTGAGAACCTCCTTAATTTGAGGAATGATGTCACCAGCTTTATAGATAATAACGGTGTCACCAATGCGAAGACCGAGTCGATCAATCTCGTCGGCATTATGGAGAGTGGCATGACGAACTATACTTCCAGCCACTTCAACTGGATCAAAAATGGCGACTGGAGTTGCGGCGCCAGTGCGACCGATCGAAATAACAATGTCACGAACCTTGGTGGTGGCTTCTTCTGCTGGATATTTATAAGCTACCGCAGCGCGTGGGGTCTTGCCGATGATGCCGAGATCTTGATAGATTTTACGATCATTGATTTTAATCACCATACCGTCGGTACCAAATGTCAGACTGGCACGAATTTCGCCGAGATGGTGGATTTCGGCAATCACCTGATCGAGCGAATCAAAGGTGCGGTCCTGCATTGAAGTTTGGAAGCCGAATTTGCGAATGGTCTGATAAGCTAGCTGATTGGTGGCAAGGTTAGGAGTGACCAGATCATAAGCCATAAAACGCAAGGGTCTCGAGGCAGCTACTTTTGGATCAAGCTGGCGAATCGAGCCGGCAGCAAGGTTTCTCGGATTGGCGAAAGTTTTCTCCTTTTTTTCGATTTGGCGCTGATTAATTTTGGCAAAATCGTCTTTAAAAATAATCACCTCACCACGCACCTCAACTTCTTCCGGAAGATCTTTAGGATCGCCTTTTAGCTTCAAAGGTACATTTGCAATGGTACGAACATTCATGGTGACATCTTCACCGACCAAACCATCACCCCGCGTGACTGCCTGTTCTAAAATTCCATGGCGATAATGCAGGGACATAGCCAAGCCATCCATCTTAATGTCAGTAAAATAAGTAAACTTGGTGTCTGGACTAACTAGTTTATAGTTTCTTGCCACCCAGTCACGCACTTCTGATTCAGAAAAAACGTCGGCCAGGGAGATCATTCTGGACTTGTGGGTGACTTTTTGGAATTTATCAAGTGGTTTACCGGCAACACGCTGGGTTGGTGAATCTGGAGTAATGAATTCCGGGAAGGCTTCCTCGAGAAGTGTCAGTTCATGTTTAAGCGAGTCGGCTGCCGATTCCGACATGATGGACTGATCGAGAACGTGGTAATGATAGCGGTAATCATTAATAAGTTCACGGAGCTTTTCGATACGCGCCTTGGCTTCGGACTTACTTAATTGGCTTTTTTGAAGTCCAGAAGAGTGATGCTCGGGGTGATTTATTTCGTGAGGTTCAGATAAGCTAATGTTATTCATTTTTGGCTGCTTTCTTTTTAGGGATGAATTTTTTAAAACTAAATTTTGGCTTTTTCGAACCCGGTTCATTCTTCTTCTGATCAGCTTCTGTTTTAGTCTTCTTTTCGTTTAAATCTGACTTAGCCTTCTTTTGGCTTAAATCTGACTCAGTTTTCTTTTGGCTTAATGCAGACTCAGTCTTCTTCTGATTATTCTTTGGTTCGGCCTTCACAGGATAGAAATCATCTTTATAGTCGAGCAGTTGGCGATAAAAGAGATAGAAGTAGATTGAAGCGAAGACAAAAAGAAAAACCGTGGTGACAAGGAGCACAAATGGGACAAACGGAATATTGAGGTCTTTGAGAACTGGGAAGGCGCCCTTGATTAGAATGTCGAGTAAAATAGCAGGAAGAACGATGACTACATACCAGAACGCAAGGCAGAAAATGAGATAGATGATACGGATGAGGAAGCGAATTCGGCGACCGGCTACTAGGTTTCTGGCAGTTTCAATGGCGGTGAGTGGGTAGAGCCCCGGAGCGGAGACTGCAATTAGACCCATAATAGAGCTAGAAGTGAGATAGACACTGAGCAAAGTCATGAGGCTGGCGAAAATAAAATAGACCAGTGCATAAAATGGAGTTTTGAGAAACTCGGTTGAGATGGCAGCTTGGTAAGTGATAATAACGATCATGATTGGGATAAGCTCGATGAAGACGATCAGGCCGACGAAGAAAGTGGAGACTAGTGGCGACAAGGCGTTATAGAGACCATCGCGCATTTTTGGCTTATGACCAGCGAGAAGATGGCGAGTGAGATAGATGGAAACTAGCCAGGTGATGAGAAAGAGGAGGATGGCAAAGATTTTCTGAGCATCATTCATGTTTGTTAGCCCACCAGTCGTGACGGTGCCTATGAGAGTGAGGCCAGCGCGTCCGAGATTGCCAAGACGACCTTTGACGAGTTCTTTATTGGTGGTTTCGACGGATTCTTTAAATTCAACAAAGGTGGATTCGGCCATCAAACCAACCAGGACGATGTAGAGTAAAACAATTAGGCCGATAAGTGGCAAAAAGATTTTCCAGTTTTTTCGGATAATTCTCAGGGCGGCAGCAGCATGTGCCATCAATCCTGGGGCTTCAGTTTTTCGCTCATAATCCTCGCGATATGAACGTCTGAACGAACGGTGTAATTTGATGCGCCCAGAATTTTTCTCTGTTTTATTATTTTTTACCACTTTTACCTCCACTTTTGATTTTAGAAATTATTAGAAACTATATTTTGCATGTTCAAGACGTTCAATTCTCTTTTCGATTGGCGGATGGGTGCTGAAGAGATTGACAGCTTGTTTTTTGAGCGGTGAATTAATAAACATTGCCTCTGTGGCGGCGTTTTGTCTAGTCATCGGTCTTGAATGCTCTTCAAGTTTCTTCAAGGCAGAAATCATCCCTTCCGGAAAACGGGTTAGCTCAACTGCGCTAATGTCAGCAAGATATTCACGCTCACGCGAGACGGCCATCTGTGCAACACTGGCGACAAGTGGAGCAAAAACGGAACCTAAAATAATCATCAAAAGTCCAACTGGGCTATTTTCTTCGTCATTTTTCCTTGAATATCGTGTCATGCGAATACCAACATCAGAGAGAAATCCGATAATACAGACGAGAGAAAAAGCAATAGCAGATACGCGGATATCATAATTACGGACGTGAGATAATTCATGAGCCATAACAGCGGTCAATTCCTTATCATCCATGATATCGATTAGGCCAGTAGTGGCAGCGACAATAGCATGATCTGGGTCGCGTCCAGTAGCGAAAGCATTTGGCGCCGGATCATTAATAATATAAACCTCAGGCATTGGCATACCAGCGGTGATAGTTAGGTTTTCAACAATATTATATAAGCGACGATGATCGCGACGATTAGCCTTTTTTGCGCCGGTCATCATGATTGCCAGCTGGGTCGAGAAAAAATATTGCACGACAGCGTAAATTAAAGCAACAATAGTTGTCGTGATAGCGATGGTTGGGTCATTATTTAAGTAGGCGATACCACCACCAAGAAATGAAATTAAAATAATAAAGCCTAAAAAGATTAGAACTGTGTTGCGTTTATTTTCATCAATCTGTTTATACATAGTTGGTTTGAAGAAAAGAGAGGAATTAATCCCCTCTTTTCTATATCCTTTAAGTATTGATTAGAACTCGACTTTTGGAGCCTTATCCAATTTCTTCATCTCTTCTTCATCTACAGTGAAGTAGGTGTATTTCTCAAAACGAGTACCGAAGAGAATGTTGACTGGGAACTGAATAATACGGGTATTAAAGTCCCTTGCGCCTGCGTTGTAGAAACGGCGGGAAGCCTGAAGTTTTTCCTCGGTATCAACGAGCTGATCTTGAAGCTTCAAGAAATTTTCGTTAGCCTTGAGCTCTGGGTAAGCCTCAGCGATAGCAAAGACTTTGCTAAGAGCGCCCTGAAGGGATTTTTCGGCAGCAGCGGTTTCGTCTACAGTCTTGGCAGACATTACGGCACTACGAGCCTTGGTGACTTCCTCAAAGGTTTCTTTTTCGTGTTTTGCGTAGCCCTGAACGGTGGCAACAAGGTTTGGAATAAGGTCACCACGAAGTTTCAAGATGACAGTAATACCAGACCAAGCTTCTTTTACGCGCTCATTGAGACGAATGAGGGAGTTATAGGTCGAGATAAGATAAATAATCAATACTACCACGAGACCTAAACAGATCATTCCGATTGTAAATAGATTTGGCATTGTTTCTCCTTTTTATATAACTCTATTATAAGAGTCTATGGTTTTTTCTGCAATACTCTAAGAGCAAAAATTCCCCACTGAAAGGGGGGTTTCAGTGGGGAATTCCTACCACAATCTTTTATATAGATTATGATAATGGTGCGAGCTAAGAGACTCTAACTCTCGACCTCTTCCTTGGCAAGGAAGCGCTCTAAACAACTGAGCTAAGCTCGCAAGCCGTGTGCGATATGCACTGAGTTTATTTTATCCCAGTGTAAAATAAATGTCAAGAAAATCCAATAAATATAAATAACCCCGCAATAATTGCGGGGTTTGTTGGAGCGAAACAGAAAATATTACTCAGTTGTATCGAGATACCCCCAACCGCGTCGCCTTGCAGGAAAATAGCGAATGTATAACTTCCTTGAGTCAATAAAGGCGTCAAATTCGAAGCCCCATCCAGTTTCATCCACAGTCAGTGAATTAATTTGGACCTTGATTTCGTCGTAACAGTTCGCACGAAAAACGCAGGCTTTACGCCGCTTGCTCTCAAGTCGAGCAATAAAATTTTCAAGCAATTCTTCCCTACTTGGTCCTGCGATAATCTCTATCGTATTGGACGGAAGTTTTTCGGTGAAGACTGGATTATACTTACAGCAGTTCTTGTATATCTGATGATAGTAGAAGTCTGGACTCACATTGGTTTTTGCAAAACCTTCTTCTAAATGATACCTACAATCAAGTATGCGGCCAGATTCGAGTCGCCCACTAAATCTTATAATCTTATTACTACACCGAGAGACACTAATCCTAGTAACCTTGACTCTGAGCGGAACATGCTGTGCAGAAAACGTCAATGCATAATCTTCACCTTTTATATAGGCAATGAAACTCTCGCTAAAATCTGCTAGACTATATTTCCCAAACAAGTACAATCGAACCATATTTTCACCCCCCTTTCAATCATACTTAAGCTTATATTAATGCCAGGAAGTCTTTGCTAGGACCTTTCTTGATGATCCAGGTTGATGTAGCTTGTTTCTTCATGTTTTCCTCCTAAGGTACTCGCATATAGCGATGTTGTCAGCCCTGTTGCTGATGAAAGACATTATGCAATATATTATTTATTTTGTCAAATGAAAACCCACACCATTTGGTGTGGGGTAAAGCGGTGGAACTGGTTGAAACTGATTGATGGAAGCTGGTTTAATAATTGACGAATCTGATTTCGCCGTAGCTCTGATCAATCTTGAAGAATCCATGGACTCTCACGCCTTCGATGGTGCGTCCATCAAAGTTGATGTGAGTGCCGGTGGTATCCTCGTGATCGAGCGAGTCGATTGCCAGCTTCACTGTCTGTTCGTCTTCGGTGATGAATTTCACCTTGGTCTCGCTGATGGTATGTCTGGTGGCAAATGCCTTCACAAACTCCTCCATGGACGGGCCCTTTTTGACGTCGACAATATTCATAATGTTCCTCCTTTGTGCGTGCTCTCTTCGAGCAATGTAGTTGTTAACACTGTGCTAACTTGTTTATTATAACATAAGTAGTATGTATTGTCAACATATAGGAGGAAAACAAAAAATCCTCCGATTTCTCAGAGGATTTAGATTCGATCTTGGTGCCCGAAATGGGACTTGAACCCATATGGATTTCTCCATTCGATTTTAAGTCGAACGCGTATACCAATTCCGCCATTCGGGCATAGCTGTATTATAGTACAGTTGCCGAGGTTTTACCATATAATACGTGGTAAAATGAGCATATGGGAACTCGTAAATCAGAAAATATGGCAAAAAAAGATACATTGGAAAAAGATATACTGTCATTAAAGAGTCTAGGAGCAAAGCTTGGCGCGCTTTTTGAGAAGCACTTCTTACTCCTGGTTGTTGGATTTGCGCTAATTTTTGCAGTTATTTCTCTATCGATTGGTATGAGTCAAAGCGTCTGGTTTGATGAGGCTTATTCGATCACTCTAGCAAAAAGACCTATTGGCGAGTTAGTTCATCTAACAGCAATCGACGTGCATCCGCCAGTCTATTATTTGTTCCTACATTTTTGGGGTGGATTATTCGGGTTCGGTGAGTTAAGCCTCAGGTTATCCAGCGTAATTCCTATGTTTTTTGCAATTATTCTGATGGCGATACTCCTAAAACGTTTATTTAATAAACCATTTGCTGGGTTTGCAACCTTATTACTCTGTCTTTCCCCAATGTTAATCCGCTACGGCTTTGAGATCAGAATGTACGCCATGGCAACCATGTTGGCGGTACTTGCAACCATCGTTCTAGTCCTAATTGAGGCCGAGAAAAACGCAAAGCGACGCCATTTATTACAATTTGCTTATGCGGCGCTAGTGGCGCTGGGGATGCTGACCCTATATTATACAATTGTGATTTGGCTGACCCATTTTGCATATCTAATTTGGCAGACAGTAAAAAACAAGAAGTCGATCCTGCGCCAAGAATTTTGGCTGATGTATATCCTTGCCGTTCTATTATTTACGCCATGGCTGTTTGTCGCAATAAAGCAATTTACTAACGGTGCGCTGGCGCAAATTTCAGAACCAATGACGGTAAATAACCTACTTGGGGTCTTCTCTTTTAATTTACTATATAAACCGATTTGGCAGCTTGACCAGATTTTTGGGCTACTAATTCTGGGCTTCATCACTCTGTTTGGGGTATTGCTCGCTAAAAAAATAAAAAACAAACAGAAAAACACTAGCTTCTTGATTTTTATGGCAGCGGGGCCACTGCTTGTGGAGATTTTGATCTGTTTGATTAAGCCGATGTATGTTGAGAGGTATCTGGTTTATTCGGCACCGTTTTTGATTGCATTGATTGCCTATCTAGTATTCGAAACGCGATCTAAGCAACGCTATTTCTCGATGGCCTACCTGTTTGCGCTGGTGGGATTTGGAATCTTTAGCCTTCAACAGGTCGGTAACTTTAATTTTCAGAGGATGCAGAAGCCAGATATTCGTGAAATGGCGACAAGGATTTCTGCAACTAGTAAAAAAGAAAATAAGAGTGACCAAAAAGAAGATAAGGGCGACCAGGCTAGGATAACCGAGCTGCCAATTCTGACAGATTCACCATATGAGGCAATTGAGCTCGGATACTATTTACCTAATAATAAAATCTATTTCTATGCACCGTATGAGGAGTTAGGGGGCGGCTACGCGCCGCTTAATAAGAGTGAATTTAAGATTTTCAACGAGCAAGATTTGAAGAAATTTAAGTGCGTACGCTATGTCTATTATGATGCAAAAATAACAACAATATTGGAGAGCGCTGGTTTTTCTAAGGCAAAAGATCAAGACACTGAGCATGCCCTGAAATATAGCGACTTCTGCCGAAAATAACCGGTTATTTCTAGTTATGAATCTTTAGAGTCTTGGTCTTTAGGATCTTAATCTTTAGAACCTTGTTCTTTGGAGCCTTGATCTTCAGGACCTTGATAACGCCCCTGTAGTTTGGCTTTGCGGATTTTTAGAATATCCTTGAACATGCGCCAGGAATCCTTGACGATATTGACGCGGTCGGTGGCGAAATGCTGCCAGCGGATTGGCACTTCTTTTGCCTTAAGTCCGAGTTGTTTTGCAATCACAAATAATTCGACATCAAAAGCCCCCGTGAAAGCACCAGCCTCGTTAGTTCGCTCTGGATTATAGACATAAAGTTGATCAAAAATTACGCTTGCTTTTTCATTGAAGAGCTTGAACCCACACTGTGTATCCCGAATCTTGAGACCAGTGAGAGAGCGGGTGATCAAATTAAAGGTATCACCGATAAATTTGCGGTACCACTTAGCGTGGACGGATTTAGTATCGATTTTGCGCGAACCAAAGATAATATCAAAAGAATCCTGGTATTTTAGTAGCTTCCTGACCTCAGAAATTGGCGTACTCTGGTCAAAGTCGGTAAAGAGTCGCCATGCTCCGCGCGCCTGCTTCATGCCGGCACAAACCGTGGCCGCCTTGCCACCATGCTGATTTTTCAATACAATTAATTCCCCATTCTGGAGACGTGTTTGCCAGGCGTCACGATAATCGGACAGCAATTTCACAGTCTCGTCAGTGGAACCGTCGTCAGAAAAAAAAACCTCGTACGCATATCCTTGTTGTTCAAGAAACGGTAGGAGGTCTTTTAGGCAGCCACGTTGAAAATTTTTAGCTTCATTATATGAAGGGATAATAACAGATAAGAAGATTTTGTTGTGGTCGTTCTTCACGTTTTAATAAAATACTTATTTAAGTTAATGCGTTTGAGTTTTGGAGGCACCGACCGGAATTGAACCGGTGTACACGGTTTTGCAGACCGCTGCGTAACCACTCCGCCACAGTGCCAT
>ERZ772974.780-NODE-780-length-22234-cov-8.032914_pt1 | contig 22234 bp, 25 predicted proteins | sample MGYA00580671_ERZ772974 | MGnify/ENA primary metagenome ERZ772974 (study PRJEB29015, sample SAMEA2738065) | human oral metagenome | biome: human oral; feature: human-associated habitat; material: saliva | place: China | collected 2218 ... | reverse complement strand
TTGCGGAGGCCAAAATTGAGCCTACCACTCGGGTGAAAGATCTCACCGAGGCTGACGAACAGAAAATCAACGACATTATTTCATCGAAATATCAGGTCGAAGGTGATCTCAAGCGCCTCGTAACAAATAACATTAAACGCATCAAGGACATCAACTCTTATAAAGGTGTCCGCCACAAAGCTGGACTTCCAGTTAACGGTCAACGTACCCGCACGAACGCACGTACTCGTAAGGGTAAAGCGATTGCAGTGGGTGGTGCACAACCAAAAGCAGCAAGTAAGACTTAGTAAGGAGAAAGGAATAGTAATATGACAGAAAAAGAAGTCAAATCTACTGCGCCTGAAGCTCCAGCTGAAGCTCCTGTTGCAGTTAAAAAAGCAAAAAAAGGTAAACGCATTGTGACTGCTGGTCAACTCCACATCCAAGCTACCTTTAATAACACCATTATCAGCATTTCCGACAAAAAAGGCCAAGTTATCGCGGCTTCTTCTGCCGGCGCAAACGGCTTCCGTGGTTCGAAAAAAGGAACCGCCTATGCTGCTCAAATTGCGGCTGAAAAAGCAGGTGAAATCGCTAAAAAAGACTACGGTCTAAGCTCAGTTGATGTCTACGTTAAAGGCATCGGTCTTGGTCGTGATAGCGCAATACGTGCTGTCTCAAGTCTTGGTATTAAAATCGACAGTATTACCGACAAGACGCCAATCGCTCACGGCGGTGTACGTCCTAAGGGAGAGAGGAAACCATAATGGCACGCGATATATCTCCAATTGTTAAACAATCACGCCGCGAGAGCTGGGCATTAGCACCAAAAGCTCATAAAGTCATGGCGAAAAAATCTGGTATTCCAGGTGAGCACGGTGATATGCGTGTTCGTGGTGGTAGTCTCTACCTTACCCAAATGCGTGAGAAGCAAAAAGTTCGCCGTATGTATGGCCTACTTGAGAAACAATTCGCTAAACTCATGAAAGAAGCTCAGAAATCAGAGGGTCTAACTGGTGAAAACCTCCTCCAGTATCTTGAGCGTCGTGCGGATAACGTAGCTTACCGTGCTGGTTTTGCGACTACTCGTCGTCAAGCACGTCAGCTCGTATCTCATGGTCACTTTACTCTTAACGGTCGCCGCATCGACATCCCTTCAATTCGTTTGAAGCCAGGTGATGTTCTTGAGGTCCGTGCTAAGAGCCAGAAGTCAGAGTATTTCAAAAATCTTGACAATATCGTAGCAGCAGCTTCCCAGCCTACTTTAAGCTGGATGAAATCTGATGCAAAAAAGATGAAAATTGAAATCACTGGACTACCAAAGCGCGAAGAAGCTGAGGCGGGCATTAACGAACAACTAATCGTTGAGTATTACTCACGCTAAGGAGGAAAATGACAACAAAACTAATCCATGAAGCAAATCTTGCTGAAGTCAAAGAGCTTTCAAAGACGAGTGCCTCATTTGTCATTAAGCCACTCTATTATGGCTATGGCAATACACTCGGAAACTCACTTCGCCGCGTTTTGCTTTCCAGCATCAAAGGTGCTGCGATTACCTCTTTTTCAATCGAGGGTGCAACTCACGAATTCACTACAATTAAAGGTGTTCGTGAAGATATCGTAGATATCATGCTCAATCTTAAAAACATTCGTTTTAAGAGTCATACTGACAACCCAGTCGAACTTGATCTTGTTGTTAAAGGCAAAGATCAAGGTGAAAAAGACGGTGATCCACGCGTTGTTGCTGGCGACATCAAACTTCCTTCTGAAGTTGAAATCGCTAACCCACACCAACTCATCTGCCATATCGATGACCCAGCTGTCACTTTAAAAATGCACTTTGTCGTTGAAACTGGCTGTGGCTATCTCACTATCGATAAGGCCGGCGAAGACCGCTTACATAGTGACATGATCGCCCTCGATGCAGTATTCACCCCTGTTCTACGTGTTCGCTACAAAGTTGAGAATACTCGTGTTGGACAGGATACTAATTTACAACAGCTTACTATTACTATCGACACCGATGGTACAATTACTCCAAAAGAGGCCTTTGAAGAAGCTGCTGCTATCTTAGTCAACCAATACACCGCCCTTGCTGGCAGCACCACTATTGAATCTGCTCCAGCTCCAGGCGCTAATGATGAGCAAGAAGACAATGGTTTAGCTCTTCCTATCGAAGAACTTGGTCTTTCTGCTCGTACCGCCAACGCCCTCATCAATAACGAAATCCGCACTATTCGTGACCTCGTTGTTCTTTCAGACAACGACCTCAAAGAATTGAAAGGTTTCGGACAGAAGGCGCTTGACGAAGTTAAAGAAAAGTTAACGGAGTTAAAGATTTAATGCACCGCCACGGATATAAAGGCCGCAAGTTCGGCCGTGAAACCGACCAGAGACGCGCTCTCCTTCGTGGACTCGAGTGTTCTTTGATCAAATATCAATCAATTACCGTTACGCTTGCTCGCGCTAAAGAAATGCGCCGTGAAACAGAGAAGCTAATCACTATCGCCAAGAAGGGTGGTTTAGCTAACCGTCGTCTTCTCATTTCTCGTCTTAACGACATGGAAGTCGCCGCTCTCTTGATGGATGTTATTGCACCACAAGTTAAGCGTAACTCTGGATATCTTCGTATTGAAAGAGCTGGTTACCGCACCGGAGACAACTCCGAAATGGCAACTATCAGCTTTGTCGATGATATCGATCTAACTAAAAAGGAGAGTAAGTAATGAAAACCTATTCTCAAAAAACAGCTGAAATTAAGCGTGAATGGTACGTTGTTGACGCTAAAAGTCTTCCACTTGGAAAACTCGCAGTTGTAATTGCAGATAAATTAATGGGTAAATCAAAAGTTACCTACACCCCACACATCGACAACGGTGACTATGTTGTTGTAATTAACGCTAAAGATATCGTTGTGACCGGCAATAAAATGGTTGAAAAGATGTATCATCGCCACAGCGGCTTCCCAGGAGGCTTGACCTCTTTGAAGCTTGAAGAGGTGATTGAAAAGAATCCTTCTTACGCAATCAAAGAAGCCGTTAAGGGTATGCTTCCAAAAAACAAGCTCGCAGCTGACCGTCTCGCACGCCTTCGCGTGTTTGATGGCGCCGAGCATGCTCATGTTGCTCAGAGCCCAAAGGAGATTAAGTAATGGCAGAAAAATATACTTACGGTCTCGGCCGTCGCAAAGCAGCTACTGCTCGTGCTCGTCTTTATAAAGGTAAAGGCAATATCACTATCAACGATAAACCAGCTCTCGACTATCTCTCGGGTAACAAAACTTACCTCGCTGAGATTACCGACCCTCTCGCTTTAACCCAAAAGCAAAAGGAATACGATATCACCATTCGTGTCAGCGGTGGTGGACTTGCCGGCCAAGTTGATGCAATCAAACTAGCTGTCTCAAAGGCACTTCAAACTGAGTTCCCAGATCTTCGCCCAATCTTGAAAAAGGCAGGATTTGTCAAACGCGATCCACGCGAAAAAGAGCGCAAAAAATACGGTCTTCGATCAGCTCGCAAAAAAGAACAGTTCAGCAAACGCTAGTTTTATTAAAAAAAGAACCTCAATTCCGGGGTTCTTTTTTTGTTTTGTTTTGTTTTGGAATTGGGAACTAGTGTATACAAAAAGTAAGATAAATATGCAACCCGTCTCGGTTCCATTTTCTTTTTTCTAGATGGTGGAGCGTAGGGGAATCAAACCCCTGACCTTCGCAATGCGAATGCGACGCTCTATCAGCTGAGCTAACGCCCCGTGTTTTCTAGTTTTACCACGACCAAAACCAAAAGTCAATCATATCGTTAAGATCCTGGACCTTAACGCGCCTCTTTACTAAATGCACTTTTTATGGTACAATATAAAAAGTAGTACTTTAACAAGGTGGTTTTTTTATTGCTTTAGGGTTAATTCACCCGACAAAAGCAGATGTAACTAGTCGACACAATGGGAAGACCTGGAGAAGGTAACCCCATCACGATCTTTCATAAGGAGGAAACAATATGGAAGAAAAAGTTATGAGAACTATTTATGTCCCAACAAACAGTGATCGAGACATTAAAGTTAATCTGGTCAAGGATAATTCTTATGGAAAAACGACCATAAGGATTGACATTAAAGGCGTTAAGCTAGTTAATGCAGGGTGCACCGACGAAACAAAAATCCCTAGGCAAATTTGGGAAATGTATCAACGGTTTCACATGGGCGATCGAGTAGCCCGTTCTGGAAATTATCTCTGTGGCGTTTATACTAAGCCAGCCGATCCATCAGATTTCGACTACATTGAGAACGATACCATACACGCTAGCAGCTGTGAGGAGTTAGCGCACGACATACTGCGTTTTTATCCAGAACTGATTGAAGAGCATCTGCGCGGTCGTATTCTCCAATTTTTGAGATATCACGACTTCGGTGAGCTTTTAGTGGGAGACCGTCCAGATGACGGCTCTTGCGATAAAGCGGATAAGGTGCTAGAAGAGCTTGAGACCTTCTGTGTTGCCATCAATGTGCTACCGGTGGAGAGCCAAGAAGTCCTAATTAGAGATTTTATTCTATTCGAGTACGCATTGTCACCCGAGGAGCTTCTTCCTGGTGTCAATGGCGATTGGAGCGAAGATGACGGCAAAGCGATGCAATTCGCCAAGCTCTGCGATAAGGCTGATGCCGTCCTCCATGCCCTTGTGTATGAAATTGAGGATAGACCAGGAGATTTACAACACAAAGCTCTCCATTTCGATGGTATTACTAAACAAGATCAGCATTATATCGATGAAATTAAAAGTTCGCTGCAAGCTGATGTGTGGGCTGCGCACTTCTTCGATCGATACAATGAGTACTACGCTTTTAGACTATTCTTCGAGATTATACTCGAAGCATTTAGGAGCGTACGCGGCAGTCTGCCTAGCTGGGTAGAACCGTTCTGCATCAAGCGTAATATACTTTATTAAATGATGGCGATCAGTCATCATGATAATAAAAGATAAACCACCTTCACACTTACCCCCAGGAAATTCTGGGGGTATTTTATTTTCTCGAGATAGGCTATAATAGATAAAAATAGGAGGTTTAATGAGTAAATTTGATGACCAGTATATCGATCTCTGTCGTCGAATTTTGGCACACGGCGAAAAAGTCGTGAACTACAAAAAGACGGATGCTCGTTCAAAAACGACAGCTACCGCTATTCCTGACCATTCTGCTCAGGCTAGGTCCGAAGCCCGCACCATTCGTCTTCCTCATCAAGTCCTCCAATTTGACCTTTTCGAGGAGTTTCCGATCCTCACCTCTAAAAAAGTTAGTTTTAAATCGGCGATTCTAGAAATCCTCTGGATCTATCAGGAGCAGAGCAATGACGTACGCTGGCTCAAAGAGCGAGGCATTCACATCTGGGACGAATGGGAGATTGATGCGGATGGAAACTATCAAGGGCGCCACTGGGATCCAGCCGAATTCGCTCATACTATCGGCACCGCCTATGGTTGGATTGTGAAAAAATATCAGCTAACTGAAAATCTGATTGAGACGCTTCAGCAAAATCCGGGGAACCGCCGTATGGTGATGTCGCTTTGGCAAAACGAGTGGCTAAAAACCGCTGCTCTGCCATCTTGTGTTTGGAATTCGCAATGGAATCTTATTGACGGCAAACTAAATATACTAGTTACTTCTCGCTCCTCTGATGTGCCGCTCGGCCTACCTTTTAATATCGTGCAGTACGCCACGCTCTGCTATTTAATTGCGCACTGCATTGGCGTAAAACCAGGTCAATTTACTTTCATCACTAACGACGCCCATATTTATGAGAATCAAATTGACGGCATTAAAGAGCAGATTAAACGCTATGAAGAGGCAGACGAAGGCAAAAACTTACCAAAAGCGCCAACTCTCTGGCTCAACCCTGAAGTTCGTGACTTTTTCAAGTTCGACAACTCAAAATCGCTGGCCGATATTAAATTAAAAGATTATAAACACCTAGGCGCCATTAAAATGCCTGTTACGGAGTAACTATGAGCTTTTCAATTATCGCAGCCATTGGTAAAAATCGTGAAATCGGCAAAAACGGCGACCTTATCTTTCGTCTGCCCGCTGACCTGGCCTACTTTAAATCTGTCACAAAAAATCACACCGTTCTAATGGGGCGTACCACTTTTTGGAGTCTGCCAAAAATGTTACCGAACCGCAAGCACCTTGTCTTAACACACCTTGACGAAAAATACCCGGATGGCGTAACCTCTTACACTTCACTTGAGCAGCTAATTGCCGATTACCGCGACTGCGAAGAGGAGATCTTTGTGATTGGTGGCGGCTATGTCTATTCAGAAATGCTAAAATATGCCAATAAACTTTACCTCACTGAAGTCGAGGCGGAAGATCCGTCGGCAGATACGTATTTCCCTGAATTCAATCCCGCTAAATACCATAAAAAACTTATTAAAACTGTCGTCACTAACGGTATAAAATGCAACTTTGTCGTCTATTCGCTAAAGGAGGCACTATGATTTAAGGCGCTCGGTCAGCTGACTAGTAGTTACTTAAAATCTTGAAAGGAGATTATGAAAGATATTATTTTTAATTTAATTGATGCTGAAAAAACTCGCCAGATTGAGGGTTTGGAACTCATCCCATCTGAAAACTATGTCACTAAAGCTGTCCTCGAAGCTATGGGTTCGGTCCTTACCAATAAATACTCTGAAGGTTATCCAAATTTTAATCAGCTTAACTATCAATCCGAGACCGATGATGAATACGCTAAGAAAGAGACGGAAATTGCCGACACGATACTCCCTAATCATCGCTATTATGGCGGTCAAGTTAACGTCGACCGTATCGAGCGTCTTGCCATCGCTCGAGCTTGTCGTCTTTTTCATGCTGATCATGCCAATGTTCAGCCACACTCCGGAGCTAACGCCAATGAGGCAGTTTACTACGCTTGGTGTGAACCAGGCGACAAGATTCTTGCTATGAACCTTGGTCACGGCGGTCACCTTACGCATGGCTCACCAGTTACTCGTTCGGCCCACATCTGGGACTTTATTGCTTACGGCACTACTCCTGAAGGTGATATTGATTACGCAGAAATGGAACAACTTGCTCTTAAGAATGACATTAAAATCATTTTAGTTGGCTTTTCCGCCTTCATGAAAATTCCAGATTTTGCTCGTGTCGCAAAGATTCGTGCTGCCGCTGAAGAAAAATGGGGTCACGAAATTATGTTGATGGCCGATATGGCGCATGTAGCTGGTCTTATTGCAGGCGGAGAACACCCAAATCCACTCGATTTTGGCTTTAACGTTCTTACTACAACCACTCATAAAACTTTGCGTGGTCCTCGTGGCGGTCTGATTCTTTCGAATGGTAACGTCACTTCGCCCCTAAAGAAGCCGGAAAAAACTCTAGAAAATCTTCCAATCCTAATTGATCGCGCCGTTTTTCCAGGCACCCAAGGCGGGCCACTTGAGCATGTTATCGCTGCCAAGGCAGTGGCTTTTGGGGAAGCCTTGCAACCTGAATTTAAATCCTATGCTAAGCAAATTATAAAAAATGCAAAAACCCTAGCTGAAAAGCTAAAACAAAATGGCTTCGTTTTGCAGGGTGATGGTACTGAAAATCACCTTATTCTCGCAAACATTGATGCTAGCTTCGGCTTCAACGGTAAATTCTATGAAAAAGCTCTCGATTTAGTCGGTCTCACCCTTAACGCCAACGCTCTTCCAGGCGACCAGGGAGGCGCCTTTAAGCCAGGCGGCGTCAGACTGGGTACTCCAGCCATCACTACGCGCGGTATGAAGGAAGCTGAAATGGCTAAAATTGCCGATTGGATGAAAACTGTAGCTGAACTCTGTGCTGAAGCGGGTAGTTTAAAAGCACTCGAAGCTAATTATCAAGCTGAACTCTCAAAGATCCACAGTGAGGTTAAGGCTCTTGCGTTAAATTTTCCAGTTCCAAGTATCTAGCTCCTCGGTTCTAAACCACTCATGCTAAATTTGACTTATCGCTCGAAAAATGCTATCATATAATCATGATTATTACGGGCAAAAAATTTAGTAAACCAAGTCTTTCTCGTGTCATTAACGGTGACGTCGAGCTTTCTGAGGCTCCAGTAGTTGAACGTTTCCGACTCGATAAACAACTGGTGGAAAAATATCCCAACTATAACCGTAACACTCTTCAGTCCTTCATTAAGGCTGGCTATGTTTCAGTAAACGACAAAATTGCCGCTAAGCCAAATACTTTGGTCGAAGCTGACGCTAAAATTAAGCTTAATCTACCAGATGCGCTCACTAACGCCGAGAAAAAACAATCGGCCATCGCTAAAATGCGCCCAGAAACGCTCTTTGAAGACGATAACGTGCTCGTTTTAAATAAGCCCTCAGGACTACTTTCCATGGCAAAGGGCGAATACACCGCCGAACCGACTCTAGAAGATTATGGTTTATTGGTTCATCGTCTCGACCGCGATACTTCCGGCGTAGTTATTTTGGGTAAAAATGAGTCAACCCAGACTATGCTTAGAAAACAGTTTCAGGACCGCAAGGCACATAAAACTTATTATGCAATTGTCGAAGGTCGACCAAAACTTGATGAAGCCATGATTGATTTGCCGCTGGCTCGCAACATTAAGCATCCTACTACTTTTGTTGTAGATGCAAACGGTAAGCCAGCGCAAACCTACTATAGAGTGATTAAAACCGCTGAGGCTAAAAATCCTGAAACCGGCCAAGTCGAAATTCTAACTCTACTCGAGCTGCGTCCTACTACTGGTCGCACGCACCAGCTTAGAGTTCATCTCAATTATCTCGGCACTCCTATTCTAGGTGACCGTGTCTATGGTAATTCTCCGGCCAACACAAAACTCCGCCTCTTCTTACATGCCTCTGAGCTAGAAATTACCATTCCAGGTCAGCCAACTAATCAGCGTGTCACTTTTAAGGCTCCTCTTCCTCGGGAGTTCTCCGATGTTCTATAACTCTGAATCGGAACTAGAGCAGGCAATTCTAAATACCGGTACCGTTATAATTCTTGAGCCAAAATCCGAGCCTATTGAAAAACTGGTTCAAAATCCGATTGTTATTTCTGCTGAAGATAGTAAGGTGAGTGGTATTTCACTTAGCCAAATTCGTGAAATTATTGATATGACCCTGTCAAAGACCACTATTCCTCGTTTCTTTATTTTTAAGAATGCCGAGAAGCTCCGTCCCGAAGCTCAAAATGCTGCCCTTAAATTATTTGAAGAGCCAAAAGAGAACTATCATTTTATTCTTCAAACGACCTCACCAGAGGCGCTTCTAACTACTATTCGCTCAAGAGCGCCGATCTATAGCCCAATTAGTCTAAACACGCTAGAATTGCCCCCAGAGGCTGAACCAGAGGTTTTTGCACTAGCAAAACAGCTGCTTGTCGCCGACGTTAATGGTATTATTGAAATTGCTGAAGCTTTACATAAGCGTAAAGATACTGATAAATCCCCTAGGCGCGACTTTGCACTTGCTGTCATTAAAACCACTATTGAACTGGCCGAAAAATCCTATTTTAAGACTAAAAATGAGACCTTTGCTAAGAAAATCAATGGCCTTATCTTAGCCCATAAAAACATCTCGGAAAATGGCATTATCCGCTTACAGTTGGTCGGCAACCTTGTCTAATCAATCGCTTTTATGGTAAAATAGTTCTATGTTAGGCGTCGCTCTAATCTTTATTCTTTCACTTTATACTATTTTTTTGTATCCAATCCGTAAGCCGGCTGAAGTTCGCGAAGCTGAACGTAGAGCTGAACGCTCAGATAAATACAAGCTGCAAATGAAGAAACTTTGGGATGTTGCCCAGGTTTCAATGAAAGACAAAAAATCCCTACGTGCCGAAAAAGCTCTACTCACCATTTTGAAATTTGATGATAAGAATGCCGCAGCCTATAACCGTCTCGGTATTCTTTACGCCAAAGAACAGAACTATGATGAGGCGATTGAATGTTTCGAGATTGCGCAGTCACTTGACAATAACGCAAGTTCGTTGCACAACGTCGGTCTAATTTACATTGAGACTGGCGCTTTTGAAAAGGCTGCGATGGCTTTTGAGCAGGCACTTGAGCTTGAAGAGGCGATTCCATCTCGCCACATTGCTCTTGCTAAGGCTTACGAAAAGATGGGGGTTAGAAAAAAGGCAATTGAAGAACTCGAACGTGCCTTTGCGCTTGACCAGGCAGTCTCCACGCTTCGCCTCATCTTGGCAATTCATGAGGAAGCTGGTGACACAGAAAAAGTTGCCGAACTTACTGCTCGGATTGAACAAAAAATTGCTGATAATACTGCTCGTCGTGAGGCTGAATCAAAACTTAAGAAACGTGATATTCGTTCAGTTATCCGTAGGCCGAAAAAAATCCTCTACCCAAAAAAGACTGTTTCTACCTCGGTTTCCACTCGTCCAGTCGTCACTCAGCCAGCCTCTAGCTTGACACCGAGCAAGCCGCGTAGCAGTACTGCGATTAGACCAAGCAGCAATCATCCCGTCAATGGCAGAAAATTAGTCCAGTAGCTGCTATTTTGGCAATAAAAATTCATCCAACGGACCCTTATTTGGCAAATAAAAAAGCATTAAAAAAACCTAAAAATTCATTGCATGGTCATTCCACTTATGCTAAAATAAAAGCAATTAATCGCGCTTGGAGGAAGTTGCTAAAAATGGAAATAGATCATTCAAATAATCAGTTTATTAAAAATGGGATTACTTTTTCGGTCTCACTAGTTTTTGGCTTTGCTCTTTTTTCACTTTTCGCCCCTGCCTTTCGTTCTCACGCCGAGGATAAATCCACTCAAGAATTATCGGCTGAGGTTAACCCCGTCGTATCTGTTTCCGCTCCTGAAGAACTTAATTTCACTATTACTCCAACTAGCTCCGGCTCTTTCGACTCTAAAGAACTAAGAGTTAATGTCTCTACTAATGCCATTAAGGGTTACGAACTCTATTTTTCATCTGAAGACGAGCAGACTAACATGAAACACACTAGCTCTAGTGTCAGCAACACTATTTCCTCCGCCTTTACCGGCTCACTCACTTCCGCTAACATGCAGAAGAACACATGGGGTTATTCCTTAAATAATACCGATTTTAAGTCTATCCCAACCAAATCGCATCAAGTTAAACTAAAAGATCTAAAAAGCTATCCTACTCCAGCTGAGCGCGTTCAGTCGGTTTATTTTGGCGTAAAAGCCGATGCTACGCTCCCATCCGGCTCTTACGAGAAGAATGTTGTTTTCACCGCTTTAGCTCATGCTAATCCACTCAGAAAGGTCGGTATTCTTAAGCTTAAAACTATGCAACAGATGACTTCAAATGCCTGTGATGAAAACACCACCCCAAACAGCACCGCTCGACAAATCGACACCGACGGCTCCCATCACGAAGATCCAAATTACATCCCAACTGTGACTCTTACCGATACTCGTGATAATAATACCTACACCGTCTCAAAACTTGCCGACGGCCGCTGCTGGATGACTAAGAATCTTCGCATCGTCGATAAAACCATTACCCCGGGTGATTCTGATGTTGAAAATGATTACACTATCCCGCCATCAATTGACGAGTATACTAATTTTGACGACTACAACAAATCCGGCGCATACCTTGACAATACCTACGGCGCTTATTACACCTGGACTGCTGCTACGGCCGGCACCGGCACGGACACTCTTCCTGCAAATCATAATACCAGTCATTCCATTTGCCCAAGGGGCTGGCAATTACCAAGATCCTACGATAATACAGGATCCTATGAGAATACAGAATACAATCGACTTGTAGAGAGTTATCCGCTAGACGAAACGACTGGTCTTTCGCCACTCGTCGCCGCCCCACTTAACTTTACTAATGCCTCTGGCTATATAGCAAACGGAATAATCAGTCAAAATGATATTAGTGGCTGGTGGTCTTCTACGGTTTATGCACCTAGAAATAGCTACGACCTTCAAAACAGTGGTAGTGTGATCTATTCCACAGATGTTACAAATCAATACCGCGGTCTCCACGTGCGTTGCGTTAATGCCATACAAAGGTAATCCAACTTGACAATCTCTGTATAATCTATTAAAATACGAATACTGACTTTTCGGTCAGAAACCATGCCTAGTTATGTAGATAACTAAGTTGCACCTTAGAAAGGAGGTATTCTATTATGGATACCAAGTTAAAGGAGACGTTTAATATCACCAATGGCCCGGGGAGAGATGTTCTAATGGACGCGTTCAAATACGCTTACCATAAAACAGTAAACATTCCTGCCACTTTTGAGATTTCTGGCGAGGGCGTAAAGTCTGTCAGTCGGATTTGCATTCAAAGCATCGAGCATGAAGACGGTTCAGGCGAAAAATTCAATTTATTTGGCACCTGCAATCTAAATCTCGCATGTGCGCCAGGCGCCATCGAAGCAAAGGTTATTAACTGTAGCTTCAAAGCCTACTACTGTGTCAGAAACAGACAAGGCACCATCTCTTTTTATCAATAACCTGCTCTTAGTCCGAGTTACTTACTCGGACTTTTTCTATATTGACAATCGCCACAGGAGCATTATAATTGAATATGAAAACGATTTTCATATTAAGGAGTTTATGTCTGGGACTAATTATCGCACCAAGCAACGCGACCATATCCAGTCCGTTATCCAATCTACCTCCAGTGCTTTTACCGCAAAGGATTTATATCTAGCTCTGGACCGTAAAATTGGCCTGGTTACAATTTACCGTTTTTTAGAACAAAAAAGCAGTGATGGTACTTTATTAAAATTTTCAGAAAATAACTTAACCTTCTATCGTTATTCGCCACCCTGTCAAAAAACAGATCACTTCTATCTTAAATGTGATCACTGTGGATCTATTGAACATGTTGATTGCGATAAAATCACCGGCCTTACGGCCCATATTAGCAAAAAACATCACTTCACCCCATTAAACGACCATTTTATCATTAACGGCATCTGCGAAGATTGCCACTAAAGGAGCTAACATGCAAAAAACTACAAAAATCCTCATCGCCCTCACTGCGATTCTGCTCGTTTCACTCGGAGCATTTATTGGACTTAGTAAAAAAGACTCTGCCCGTTCGAAAATTTCAATTATTGCCACCAATTTCCCGGCCTATGATTTTGCCCGTGCAGTCGCAGGCGACAAGGCTAATGTTAAAATGCTCATTAAGCCAGGTGCCGAAACTCACAATTTTGAACCAACCCCAAACGACATTATCGACCTTAAAAATAGTCGAATGTTCATTTACACTGGTGGTGAGTCAGACGAGTGGGTGAAAAAAATTTTAAATGAAATTGATCCTAAAACTACTAAAATCATTAAAATGATGGATCAGGTTAAAACCGTTAAAGAAGAACTCGTAGAGGGCATGGAAGATGACGAAGAAAGTCATGACCATGACCACGATCATAACCATGACCACAAACACGATGATGACCATGAGCACGAAGCTGAAGCTGAACACGACCACGACCATGATCACAAACACAACACCAGCGCCGAGCACTCCGAAGAAGGCGAAGATGATGAACATGTTTGGACCAGCCCGAAGAACGCTATTAAAATTATCAACGCTATTAAGTCGGAACTCGTCAACATCGCGAAAGACGATGCTACTACTTTTAGCCAGAACACTGAGAACTACGCTAAAAAACTGTCAGATCTTGACCAATCTTTCCGCGACATCGTAGCCTCAGCTCGTCGTAAAACTCTCGTTTTTGGCGATCGCTTCCCACTACGCTATTTCGTCGATGAATACGGCCTTAATTATTTCGCTGCATTCCCAGGCTGCTCCGAACAAACCGAAGCCAGCAGTAAAACCATTGCCTTTCTTATCGATAAGGTTAAAGCCGAGCAAATTCCAGTTGTTCTAAAAATCGAGCAGAGTAACGGCAAAATTGCCGAAACAATCAGCAAGGCAACAAACGCAAAAATCCTTACCTTCCAGTCCGCGCATAACGTCTCCCCTGAGGAATTCGAAAAAGGTGTTACCTATATTGACCTCATGACTGAAAATCTCAAGGTTCTAAAAGAGGCACTCAACTAATGAGTTTACTCAGCCTGAAATATCTCACCCTTGGCTATGACAAGAGGCCGGTTCTCAGAGACCTCAGTCTTTCAATCGATGAACATGATTTTATCTGCATCGTAGGTCCAAACGGCTCTGGCAAAACTACGCTCATTCGCAGTATCCTGGGAATTATTAAACCCCTTAGCGGCGAAATTAGCTACGAACAACTTTCAAAAAACTCTATCGGATATATGCCACAGGAGACCGCTGTTGATCCAAATTTCCCAGCCTCGGTTTTTGAGATTGTTCTTTCAGGCACTTTAAATCGCGGCCACAACTTCTACGATCAAATTGCCAAAGATCGTGCACTTTCCGCTCTAAAACAACTTGGCATCATGAAGCTAAAGACTGCGAGTTTCACTGAACTCTCCGGCGGTCAACGCCAAAAGGTCCTACTCGCTCGTGCTCTCGTCGCCACCGATCAGCTACTTATTCTTGACGAGCCATCAAACAATCTTGATCAAAAATCTAAAGCCAGCCTTTATGCTTTAATCAAAAAAATCCACTTTGAACAGGGAATCGCCATTCTGATGGTCACCCACGATTTAGATCATGGTAATCTCATCGGCGAAAAAATTCTTTCTCTTCAAGATGGCGATTTCTTCTTTGGTTCTACCGCAGATTTCATTCGAAAGGTTCATCATGAATAACTTAGTTGAAATGTTTTCTTACACCTTTATGCTCCGCTCGCTGATTGCCGGCATTTTCATTGCATTATCTGCTGCTCTTGTCGGCACTCAGCTTGTCCTCCGCAGAAACTCCATGCTCGGCGATGGATTATCTCACGTTGCATTTAGCGCTTTTGCCATTGCCTCTGTGTTCGGCCTCGCCCCATTGCCAGTCTCAATTCCACTCGTCATTTTAACCTCCTTTTTCGTCTTGCGACTCGACCAAAGCTCTAAACTACACGGCGATTCCGCCATTGCCCTTATGTCCGCCAGTGCTCTCGCTATTGGTACCTTCGTCGTCTCTCTTGCCGGGACTAACGTTGACATCAACAGTTACTTATTCGGCAGCATCCTCTCCGTCACCACTGGAGAAGTTTGGTTAACTGCCCTAATTTCACTCTTCATTATCGCTCTCTATTTATTATTTCATAACAAAATTTTTCTACTCACTTTTGACGAAAACTTCGCTCAGGCTAGTGGCATCAACATAAAACTCTATAATGCTATTTTTGCCATACTCTGTTCCGTCATTACTGTTCTCGGCATGCGCATTATGGGTGCCCTCCTCATTTCTAGTCTGCTCGTTTTTCCGACCCTCTCCGCTACCATCCTTTCAAAAAACTTCAAAGGCGTCCTGTTCTTCAGTGCCACACTTTCCGTCGTCAATTTCGTCATTGGCCTAATTCTATCCTATTTACTCGCCACCCCAACTGGCGCCACCATTGTTATTGCTAATCTTACCGTCTTCGTCATCTTAAAGCTGCTATCTCGGCTGATTCGTTAACTCAAACAGCAACCTCTTAGTCTCAGACACATCCACCAACCATCAGGTCAACACGCTAACATTGACTTATCTAGTAAAAAATGTTATGATATAGAATAGGATTTACCTAAAATCCTAGTTGCACATTAAAAAATACTGCAGAAGACTGCAAAGGGGGTAAAATATGAAATTAAGATTTAGACCTATCATTAAAGGTGATTGGAGGACTTATTTTCCGGGCGACGAGGATCTCGTTGCTAAGGCATCAAAAGATACTGGTTGGGCGATCGAAGATGAGCTCGTTGTTAAGAAATGGCTCGGCTATGAGTTTTTCGGTGAAGACTATAAAACCTCACCTGAAAATCTTTCATGTTTGGTTCTTTTTCATCCAGCGAAAAAGCACTCCAACATACTATCAAGTACTGCTCGTGTTGCCATCTATATTGATAGTAGTGGCGAGGTGGATCTCGTTACTGGACTAGACTCTGCCAACCGCCTAGTTGAGCCTAGTTTAATCCCGATAGTCGAGGTTAAATTGCAAGAACTTGATGCCAAAGATGCTATTCTAACTCAGCTCAAACATCAACATTTACTGTCCGTCATTTGCAAAAAAATGGCAAATTCAGAGCCACTCACCGAAAATGAGCTGGAGTTTCTGTATGAGGTCAGGTACTGTATCGACCTCGGCATCGACACTGAGGATGACGGGCGCATCTATGATGCTAGAGAATTTTATCACGCTCAGGCTAAAAAATCCGGCGTTCTAACCAATCTTCAAGAAGATCTATTAGAATGTGTATACGGTGAAACTTGGGCCAAGCTAGCTGACCGTTTCTTAACCTTTTTCGATGCCGGTTGCAACATGAATCTAGCGCTAGGTAGTCTCCATAAAATTCTAAGCAGCTATCAAATGGAACAGGTCATGTATTGCGACCGCGTGGATAAGGAATTGTTGTTTAATGCCTCTACCGACGAGGCAATTCTAAAGAATTTTGATAAAATCGTGGCGCTCAAAGATAGCATGATCTTAAACCAAGCTGTCAGCTCACTACCGGAGTCGTATATCGCAGAAAATATCAAAAAGCTGCTTAGGCTTGGGGTAACAACCGGCACAATTTTAACTTCGCTTAGCCCTAAAACCGTTGCCAAGAATTTTAATGATCTGCTTAGTTATGGTATTCGCTTAGAAGAACTCATTCCATATCTTGGCCAAAAAATAATTGCTAAGAATTTAGAAAAGTTATTCTACTGCGGAGCCGACCCAAGAAAGGTCATGAAACTCCTGTCCGACGAAGATCTGGTTATAAATATCGCCGCCTTAAGGCGAAAATACATATCGGACGAAGAAACTGTGGCACTGCTCGATCGAGGCTTTGTCCATAAGAACTTCAACGTCTTGCACGAGAAGTACAAAATCGGCCTGGATGTTTTAAACAAAAAGTTGCAGTAATTCTTTCGGCTCGCTTTCTAGCGGGCCTTTTTTTGACATTATAGATAAAATATGTTAATATATATGCATGGGGCCTATTCAAGACCTCTATCGCACATTTAAAAAATTCGGTTTTATAAGGGGGTATTTTATGAACAGAAAACTTAGAAAATTAGTAAAAGGCGAGTGGAAGATTTTTCTTCCGGGTGACGAAAATGGTATTCTCGAGTCTGTCAAAGGTACCGGGTGGTGTCTTGAAGACGAGGAGACTGTTAGGCGGTTACTAGGATATGAGTTTTACGGCGAAAACTACAAACTTAATCCAGACAATAAAGCCAGCGTCCGACTCTTTTTCGTCGATGAGTTAAATTCAGACACCAAAAAACAAATTAGCAACGTTCGTATTGCAATTTGTATTAATGGCGAGGGAATTGTGAAGAAAGTCTTAGGACTTGAGGCTAAGAATACAATCGTCGAAGGATATTTGTTCCCGATGCTTGAAGCTGAAGTTTCTATGTTAAACATTGACCCAGTAATTTTAACTCAATTAAATCACCAGAAAAAACTAGTGGCGATTTTAAATAAGATATCAATTGATCAACCACTAGAAAAAGCCGAGCTCGAATTCCTCTATGAGACAATTGATTGCATCAATCTTGGAATCAATACGTCCCAGGACGAGCGCGTCTATGCCGCTCGTAATTTTGCCCTAGATCAGGCGAAAGAACTCGGCGTCCTAAGCGACTCACAGGAACTAATGTTGGAGTATGTTTATGGCGAATCTTATGGTCAACCAAGTTGCCTAGGACTACTGTCCGAACGCATAGTTGACTTTATTGAGGCGAACTGTAACGTCAATCTGGCCCTAATGCATCTGAAAAATAGACTTGAACGCTTTCAGATGCTTAGATTACTCAAAAGTGATCCGGTCGACAAGTCTTTACTTATTGATGCGTCCACCAGTGCTGCCATTCTCGACAACATCGATGCCATTATCTACCTCGGAGAATGGCGCGTAGTTGACAAAGCTGCCACTAGATTACCAGAAGAATTCTTGGCCGAGAATATTGAGGAATTCTTAAATCTTGGCGTCAAACCTAACACATTATTACAGCGACTTAGCTCCAACAGTGTAGCAAAAAATTTCAAGATTTTTCTAAAATTTGGGCTGAAGGTTGATGATATCATTAGTTACCTTAACCCAAAAACAATCGTAAAGAATCTTGATAAGCTTACAAATAGGGGAGCTAACCCGTGCGAAACTATTCGTCATCTAACAAGTAAAGACATCATTGAAAATATAAGTTTTTTTAGAAAACAACGAGTTAGTGAGGCTGCCATTGTCGCAAACCTCAGTGATGAATTCATCCACAAGAGCTACCATGAGCTCTGCCAGCAATATGGCATTGATGCTAATTTACTGGTACCAAGGCTGAATCGTCAAGATGTTAGCGATAACTTATGGTTTTTCCTGAAGTATGGCGTAACCATGTCAACGCTCGAGGCAAAATTGCCTACGTTTGAGCTAATTTCAAAGAAAGATATTTTCCTCCTCTTTGGTTGGGAATCCGGTACGCAAAACTGGATCGAAAATCTTGAAAAGGATTTTCTAAACTCAAAAAATGAGTGGGAAAAGAATGAACAACACACAGAATTTTAACCGATTTTTCGGCTCGCTTTCTAGCGAGCCTTTTTTCATGCTTTTTCTTTTCAATTTAAGTTCATGTGCTATAATAAACTTATTAACAATTTAATATCAAGAAGGAGTGAGGGACCGGCCCGTTGACCTCCTGCCAACCTACTTTATGCAAGGTGGTAATTCCGACCAAGAAAGGAAAGATATGTTCTATCGAACCGCGGAGAGCGTTTCTCCGAAACACCCTGACAAATTATGTGATCGCATCAGCGATGCTATTTTAGACGCTTACTTAACTAAGGATCCCGAGGCTCGCGTAGCAGCTGAGACTTGCGGCGGGCATGACGTAGTCTTCGTCACAGGCGAAATTACTTCTACTGCCGAGGTAGATATTCCGGCCATCGTCAAGAAAATCGCTGGCGAAAATCTCGAAGTTCACACTAAAATTGTTAAGCAATCGCCTGAAATCGCACAAGGCGTCGACACCGGTGGCGCTGGCGACCAGGGAATCATGGTAGGCTACGCTTGCGATGACACGCCCGAACTTTTGCCGCGTGAAGTTGTACTAGCTCGTCGCCTCAACCAATTTATTTACCAAAAACATCCTTACGACGGCAAGACTCAAATCACACTCGCCCCAAATGGCGAAGTTGAATCAATCGTTGCTAGCTTTCAAAACGTTTCAAGTAAAATCCTCAAGCAACTCGTCGAAGCATTCATTAAAAAATATCAGCTAACTGGAAAATTAGAGCTGCATCTAAACCCGGCCGGCGACTGGAATCAGGGAGGTTTCGATGCCGACACCGGTTTGACTGGTCGCAAGCTAATCGTCGACAATTACGGCCCAGGCGTTGCAATTGGTGGTGGCTGCTATTCAGGCAAAGATCCTTCCAAGGTTGACCGTTCCGCTGCCTATATGGCTCGTCGAGTAGCCGTTGATTACCTGCGTCAACGCCACGCTCACGAAGTCCTGGTTCGCTTAGCTTATGCGATCGGTAAAGCTGAGCCACTCGAAAAAACCGTCATCATTGACGGCAAGCCAGAAGAGATCACTGGCTACGACCTAACTCCACGCGGAATTATTAAATATCTCGACCTAAAACGTCCAATTTACGCTAAGACCGCTGAATATGGACACTTTGGCGAGGGGTTTGACTGGGACAAATAACCCAGCATCGGCTATCTCATTGAAATTACTTAAAGAATAAGAGTAATCACGCTTATAACATTGACTTTTTAGCAAATATATGTTAATATAAAAAGAGAGGTTCTGGTTGAGCCTCCTTTTTTACCTTAAAAATTAAAATCAGCAGTAAGTAAACCCAGCATCAATCGCATTTTAGCGACATTTTGAAGGAGGTATTTTTATGGGAAGAATCAAGACAGCGAACATTGCAAATAGACAGGCTTCTGCAAAAGTCCCTATTTCCGCTAGTAATAGCGTCGGCATTAAAGGAGCCAATGGACACTACAACGAACTTATTGCCGAGGGTGTCGATCCAGCACTCGTCTTAAGCAATATGACTCCAGAGGCCGTTCTAGCAAACATTCGTGGCTTACTTCAACTAGGGGTCAACCCTAGTCTCGTGGTCAGTCATTTGCATGGCGCTCAAATCCACTCTAATTTCGATTTCCTACGAAAACAGATTGGACTAGACATCAATCTTTTAGTGCCAAAATTAACTCCGGAGCAGGTAATCCATAATTTACGCATACTTGTTCGCGGTGGAGTTAGCATTGAGGCTTTGCAGAAAGTATTATCTACGGCCGAAATAACAAGACTAAGAAGTAGCTTAACCTCTTACGGCCTCAGTTTCTAATGTTTTTCAGGCTTAGGCTTAGGCTTAGGCTTAGGCTCAAATTCAAACTCAAGCTCAGGCCCAGGCTCATTCTCGTCTCGCACCTTAAGCTGATTTTTAATTTTTATTCCACCCCAGATTTACTTCTGGGGTTTTTGTTGTCCCCCTAGATCTATTTCTACCATATCTTCTAGCAATTTGAGCAACACTACGTTTCTCTATAATTAGTTCTTTTATTGCACATCCACGTTGCTTTTCTATTGATTTATCTTTACAATATGCCATATAGGTAGCCTTTCTTATTTTTAAGTAGAGTAGTGTTAAGACTAAGTATAAGACTACCTATATTTTATTGCAAAGGTGCTGGACTATTACGCAGTATTGACAAAAATACAAATTCGTGATATTATATCGTAATATTCTTTTTGAATATGTATCTTATGTTTTTGTATCGCACATTTCAACATGCAGGGAAGCAGCCAGTGAAATTGGAGGTGATTTTATGACTAGAATTCAAGAAATTGTCTACGCTATACCAGAAGAAATCTTCAAGGACGAAGTTTTCAAAAAACTGGTACACACTAAGATTTTTTCTAGACTTCGTTGCATAGGCCCAGAATGTCTCTCTCCAGACGAAAGAGACAAAATTACTAACCAAATTACCGAATACTGCAAAGTAACCCCCAAGGAAGAGGAATTAGAAGAATTCTCTTACGCCTTTTCCAAACGCACGATGGAAATTTTTAATTATTAATCTTCCATCCCTCTCATCGCCCCGGTCTCCGGGGCAATTTTAATCTTCGCCCATGTTATGAAAATAAGCCGTCTGTGATAATGTGGAAGAGTCAACCTTCAATGTGCCGTCCTTTTCTGCCTTTTTGAATTCATCAGCAAAAGCTATCCTCATATATCTCTCTACACAACCACGATCATATTCATATCTAGCATCGGTATCACGGTAAATATCATAAACTTTATCATATGTTTTATCATCATTAGTGAGAAAGTTTCGGAACGTTAGTCTTCTTACGCCATACTCATCTGCAAGATTATTTATTTGATTCAAATTAGTAATTACGCTATTATGGGCATTTTTACGTGCCTCATTATAGGCTTCTGGATCTTTATTTTTTATTTTAAAGTCGCACTCAGCTTCGATATGTGCGCAAACCTTATCGTATAAATCCCCTAAAATTTTATAATGTTTTTCGCGCTCTTCTGGGTTTTCATTTTCTGAAATTTTCTGCTTTAATGCAGTTTTTCTTTCATCATAAAAATTTCCTGCATATACCTCAGTCGTCATAGTACGGTCACCCATTGAAATTCTTTCTTCGTGATCCTTCTCGTATTTCGAAGCATAGCAAGCATCATACTCCGCTTCTTTCATTTTGAAAAAAGCCCCACCGACCTCATCTTCCCACTTTTCGAATTCAGTTTCCGATATTTTATTATCTTTTACTCTTCGATCAAAGGATTGCTCTGCCCCTACATAATAACGCGCCCAGTGTACCGTATCCTCACGCCTTCGCTCCATAAACTCCTGCTCACGTTTTACACTCTCCGCAAAATTATCAAACGCACTTGTAGTTTTATTTTGTTTGTCAGAATCAGACAGTCTCTCAAAAGACATTACACCTCCTTTTTCTTAATTTTATCACCATTTAGTCTAAATGAAACCCCCTTAAAGAGTTCAGCACCTTTACAATATCTGCATAGGAGTCATTCTTAAGGCTCTGTATGTATTCTAACATAGTTATAGTAAATAAGATATTCTCTTATGCTTTACTGCGTTGATTTTCTATAGACTTGGCTATGCAATATGCCATAGGTAGATCTCCTATTCACGTTTGTTGTTATTCTTAAGTATGGATCTACCTATTTTTA
>ERZ772974.768-NODE-768-length-22483-cov-12.259898_pt1 | contig 22483 bp, 17 predicted proteins | sample MGYA00580671_ERZ772974 | MGnify/ENA primary metagenome ERZ772974 (study PRJEB29015, sample SAMEA2738065) | human oral metagenome | biome: human oral; feature: human-associated habitat; material: saliva | place: China | collected 2218 ... | reverse complement strand
TGCGACCCAACTTTGACGGTACGCACCAAACTTTCCCCGACCTTGACCTCAGACGATTGGGTATTTCCGACCTTTACAAGAGCCAGAAGGATGCTGTGTGGATGCTCAAAACCAACGGTGGAGGTATCTGCGACCACGAGGTACTGCGCCCATAAGGGCATATAGTAAATGTAGGCTTAGCAACCTACCCGGCAAGGGTTTTCAACGCCGGTCATTAGCCAACTTATCCACTTAGCCGAAAGGCGGTGGGGAGTGTCGCATGTTGGAAACGGCATAAGTCAGCTAACTATCATGCTGCTACTGAATGTCTAAATGAAATGATAGATATGAGGATGAAGACTATACTGTTTGAACGACAGTCCGAGTTGTTAGTTGGTAAACCCCGACGGAAGATAGTTACAAACGTCGGGCTGCAATACTTCTACTTTCCTACCTCAAGTACGAGAGCCGAAAACCGATTGCAGAACAGCCGCAATAAGCGGAAAAGGACGAAAATCGCATCCGACAATCTATTGAGCTATGTTACTATATGTCTAAATGGGGATTGTCTAAGTAGGAATGCCGAAAGGCTATGGGGTTTGCCCTCTGAATATCCTATATGACAACAGAGTCTCCGTAGTAGTCCGAGCAAGGGAAAGCCTTGTACATGGCGAAGGGAGACAGTGAGTTATTATTTAATATGTTTAACGAATGATGTGTGAGACATTATGAGAGATTCAGCAAATGTATTAAACAGTCTGGCTGGGCACAGCCAAGACCCTAATTACAAGTTTGAACGGCTTTACCGACTGCTGTTCAATGAAAATCTGTACGCACTTGCCTATCAAAAGTTGTCGCAGAATGCGGGCAACTATACGAAAGGCACAGACGGGCAGACCATAGACGGAATGAGCATAAAGCACATTCACTCTATCATTGGACAGTTGAAAGACGAAAGTTACCGTCCGTGCCCTGCACGGAGAATTTACATTCCCAAAAAGAATGGCAAGCAACGTCCTTTAGGCATACCAGCCTTTAAGGACAAACTTGTACAGGAAGTTGTAAGGATGATTCTTGAATCCATCTACGAAGGTCATTTTGAAGACTGCTCGCATGGATTCAGACCACACCGTGGCTGTCATACGGCTATGGCTTCCTTACAAAAGGGAGGTACGGGAGCACGTTGGTTCATCGAGGGAGACATCAAGGGTTTCTTTGACAACATCAACCATGATGTTTTAATCGGAATCCTTGCTGAAAGAATCAATGACGAGCGTTTCCTGCGACTGATACGTAAATTCCTCAAAGCAGGCTACGTGGAACAATGGGAGTACAAAAATTCCTATATCGGAACACCGCAGGGAGGCATAATAAGTCCGATTTTGGCGAATATTTATCTTGACAAACTCGATAAATTTATGCGGAACTACATAAACGTCTTCAATAAAGGTAAAGCACGTGTACGCAACCCCGAATATAAAAGGGTTGCAAATCGTAAGGACAAACGTGTAAAGAAACTGAAGAATGAAACAGACGAGCAGAAGAAAGAAGCATTGCGCAAGGAGATAGCCATTCTCCACCGTGAGATGCAACAACTTCCTGCAACTCTTGACATGGACGAAAACTTCAAACGCATGAGGTATGTACGCTATGCCGATGATTTTCTGATTTGCGTAATCGGAAGTAAAGAGGACTGTGTAAAAGCAAAGGGGGACATTAAGACCTTTCTGCAAGATACGTTGAAACTCGAACTTTCGGATGAAAAGACGTTAATCACCAACTCACACGACGCAGCCAAATTTCTCGGCTTTGATGTTACAGTCCGCAGTACGGACAAGACGAGAAAGGATTTCAGAGGAATCCCCATACGCTCACTTGACCATAAAGTGGTTCTTCTCCTGCCTTATGAGGTTATGAGAAAGAAACTGCTTGACTATAATGCGATGCGCATAATAATCAAGAATGGCAAGGAAGCATGGGAATCGACCTCACGCCCGTATCTCCGTAGTAATGATGACCTTGAAATACTCAACCGATACAATTCGGAAATTCGGGGAATCTATAACTACTACTGTATTGCAAACAATGTCAACATTCTCAATAGTTTCTATTACTACATGAAAGAGAGTATGTATAAAACATTATCATCCAAGTATGAATCAACCGTAAGGAAAATAATCCGTAAATATTGCCGGAATAAAGTCTTTACAGTAAGGTATGAAAACAACAAGGGCGAAATGTTGGAACGTACTATTTATCATGGAGGGTTCAAGCAGAGAAAAGACGCGCGTATTGACAATGCGCATATCATGCCCAGTTATCGCGGGACTGAAAGTACCAGCCTTATGGCTCGGTTGAAAGCCCGTGAATGTGAATATTGCGGAGCGGAGGACAACCTTAGAATGGTGCATGTCCGCAAGCTAAAAGACCTGAAAGGCAAACAGGAGTGGGAACGCTTCATGATTGCCAGACAGAGAAAAACAATAGCAGTATGTGAAAATTGTTATCGTAAGATTCATGAAAAGAAATAGACTGAAAATAACCATGGAGAGCCGTATACATGGAGACGTGTACGTACGGTTCGGTGGCGAGCGTTTAGAAACCTACCGTCCGAAAGGACGGCAAGGCGCTTTGCGCTTAGCCTGTGGAGCCGGCAAAACGCTTATTATGTGTACCGCTGCCTACGAGATGAAGCGATTGGGATTAGCCAACAAGCCTATGATTATCGGACTCAAAGCAAATGTATTCGATATTGCCGACACCTTTCGCAAGGCTTACCCCAATACAAAATTGCTTTATCCAGGCAAGAACGATTTCAATAAGCAGAACCGCCAGCGTATTTTTAACGACATCAAGAACAACGACTGGGACTGTATCATACTTACGCACGAGCAGTTCGGTATGATACCGCAGGCTTTGGAGATACAGGAAGCGATTATGCAGAAGGAACTGGACTCCGTGGAAGAAAATCTCGAGGTGTTGCGACAACAAGGAAGAGACGTCTCCCGTGGGATGCTCAAAGGCTTGGAGAAGCGCAAGCAGACGCTGGAAGCGAAGCTGCAGAACATACAGGACAGCATTGCCGAACGCAAGGATGATTCCGTAGATTTCAAGATGATGGGTATTGACCATTTGTTCGTGGATGAGAGCCACCAATTCAAGAACCTGATGTTCAACACACGTCACGACAGGGTTTCGGGCTTGGGCAATCCGGACGGCTCACAGCGAGCCTTGAATATGCTCTTTGCCATACGCACCATACAGGAGCGGTCGGGCAAGGACTTGGGAGCGACTTTCCTTTCGGGAACGACCATTTCCAATAGCCTGACGGAACTGTATCTTCTGTTCAAGTATCTTCGTCCGCAGGCTTTGGAGAGGCAAGGTATCAACAGCTTTGACGCTTGGGCAGCGGTTTTTGCCAAGAAATCGACCGACTACGAGTTCTCCATCACGAATGACATCATTCAAAAAGAACGGTTTAGGACGTTTATCAAGGTGCCCGAACTGGCAGCCTTTTATGCGGAGATTTGCGATTTTCGCACTGCCAAAGACATCGGTATCGACCGCCCTGAGAAGAATGAGATACTGCATAACATACCACCGACACCCGAGCAGGAAGTTTTTATCGGCAAGCTGATGGAGTTTGCCAAGAGTGGCGATGCTACAATCTTAGGACGTGCACCTCTGAGTGAGAGTGAGGAAAGGGCAAAGATGCTTATTGCAACAGACTACGCCAGAAAAAGATTTTATAATTTCGTATCTTTCAGATAATCAGTAAAATAAGAAAGAATAAAGGGTAAAAGGGTTACGATTTGGAAACGAGCGAGTTTCTTTCCCTTTCTTTATTCTGCAATGTCTCAAAGAACACTCTGTTTGATGTTGCAAAGATACACTATTTTCCCGTGAAAATTGATAGTAATGCAAGAATTTTGTTCGTTATGATTCTTTATTCTTGATTTTGTTTGGAAGAATGTATCGTAAAGTGTAACTTGGTATCTATTATTCTACAAGGAGGAAAGTTAAATCAACATATGAAAGCGATAAATAGAATTAAAGTAGTGTTGGCAGAAAAGCAGTTGTCAGGAAAATGGCTTGCAAATGAAATTGGTTGCACCGAGAATACAGTTTCTCGATGGTGTTCCAATAAAGTACAACCTTCTCTCGAAAATCTACTTGTAATTGCCGAAGTATTGAAAGTTGATATAAGGGAATTGCTCAGATCTTCAAAAGAGCAAGTATAAGAGCTCTTACTTTAATCTTGGATCCCCCCATGGAGACTAAGTAAGCGACAGCAGTGTATCCCAACATTATAACGATTAAAAATAGATAATATGTCATCACAAAGTGAAGCAGCCCTCGAAAATGGACTTATTGCCACTCTTCAGCAGATGAACTATGAATTTCCAGAACACGGATCACATCTTCGGCTTTTGTTCCCCTGACCACAGCTACCAGCGTACCCCTGCCACCTTTGCCGGCCTTGTTGGTCAGAAACGTATAGACCTCACCGCTGCTCAGACAAGTCTCATCGATACTTAGGCTCTCTCCCAGGTTCTCATCAAACAGCAGCCAGTCTCCCGCATGCGACAACTGCTCCCACTGGCGATAATCGCTGAAATGCTCCTTGTATTGGGTGGAAAGATAACGCAGGGCAAAGTGGTTCATCAAGCGTCTCCAATCCATCTGCGGGCGAATCATGCGATAGAAAAAGTTCTTGCCATGATTTGAAAGCTCATATATCTTATGCTTGCATATACTGTGGATTCTCTTACCAACAATGCGGAGGAGGCAAAGAGAAAGGATCAGTTCCGAAGCGGAAACTACGTCCTGTTTCTCCAATGACAGACGAGATAGCAGGTGACCGATGCTAAACTTGCCAAAAAGATGAAACAAATCATCACTCATTCGGTTTTTAACACTCAAAAGTTTGGATAACTCGCTTATTTTCTCTATTTTTGCTTCCATAACAGTTTTGTTGTCTTTAAAATCAGCTCTTTAGCGATTACTAATTTACAAAGAAAATTCGACAAACTGTTATTTTCCTATCTATTTATTAGGGTGGGAAACTTTAGTAAAGAAAGAAAATGATTGCTATATAGCAAGGCTCCATCGTTTCACTTTCTATTGATAACTTAATTTAAACAACTGTTTAGGTAGCCAACAGTATAAAACTCATAATTTATGGCAGGACAAGGATTAAAGTACAACGTTGATATAGTTATGTGTATTGATTGTACTGGTAGTATGGGTGACCTTTTGGACACTGTAAAAAACAATGCTTTGAAGTTTTACTCAGATCTTTGTAAAAGATGCGAAGAAAAGGGTAAAGAAATTTCAGAATTAAGAATCCGTGCAATTGCATTCCGTGATTTTGGTTGTGATAGAGATGCAGCTGTGGCTGATACCGGTTTCCTTAATATTCCTGATGAAGAGTCTGATTTCAAGAACTTCGTAAGTGGACTACACCCTGCTGGTGGCGGTGACGAACCTGAAAATGGTCTCGAAGCATTGGCAATGGCTATTGATTCTGATTGGACAAATGGAGGAGACAAGAGACGTCATGTTGTTGTCGTATGGACTGATGCATCAACTCATCCACTTGGTGTAGGCAGCGAGAACCCCACTTATCCTCAGAATATGCCTTCAGACTTTGACGAACTAACCGATTGGTGGGAAGATGAACAGTCAGGCAAGATGCGAAAGTCTGCAAAGAGATTGGTTATTTTCGCTCCAGATGCAAGTGCTTGGACAGAGATTGGAATGAATTGGACGAATACGATACATCACCCAGCCAAGGCTGGAGCTGGATTGGAAGATGTTGATTATGAGACAATTCTATCTACAATCGTAAACTCAATATAATATGGATTCCATAAGCTTAAAGTTTATGATCGAAAAGAGAGAGGGGCATGGAGAAGATTCATCCCCACTCTCTATCACTAAAGACAATTTCTGTGCTGTTGGAGTATTTGATGGTATGGGAGGCTCTGGTGCGGCTATCTGTAAATCAAAATTTGGAGATAATCACACAAAGGCCTATGTAGCATCAAGAATAATTTCAGAAGCTGTCAATAAATACATAGAAAACGCCAATGATGTTAGAGATATAAATTCTGATGGCATTAGATTTAGTGCTCGTGAATGTCTTGAGCAAGAAAAATCGAACTACCCAACAAAGGTTTCTGGACTAAGAAGTAAATTAGTCCGTGACTATCCAACAACTCTTGCTATAACAACAGCTCTTCAAAATGAAGATGGTACTCATACTGTCAATAGTTATTGGGCTGGGGATTCTCGCAATTATCTATGGACATCTGAAGGATTTTATCAAATATCTAAGGATGATCTTGATACAGAACTGGATCCATTAGAGAATTTAAGAAACGATGGTGCTCTTTCAAATTGTATCTGCGCAGATAGAGAGTTCGAAATAAACCACAAAACCATAAAAGTTGAAGGAAAGTTTGTAATCCTTAGTGCAACTGATGGCTGTTTTAATTATTTTGCAACTCCAATGCATTTTAATAATGTTTTGGTAACTGGACTTAAACTATCTGATAGCGTTGAGGAATGGGAACGTTTCTGTAAGTCTGCGATTAGGGATGTAACTGGAGATGATGTTTCTTTATCCCTTATAGCAGTAGGTTTTGAGGATTTCAAAGACTTAAAAGAGAGTTTTTCTAGTTTGTCGGTTGCAAATATTGACAAAATCATAGAGGCTCAAAATGATTTGAAATCTTTATATGATGAGATTGAGAAAGGCAAAGATGCTCTAGAAAATCATATTCAGGAAGGATGGAATGAGTACAAAGTATCCTATATGAAATTCTTCAACCAAGATGAATCAGAAGCTGGCGAAGGAAATATTTCATCAAAAGGGAATGCAAATAATGATGAAGAGGTACGCTCAACAGATTCTTTGAAAGAAGGGGTTATTTCCGAAAAGGTAAACAATGAGACGAGTGTGCTTCCTACTGATTCAGCCCCTGAGGATTCTAAGCTAACAGAAACCACTAAATCCGATACCTCTTCAATCGAGAAACCTGCCAAAGTTGAAGAAAATAGTTCGAAAGATATTCATATTTCTTTAACTGAAGATAAAAATATTTCCGAGGAAGCGAAATTAGATTCTGACGTAATACCTATATCGGACGTAACAATCTGTCCTGATGACCCAAAGGATGAAATGATAAGCGCAAAGGATAAAGATCTCCCTAAAAATGATTTTTCTCCAATTAGATTAAATGCACATCAGCCCACTACATCTCTTAGAGGCAAAACAAAATTTTCAAAAGAAGAAGAGGATAAAAAAAGTATGTCCTTCAAAATCTGAATCTATTAGTATTCTTATTGATTTCTTTAGAATCAGCAGTTTTGATGAAGCACTATCGTATTTTCAAAATAAAATCCAGTATTCTGGTTTCTCTAGAGATATGATAGACGTTGCCTATCAGTTCTTAGAACAATTAAAAAGTAGATAGATATGCTCAAAGGCGAAATTATTAATGGGTATAGAATCCTTGAAGATTTCAAGGTGGCAGGTGGAATGAGCAAAATTTCCTTTGCTGAGAAGGGCGGAAAGACTTATTTTATCAAGGAATTCTTGGCTCCAAAATATCCGACTCCAGATAGCCCTGGTAGTGAGAAAACCAAAGAAAAGAAACGCAAAGCCTGTGATGAATTCGAAAAACATCACAGAGATTTGAACAATGCCATTGGTAAGTGTTGTGCCGGTACTGGAGGAAATCTGATTTACGCAATAGATTTCTTCAGAAATGGTGCATCTTATTACAAGGTAACGGAAAAGATTGATATTTCGACATTTCCATGTGAAAATATTGCTCGCCTTCCACTTGAAAAGATTCTCTTGATTGCAAAATCTGCTGTTCATAGTATAAAAATCCTTCATGGATTGAAAATAGTCCATGGAGATTTAAAGCCTGATAATCTACCTATTAAGGAAGCAATAAGGGGATATGTAGTGAAACTTATCGACTTCGATGATAGCTATTTTGAATGTAATCCTCCTTCGGATCGTGATAATCTTGTTGGAACCCCTGAATACTATTCTCCTGAACAGGCAGCCTACATTATGGATGAAGATGAAGAAATTGAAGGAGATACTCTTATTTGTAAGTCTGACATATTCACTCTTGGTATTATTTTCAGCGAATATTTCTCTGGATATAAGCCTATTCTGTCAGGTGGTCACAAAAATACATGGACTTGTATAAATGATGGCAAATCAATATCATTCAAAAAAGTTTTACCTGCCAAAATTGAATCCTTGATAAGGTCAATGCTGTCTCTTAATCCGAATGATCGTCCATCTATAAGTGAGGTCTTTAATATATTAAAAGACATAAAACCTGAAGATGGGGTTATTGGAAGTGAGGGTACAACGACACCTAAAGATACCACAAAAAAACCTGTCCTTCGTTTTGGCCCTGGACTTAAGCCATCAGGCAGTAAAGGTGTTGAATTTACGACCTCAAAGTCGGATGGATCTAAACCCTCAACGACTTCATCTTCCATGGATGAAGAAAGCCCCAAAAAGACTGGAGGTTTACGAGGTTCAGGCCTGAAGATTGTGGATAAATAATGAGTTGGCAATGTAATTTATGTGAGACATTAAATTGCGATAACACTATAGTATGTGAAGTATGCAATTCTGTATCTCCCTTTTTGGCATGGTTTAAGTATGACTATGAGGAAGCCAACAAAGCGATTGTAAGTTGGTTAGCAGAAAACACCCTCACAATTGAGGTTTTTACAATCAAAAGAATCACATAGTTATGAATTGGAAAGCAGCTAGAGTCCGATTAAACGGAACTGTGAATGTAATTACGTTTAAATTAGCAAATGATACTGCTGAACAAATTTACACATTTGGAATACCTATTAAAAAATAATGAGTTGGTTATGTAAACAATGTGAAACTGTAAATACGGACGACGTACTTGAGTGCGAAGTATGTGATGCAGTTTCACCCTATCTAAGTCGATTTGACTATGACGAGATTGATTTTAATAAACCTACTACCATTAGGTGGAAGGCAGAAGCTTGTAATTGTGTCAAGCTATCGTATAGAGGTCATATAACCGATGTTACTCATTTAAATGCTGCAAGAATTTTGGCTAAAGGAGACACAGAAGTAACATTCATCTTGAAAAACGAAGTAACTGAGCGTGAATTTACTTATGATGTAAGGGAACATCGGCCTCCTATTACAAAAATCCGATTTTTGAAAAAAACAGATAGAGACTTTGTAAAAGAGCTCTGCGCAGATGAAGAGTTCAATAAATATTTCACCTTGGGAAAATATGGTGAAAATATAGACTCTTTCTTTGATACAACGCTTGATTTGTTTGGTAAAGGTATGGCTTTCCCATATGTAATAGAAACTATGGAGTCAATGCCTATAGGTATGATAATATGCCAAATTGAGCTTGAAAATGGAAAGGCAACTGGGTACATAACTTACTCTATTTTGCCAGAATATCGAAATTATGGTCTTGCAACCGAGGCTTTGATAAATCTTCGAAACGAAACAAAAAATGCTGGAGTTGAGATTCTTAATTTGATTATCAGTACTTCTAATGCAGCTTCAAGAAGAGTCGCAGATAAATGTGGTTTCAAGTGCAAGGATCCACAGCTGCAGCTTGCTGACGAAGGTGGGCTTACCATGATGCTTACTTGGAGATACGTATTTTCAGAACATATAAGTAAGCGAGAAGTAATGGTAAAGAAAGGGCTAGATGCTTTTAAAAAAGAAGAATGCGAAAAAGCAGTTCGTCTTTATGAAAATGCATTAAAGTTCAAATGCCCAAGAAGGTGTCCATATAATGACGGAATGACTTATGCCTTTATTGCTGAAGTATATTCGTACATGAGAAAATATGGAAAAGCTTGTGAGGCATACAGAAAAGCAAAATCATTAGGAAATGAAGATCCTAAAATAGATAAAGAAATAAAGTGGTTAGAATCTAATATGTATTCATTATAAAAATTATAAATATGGCTAAAGCAATTGGAATAGATTTAGGTACGACCAATTCGGTTGTTGCCTTCAAAGACACTAGTGTCAGAACCATCACAACTGGTCCTGACAATGAGGACCTCTGCCGTTCTTGTGTAGCAATAGACAAGAAATCTGGTGAGTTTGTAGTTGGTAACTCGCCTTATAATTCATGGAAGAAATATGCTCCAAACATTGTTGTTTCTGTAAAGCGACTTATGGGTGCTGGTATTTCTGATGAACAGGTGCAGAAGATGAAGGCTCAGAAAAGCCTGTATCCTTATGGAATCAATAAGTTGGCAGGAGGTACTGATGAGTCTGTTGCTGTGATCCTTAACGGAAAGCAATATACTCCAGAGCAAATTAGTGCCCAGATTCTACGTCAATTAAAAGAAGATGCATCAGTAAAATTGGGCGAGATAACACATGCTGTTATTACTGTTCCTGCATATTTTAATGAGAAACAGAAAACCGCAACAAGAAAAGCTGCAGAATTAGCAGGCTTGAAAGTTCAACGACTCCTCGCTGAGCCAACAGCTGCGGCAATTTCTTATGGTGTTGATAAGATGGAGAAAGACGAAGAAAAGGTATTCCTCGTATACGACTTTGGAGGTGGTACATTTGACTTGTCTATTCTTGTTGCTTCAGGTGGAAATTTCATAGAATCTGGAACCGGAGGTGATAGATGGCTTGGCGGTGATGATATCGACAAAACCCTTATGAATTATATTTTTGAACACACTAACAAAGAAAATGAAGTTAATGTTCAAGATTTAATCGACGCATTGGATGACAGAAAGCGATTCGCTTTTCAAGGTGAATTAAAGAAGCAAATTGAAGGAGCAAAAAAGCAGTTGAGCAATTCCAAGGCAGCTAGCATTGAAATTTTTGGTGAGTTAGAAACCGAAGATGGCGATATAATTGATATAGATGTAAGTATCACTCGTGATGATTTTGAAAATCTAATTCGTCCTTTGATTCAGAGGACTATAGAACTTGTGGATGAGCTATTAGATAAAACAGGATATCCTATTGAAACAATTGATAACATTCTTCTAGTAGGAGGTTCTTCTTGTATTCCTTTAGTAAGGAAAATGCTTGTTGCAAAATATGGAGAGGAAAAAATTCTATCATCTGAAAAACCTATGCTTGCAATCGCTGAGGGTGCAGCAATTCTTGCACACGCATTAAGTGATGAATTTGAGTGTCCAGCATGTGGTAAAATGGTATCAAAAGATAGCGCAACCTGCCCTCATTGTGGTGCGCCTCTTGATGGAACTACTTCTGATGGAGGGGATGAAGAACCACCAATTTTGGTCACATATACAACCAAACATAATTACTACATCCAGTTAGAGTCTGGGAATCAAAAAATAATTGATGCCAATGAATTGTTACCTTTTGAAGTCAATAAGAAATTTAAAACTTCTGTAGATAATCAGAAGATTGTAGAGCTAGTAATCTTGTCAGACGCAGAAGGAGGAGCGTATGAAAAGATTGCTTCAGGTTTCTTTACAATATCAGATAATCTACCTGTTGATAGTAACCTTACCTTCACATTCTCTCTCACTGAAAGCGAAGAATTATCGGCTAAGGTAAAAATTGATCAAACAGGTAAAACTACAAATATTGTGCTAGGGCGTGGAAATAAGGATTCAAAATGTTTGGGTACAATTTCTAATTCAATACAAGATATATTAAGAGATTCATCTGTGAGCGACAGCAAGAAAGCGGAATATATGTCTAAAGTACAAGAGAATATTGATCGTATTTCTAAGAGTAACTTCAAAGAGGATGCATCAGAATGGCAAGACATCGAAAATAAGATTAATCTTGCTCAAAACCATGCCCATGTACCAGATGAAGAAGGTGACAATTCAGTTTCTCTCATCATTGGTAAGATTCTCTTGGGAACATTCGATAGATATATTTCTACTGAGGACGAGAACGAGATGAAGTCCCTCATTACAAAAGCAGAATCTTCCAGTAATCCAATGGAAAAAGTCGTATCATTAAAGAAACTTGAGAGTCTAACTGAAAAGTACAGTTTGTTTACGACTATCTTCATGTTTAAACTGGTAGCTATGAATGATTCGGCCAGCCCAAGTCTTGCAGCTCGTGCAGACAAAGCTTATAATGATATGATGAATGCATTAAATCGCCATGATATTGATACCGTAAGAGACCTGATTTCAAGCAACCAATCTATACTCAGCAGTTTGGGTACAAGTATTGATATTAAGACTGCAATAAAAGGATAATTATGAGTGAGGTATTTATATGTCCAGTATGTGGTAAAGCCGACATATCCGATTATCACAAGGAAGAAGTGGTATGTCCTTGTTGTGGAACTGATCTGTCTATTTTTAAGATGTTGTCAGACTCACAAAAAACGGTTACATCGCAAGAAACTAATAATAAAAAATGGAAATTAGCTACAGCAGCTTCGGCTGCTATAGCTATTCTGACTTTGATTTTTGTTTTCTTACCTAAGAAACAAGAAGTAATAGATAATCCAGAACTAATAAACAAGGTGGAGCTTCTTGGTGATTCAATTAATAGTTTGACTAACCAATTGAATTTGGCGAAACAAGAAATCGCGAATCTTAAAAAGGCAAAATCAATCGATACTTCCGGCAATATTTACATTGTGAAGAAAAACGACTCACCATGTAAAATTAGTCGCAAGTTGTACGGCGCAGAAAGCCGTTACAAAGAAATTGAAGCACTTATAACAAAACCACTTCAACCTGGAGACACTTTAATACTTAAATAGAATATGGGACTCATTTCCTGGATTAAGGACACATATTATAATCATAAACTTGACAATGCAGATTCTGCTTATCAAGCAAAAGACATAGTTGGAGCCGAACGTATTTATCAAGAAATTCTTGATAAACAGCCAGAAGCAGCTGAACATTTGGCGAAAATGTATTATGAGGTTGGAAAATCTCGTAATGACGAGTTGTCTTACCTTGCAAAGTTGAAAAATCTTCTTTCTACGACTTGTTTCGGGAAAGATGAAGTCACATCTTATCTAAATCAGTTAGTATTATATATAGAGAAGGTTGCGGAACAGCTATTCAAAGATCGTGATTATAATAAGGCTTACAAATATTTGAAGGCTATAGATCTTGACAAAAGAGGTGATGCTAATTTTGCCAAGAAGAGTCGTTTGTATGCTTTATATGTGAATCTTAATGCCGTTGAATTCGAGTCTTCTTATACTTCCACTCTCAGTTTAATTGACGCTTATTGTAAGAAAGATGTTGAACAAGACATTGAAGATGCCATAATTGGCACCGTAAAAAGATTGCATGAGTCAAATAAACTTGATAGAGCATATTGCACTTCTAATTGTCTTGCCCAAAAAGGTAATAGCAAGGCTGTGAAGGAATGTGTTGCTGTTGCGTATGACATATATAGAAGAGGAAAAAAGGCGGATATAAATGTAATTGATGAGGACGTTTTACTAGAGTATATCTCGCAAAACAATCGTTCTAATCTCTTTGTTGGGTTAGAACAGTTTGCCAAATTCTCAGATAAATATAGGAATAAATACATTTCCGAAGGAATTACTACAATATCTTCTGAGGATGATGCAGAGAAAGCGTTCTCAATTTTCAAGAATGTTTGGGAAATATCTCCAGATGTAAGACTTATACAAAATTTTGCAAAACCCTCATCTGCAATTGCTATAGATGTTTATAAGTATTTTAAAGGACATATTTCAAGTTTGACTTCTGAAAGTACTTATCAGACTGCGCTATTTAAGGAACTTGATTTATTTGAGGATTATAATTACGTGCTTTCTGTACTTGAAGGTCTTAAAGAAAATGGACTTGACAACAAAGAATTGTATATATCAAAGGTAAATTCTGTTTATGATTCATTAAATGATAATATACGCTTATCTTTAATAAATAGATTACTTCAAAATTACAATGATGATACATGGGGTATCAGAGAAAAGCTCAAGATAGGAGAAAGAGCGCAAGCTACTCAGAATTATTCCCTTTCTATCCAATTATATAAAGAGTTGGTTGGCCTTCATGCAAAAGCCCAACCAAGACTTGCACAACAATACTATGAACTCAGCCAAAAGGAATCAGATTTCAAAAAGAGAAGGTCTTTGATTGAAAAGGCATTCTCTTTCAAGAAGACACATGACTCTTTGTTTGACTCAAAGGAGTATGATCAGTTGATTCCAAATTTAAATTCATCTGTTCATGGGCTTGTAAAAGAGTGTCTTAACAACAACACTCCAGATGAAGCTTATGCCACCGTTAAACTATTCAAGGATTTTGTTTCTGATTGCTTTGATAATTACATTAAGGAACTGAAGTCATATCATGATGTTCGTTATATCCTTTCCAAATTAGAGTTCTTAAAGAACGAAGGCTACGATGTAAAATCAGATTACAAAGAGGTTGCCATTAACGTAACTTCATCTAAAGATTATGAAGATAAGTATAAGCTTGATATCTTATCAAAAGCAATAGATTTGTACACCGATGACGTTCTTTCAGAGAAATTCATCCAGGCAGCCATTGATGTTGTTAACAAAGAGTCAGAATCTGACGGAGCAGTATCTGTATTTGCCAAGGCATGGAAACAAATGCCTGACTCTAAGCTTCTTGTTACTTTTGTAAATCAGGATTATAGGTTCCAAGCCTCAATTGTTGACTTCTTAATTGAGAAAACATCGTTACCACGTTGGAAAAAGGCATTGGTATCAGATTTCTGTGATCAGGTCTTCTCTTTCGATGATTACAAGTATTCTCTATCTGTATTTGACCGTATAGCGGCAAAAAGCATAGATGTCCAGAGATCATATATTGCCAGCGTTCTGAAGGCGTTGCCTTCATTGGAACTCGATGCTAGATTGTCACTTTTGAATGAATCGTTGGCTAAGTTTTCGGATGAATACCTTGTTATTGAAAAATTGAATTTGAGTGACATATATAAAAAAAATGGTAATGTTCAACAGGTAATTAATATATATAACGAGTTGATTGGTCTTCATTCAAAAGCCCAGCCAAGACTTGCACAGCTCTACTATGAACTAAGCCAAAAAGAATCAGATTTCACCAAGAGAAGGTCTTTGATTGAAAAGGCATTCTCTTTCAAGAAGGCACATGACTCTTTGTTTGACTCAAAGGAGTATAATAAGTTGATTCCAAATTTAAATTCATCTGTTCATGGACTTGTGAAAGAGAGTTTTAACAAGAACACTCCAGATGAAGCTTATGTTACCTTTAAACTATTCAAGGATTTTGTTTCTGATTGCTTTGATAATTACATTAAGGAACTGAAGTCATATCATGATGTTCGTTATATCCTTTCCCAATTAGAGTCCTTAAAGAACGAAGGCTACAATGTGAAATCAGATTACAAAAAGGTTGTCATTAACGTAACTTCGTCTAAAGATTATGATGACAAGTACAAGCTTGAAGTCTTATCAAAATCAATAGATTTGTACCAAGACCAAAATCTTTCAGAGAAATTTATCAAGAAAGCCATCAACGTTGTTGAAAATGAGCCAGAGTCAGATGGAGCTATATCTGTTTTTGCCAAAGCATGGAAGCAATTGCCTAACTCAAAACTTCTTGTTGCTTTTGTAAACCAGAATTATAAGTTCCATACATCTATTGTTGACTTCTTAATTGAAAAATCATCACTACCACGCTGGGAACAAGCGTTGATATCAGATTTCTGTGACCAGATTTTCTCTTTCGAGGATTACAAGTATTCTCTATCTGCATTCGACCGTATAGCGGCAAAAGGGATAGATGTTCAGAAACCATATGTTGCCAGCGTCTTGAAGGCCTTACCTTCATTGGATATTGATGAAAGATTGTCTCTTTTGAATGAATCGTTGACTAAGTATTTGGACGAATACCTTATTAATGAAAAATTAAATTTGAGTGATAACTTCACTTGTGATGGCAAAATTGACCAATCAGAAAAGATTCTTAAAGAATTGATTGGTTTACACGAATTAGCAGAGCCAAAGCTCGCAGAGCTTTATTATAAAGAGAGTCAAACAACCAAGGTGCTTAATTGTAAACAGAAACTTGTAGCTAAAGGTTTATCATTTTATGTTACACATTCTTCTGTATTTGCATCGAAAGAATACGAATCTGTTTTCAAGAAACTACTTTCAGCCTACACAACTATTATTGATAAATATTTCTCTGACGGAGAATATTGTAGGGCTTATCAGTTATGCGAGGATTTAAAGCTATATAGCGACAAATGGTATACCTACTATCTAAAGCTCAGAACGGATGCATTATCATCATTGGATGGTATTGAAGATAGAATTAATCATATTCGTGAAACGTTTAGCACTTTAGATAGAAATGACTATATAGTTAAGGATTCTACGCTAAACGAAATCAATTCTTTGTGGGATGCTTTACATGGTTTCGAGGTTCAGTGGTCTAAAACTAAGTCTTATACTGATTGTGTTCAACAAATCAAAGACTATTCTGACTATGTAAACAATCATTGTAACGAAGAAAAGGCTAACACCTTACAAAAGGAGATTAACAATGAGTTGATGGCTATATATAAAAGCCATGGATATAAGTGCGAAGAAGAAGGATTATACACTGAAGCTATATCTACGTATATCATTCTTTCCTCAATATCAGACATCAGAACAAAAACCTGGTGTAAGGTACGCTGTGTCCTTTGTAATATTAAAGAAGGAAAAGTTGTTGAAGAGGAGGAAGTTAGAAAGATATTGGCTTATGTTGGATTCGCAAAAGAGAAGAAGGATTTGGCTTATCGATATTCTTTGTATTTGATAGCGAATAAAGGAGCAAAAGAATCATTATTTTTTGTAACCGAATACCTTCCTGAAGAAAGTGACCTGATAGCTGCTTGCAATAACGAATATATCAAAGAAGCTGAAATTTCATTAGGCGAACTTAACCAAACTCTTGAAAGGTTCAAGAATAGAATTGCTACTTTATCTGAGGCTAAGAAGCTACTTGAAAGCCTGGAAGAATATGATAGCAAAATTTCTCCATATTTGAGCGGTGTACATTCAAAAATTATCAATCTGCGTCCTGCTATACAATCTTACATGTTGCTGAGATGTTATGAAGAAGGTTGTTACGATCAAGCGTTGAAATATTTAAAGGCTTCAGGAAAGAACTGGTATGAAGATGATGTTTATTTCCGTAATGTTGCAATTGCATGTCTGGGCATAGTAGAGAATGGCAAACTCAACAAATTGAATTACAAATCAATTATCTCATGTTGGTTAACTGCTGTGTATCGTGATCAAATGTTCGTAAAATCATTAGCTTATACAAGTTGGGACGATGCATATACATTTACATTGGAGAATTCTATTGGTGGTAGCAAATATGACTCTCATGATTCTTTACCAGATAATGTAGGTTATGACGAACCTGTAGAGGGCTCTATTATTTCTATTTCAGAGGTTCAGCAGAGTCTTCTTGACCGATTTGAAGTCGCATTAAATGATAAAGACGATATATTCAAAGAATTCTTTGAAGAGCAGAAAGATGCAATGGATGCTTTAGTCAAGTTAAATATGGATAATCCATGCATTATTGCAACTCCTTATTGGGCAAATACAACAAAAAAATGTATTAATGAAATAAAGGATACATTGGATTACGAATATGACAATTATGGAGACGAGAACATATTGAAAGTTGGTATTCTCTACAATATTAATACAGGAGTTTATTCTGATTATAAAGAAGCGGCAAACAATGCTCAAGAATGTGTATCGGCAGCTAAATCCATGTTGGCTACAAAAGTCAGAGGCTCTTTTATTGGTACTGCAATTGATACAATTCGAGAATTCTCTGATTTATACGGCTCTTTTAGAACAGAGATTCAAAATGTTTTATCTCAGATAACAAAGTCTGGAACTTCTTACAAATCTGTGTTAAATGTATTTTCTGTTATTTGTCAAGCACTAAATGACAATACAGTTGGTTACATTTTTGGAAATTACATAAACCAAAGTGTTGTTGGAAAACTTAATGAAGAGAGCCTTGATTTAGCTTCTGGCTTGAAAGATTTGGTGTCTGCATACAAGGTAGCAAAGTCATGTTCTCAACTTAAAAGTAATATTGGCAATGTTTTGGAAGCTTTAGTAGGTAAGTACATAACCGAGGCTAACGCAAGTGACTTGGCTACTATCAAGTCTGTGTTATCATCAACTGGTACCGAGTTTGAAAGTAATATAGCTAATACGCTGTCAGAGCAAATAGTCCTCCTTGCAATGGCTACAGGGCATGCTAATGCTATAAATGAACTTGCTAACATTCCAGCAAGGTCGATTGCATTGCGAACAAAACTGTCTAATCTAAAAACAAAGGCAAAAGAAATATCATTAAACTTGGAATTAAGTCAGGTTGTCGAAAAGGTAAACAATAATACAATGTCATATTCTTCAGCCTTGCAGAAAGTTTATTCTCTCTATAAGGATAACAAAGATAATGATAGAGTTTGTGATAACCTTTGTACACTAATTGGTATGTGTATTAGAGAATATGTTATTCCTGATAAGTATGGAAAGTCTACAGTAATGAGCATTTTCAACGAATTAAAGTACAATAAGAGTAGTACTTATAGAAATAGTGCAACTGCACTAAAAAAGGAGAGGCAAGATATATTGGAATCTCTTCCACCGCAAGCGAGAATACTTCTTACAGGCGGTTCTATTTATTCTTCTGAACTCAATGCTGAAGGAATAAAACTAAAGAATGCATTACAATTATATTTAGATTTAGCTTGATATGAATAATCCATATACAGTTTTAGGCATTAATCAAAATGCCACAAAAATTGAAATTGTCAAAGCCCAGATAAAGGCTCTACGATTAAAAAAATATGATGCCAGAGAAATTGCAGCTGCGCAGAAAGAACTACATAGCCCAGCTCGTCGCTTGGCTGTGGACTTTACTTATCCAATCCTTGATGGAATAGATAATTTTGAGCCGATAACAACACCTACAAAGAGTAGAGATATTGATATAAATAAGTTAAACCCAGGCAAATACAACTCATAACATGTTAGAAAAGATTGAGCAACAGATATCTGATATGCTAAGAAACAACAAAGCATTGTCGAATCAGATTGAAGATAATAAGCAAAAAGAGGAACAGCTTTTAGATGAAGTATTCCTTGATTTGATTTCTGTATTAGATACTTTCTCTCGTGAAGAAAAAGTAATCGAAGATCACGATTGGAATAAATCTGAAGATAGTCAGAAAGCTATTAGAAGACTTCTCAATGCTAAGCGTAAGATAAATACAGTGTTGGAAAAGTATGATGTTAAGAAGATTACTTTTGATGACGGAATGTCCAATGATGACCTTTGCTCTGTGACAGATACAGAACCAGATCCAGATAAACCTAATGAATCTATTCTTTCAATAGAAAAAGAAGGATATTTAAGAAATGGACACACTCTTAGACGTGCAGAAGTAATAATCGTTAAGAACTGATGGGACTACTATCTGATATATTCTGAACAAAAAAACAAATGAATATGGGAGGCGAAATAACACTAACTATATTGGCAGGTGGATTTTCGCAGAGTCAACCAGCAAGTGCAAAATTATAAAACGTATTTGAAGAATTCACACTTTGGAGTAGAAAAGTTTAATTTTTCTCTCGGTCTTTCGTTCAGTTTCTTTTGTATGGACATAATTCTCTTGTCTGTGTAATGTTCAAACGAATCCTTTTTCGGTATATACTGCCTGATTAGTTTATTTGTATTCTCAATAGCTCCCTTTTGCCATGAGCAATATGGATCGGCGAAGTACACGGGCGCGCCTAAGTACTTGGTAATATCCTTATGTGCCGCGAATTCAGGTCCGTTGTCTGTTGTAATGGTCTTCAGACTGTCCTTGTAGATACTGTCCTATAAAAGTGTGTAAGCCCATATTTTTATTATCTTTGTATTTAGATATAAAATAAGATAAAAAATGGAACTTATACAATTACAAATTTCGGAAATTATTTCCAATTACACAAGCAGTAGTGAGGGTTTTGTTACTCTTCAGTCTTTAATTATGAACTCATTGATGTTTCACGAGCGTGAATTATTCGTCAATGAGAACACATGTGAACAATGCAATGGTTTTCGTAGTCGTCGCTGGTATAGTCACGGCTTTGAGTTTTCTCTTCGTATTCCCCGTAGCCGTAGTGGTAATTTTTATCCTGTGCTTCTTGGACTGATACGTAATGAGAGCGAGGAACGCGCTCGTCTGTTCAATCTTCTTTATACTAAGGGGCTCACAACAGAGCAGATAGGCGATATATCTGAGTGTGTCTATGGTCGTTCCTACAGCAAACAACAGGTTTCCTATTTGGCAAACAGTTGTCGTGATGATGTTGAGCAATGGCTTTGCCGTGGTCTTTCTTCTCACTATCTGGCAGTCTATATCGATGCAACTTTCATCTCCACTCGTAGGGACAGACAAGTGTCAAAAGAAGCTTATTATACGATATTGGGCGTACTTGAGGACGGCAGCAGAGAGGTGCTTTCCGTGGTGAACCATCCCACCGAGGGCGCCCTATGCTGGAAGGACGAACTTGATACTCTGAAAGAAAGAGGCGTTAAGGAAATAGACCTGTTTATCTCTGATGCACTAACAGGCATAGAGAACGCTGTCTGTGCCGCTTTCCCTTGTGCTGCGCATCAGTTCTGTGTGGCACATCTCAAGCGTCAGGTTATCAACAGTGTTGCCCACAAGGACAAACCCACCATCGCCAGTGAACTCTCAGAAGTCTTCCGTATGGAAGATAACAGTGGGGATTCCTTGTGGGGATACGAACATTTTCTTACTTTTGTAGGCAGATGGGAAAAGAAGTATCCAACCCTTAAGAAATATAAGGCAGAAAGAAATATGGCATACTTCACCTATATGGACTTCCCGAAAGAAGTGCAAAGGTGTATATACACGACAAACTGGATTGAAAGACTCAACAGAAAGTATAAGAGGACTATCAACATGAGAACATCCATGCCATCAGCACAAGCGGTCATCTTTCTCTTGGGCTCCGTAGCAATGGAGGAAACTAAAAGTGCTTACAAAAGAAAAATATACCAATTCAAAAGTTGGGAGAAAATAAAGGAAAATGAAAATAACAAGGATAAAAGAGAAGAATAGCTTACACACTTTAAGGACAGTACCTCCTTGTATGGCAGCAGCAGTTTCCGAACCACCTTTGCCAGAGGCTTTGACTGCTTCCCGAATGGCAGTTTCTGCATACGCAGCATATTAATGGATTTCTCCACCAGTGTGAGTATGGCGTGCTGGTCAGGGTCTACGATCAAGTCCATCTCAAAATCTCCGAATCTCTTTCCGTCCACTTCCTTGCTTCTTTCATGGATACTCAACCTGTCTTTAATTGGAAGATGTCTGCCCTTGGGACGATGCCTGTATTTCATCTTATGTCTTGTGTGTTTGGCAAGCTCCCCTGTTGTATCATTATGGATGATATTATAAATGGATTGGTGGGACACCTTTATCCCCTCACTCTTGCGCAGATAACCTGATATACCACTGGTCATTGGTGATATATTCCTTAATCCTCCAGACTAATTCGTCGGAGAGCCTGGCGTTCTTTACCGTTCTCTTTCTGCGCTGCATAGCCATATCGTGCGCCTTTGTCCAAATATACTTTCCCGATGACGTACTGTTGCGTTTGATTTCACGTGAGAGTGTTGACTGACTGATGCCGACGATTGCGGCAATCTCTTTTCTTCCTGTTTTCTTTTGGAGTAAGGCGAAAATTTGCGACCTTTGCTCCGAGGTTAATTGATGCTATTTCACAATACAAAGTTAATTAATCTTGGGGAGACAGAGGTCTCCCTTTTTTTATTTGTATTGCTGGTTGTTTTTTCCCTCGCCGAGAGATGCTCTTTTATTGCACTTCGTTTTGGAACTTGCATAGTTGTTATATGAATATGACGATAGACCTCTGTTAACTCCACAGTTTGTTACTGAAGTAACTTGAACTTTTCCGTGAATCTTATAAGTTCACGGAAAAGGTTTTGTACGTTCTTATCAGTCGTAAGGTGCAAGAGTTTCGTCATCTGATTGTAGTTTCGCCTATTCCGTGAACTTTCGTAGTAAGTTCGGACAGTTTGCGGTTATATTCCACGGCAGACTTGTCCACCATGATTACCTTGAAATTCTCCCCGAGGATTCGGGCACGGACAAAATCGAATTTGCTCACCGCACCCGATTTGTTGTACAGGTCAATGGCTCGTAGCTGATCCTTCACGTCGGGTATACGGGTGTCCCATCTGTCCCAGCGTGGCTCTTCTTCTATTTTTCGGTGCCCGTAACGGTTCTTATTGGATATTTCTAATTTGGGCATAATCGTATTGTTTTGTTTGTTTTCTAATCACGACTTCGGAGTGATTTAATCCCCTTTCGGGGCAAGGGTCTTTGTGGTACAAATGGCAATTT
>ERZ772974.761-NODE-761-length-22532-cov-6.848467_pt1 | contig 22532 bp, 20 predicted proteins | sample MGYA00580671_ERZ772974 | MGnify/ENA primary metagenome ERZ772974 (study PRJEB29015, sample SAMEA2738065) | human oral metagenome | biome: human oral; feature: human-associated habitat; material: saliva | place: China | collected 2218 ... | reverse complement strand
AAAATAACAAAATGTCAGGATTTTCTGCTTTTAACTTGAGATATTGCTGCATCATCGGCGTATGCTGCTCGAAATTATCTTGTAAATTCATGACGTTATCCAATTTAACTATATGTTTAGCAAGTAGTTGTTTTATGATAGTGTTATATTGCGATCTGATTTAATTTTCTACATCCACACTCAGTACTTCATCTTCTGTTTTTAACAGCGTATAGACATCTTTTAGCATTTCATTATCAATGTTGTAGCATCTCACTTGCAAGCGAACTTCGCCACTCGCTTGGTCTTTTACTGAGATATTTTCAATGCGGTAATCATGTTTCAATAATAAATCTGTCACTTTGCTGATGCCGTTAGCAGAGCTCAGTTGAATAGCTAAACGAGTACGCTTTTTATAGGTTTTACGACGAACATAACGCTGCACAATCGGGCTGATACGGATAGCGATTAAAATCATTAAAGTGGCAATAATCGCATCAAAAATAAAGCCTGCACCTGTTGCCACACCGATAGCCGCCGCTGCCCAAATAATGGCTGCAGTAGTTAAGCCTGAAATAGCATCATTTTTCTTGTGTAAAATAACACCTGCACCTAAGAAACCGATGCCACTGATTACTTGTGCGGCAAGTCGCATAGGGTCAGTGCGGATATTATCTGAAACTTGTGCATAATGTTCAGCGGCTTGAATGGATACAATTGTCAGTACACAAGTTGTCACCGCAATAATGGCACAAGTTTTGACACCAACCGGTTTGTGTTTAAGTTCACGTTCTAAGCCAATAATCCCACCAAGTACAAGACCGAGAAGCATTTTCCCTAGGATAAGTAAATAAGCCGTCTGTTCAAGAGCGGTCGAAAAAAGAAAAGAATTTTCCATGTTAATAATGAATATGAGTAAATAAAAAAACGGGCGTTATTCTACCTGAAAAAAGGACTTTAATGGGCAAATTTACAATCAATTTACCTTTAATTTATCGCCTTTCTGCTTGAAATTGAGTAAAATCTAAAGTTTTGAAAGATGATGATAGCTGAGAATAAATTTATGCAAAAATCAACGCCGAATATTGGCTTTGTAAGTTTAGGTTGTCCTAAAAATTTAGTGGATTCCGAACGTATTCTGACTGAATTACGTACTGACGGGTATAACATTGTGCCAAGTTATGAAAATGTGGACTTGGTCATTGTGAATACTTGCGGTTTTATTGACAGTGCCGTGCAGGAATCCCTAGAAGCCATTGGAGAGGCGTTGGAAGAAAACGGACGCGTGATCGTGACCGGCTGCTTGGGTGCGAAAGAAGATCAAATTCGTCAAGTTCACCCAAAAGTATTGGAAGTGAGCGGTCCGCACAGTTATGAAACGGTAATGGCACAAGTACACAAGTACGTTCCTAAACCAGAGCATAATCCTTACACCAGCCTTGTACCAAAACAAGGGGTGAAATTAACACCAAAACACTACGCTTATTTGAAAATCTCAGAAGGCTGTGATCATCGTTGTACATTCTGTATAATCCCTTCATTACGTGGGGATTTAGAAAGCCGCTCTATCACGCAAGTATTGGATGAAGCAAAACGCCTTGCTGATGCAGGTGTGAAAGAGTTATTGGTTGTTTCACAAGATACTTCTGCTTATGCGATGGATACACAACGCAAAGAAGGTGGCGTGAAAACGGCTTTCTGGAATGGTATGCCAATTAAAAATGACTTAATGACCTTGTGTAAACAACTTGGTAAATTAGGCATTTGGGTACGTTTACACTACGTTTATCCTTATCCTCACGTGGATGATTTAATTCCATTAATGGCGGAAGGTCTATTGTTGCCTTATTTGGATATTCCATTGCAACACGCAAGTCCAAAAATTTTAAAAGCGATGAAAAGACCAGGAAAAATTGACCGCACTTTAGAGCGTATCAAGCAATGGCGTGAGATTTGTCCGGATTTAACCCTACGCTCAACTTTCATTGTAGGCTTCCCAGGTGAAACAGAAGAAGACTTCCAAATGTTATTGGATTTCTTAAAAGAAGCACAACTTGATCGCGTGGGCTGTTTCAAATTTAGCCCAGTAGAAGGCGCTCCTGCAACTGAAATGGCAGACCAAGTGCCTGAAGAGGTAAAAGAAGAACGTTTCCACCGCTTTATGCAGTTACAACAAGAAATTTCGGCTGAACGATTAAAACAAAAAATTGGCCAAACGCTTGATGTAATTGTGGATGAAATTGATGACGAAGGTATTATCGGCCGTACAAAAGCCGATGCACCCGAAGTTGATGGCTTAGTTTATATTGAAAATCTAAGTGGCACGCCTGTGAAAGTGGGCGAATTTATTAAAGTAACCATTACCCATTCAGATGAATACGATCTTTGGGGAACCTGTTAATTATTAATCTTATTTATTTTTTACCAAAGGAATTAAAAAATGGCAGAAACACAAAAACAACCAAGTGTTATCCGTTTTGAACAAGAAGTTGCGGCAAAAAATTATGAAGCAGCTTGCGTAGAATTGCTCGATATTTTAAGCAAAATTGATACTAATTTTGGTGGCATTGAAGGCATTGAAATTGATTATCCTAGCCAATTAAATGATGAATTAGTACAAGATAAAATTAAGCATTTTTGCACCCGTGTAGCGGTAGCAATGAGCGAGCTATTTTCTGATCCTAAATTAGATATTTCTGAAGGCGGGGCACAACGTTTCTTTACCTTACAACGTTGGATTAATATGATTTTTGCATCATCACCTTTTGTGAATGCGGATCATGTGTTGCAAACTTATAACCGCAATCCAGATAAAACTAATTTATCTGATTTCCATTTAGATAATGCGAGATCATCATTAATTAAATTCTGTATTTTTTACCTGCCAGAATCTAATGTGAATGTTAATCTTGATGCTTTATGGAATTTAGATCCTGAATTATGTGCATCCCTTTGTTTTGCATTGCAATCACCACGTTTTATCGGTACTGATCAAGCATTCTCTAAGCGTGGTACGCTTTTACAATGGTTCCCTGAAAAATTAGCGACGATTAAAAACTTAAATAATGTGCCGAGTGCAATTTCACACGATGTATATATGCATTGCAGCTACGATATTGCTGAAAATAAACACTGGGTGAAAAAAGCATTAAACCAAGTTATTCGCCGTCATTTATTGGAAGGTGGATGGACAGATCGCGATGTCACTAAATTAGGTGAACGTAATGGCAAACCTGTCATGGTTGTATTATTGGAGCATTTCCATTCATCCCATTCAATTTATCGTACACATTCCACTTCAATGATTGCTGCACGTGAGCGTTTTCATTTAATTGGTGTGGGTAATGAAGCAGTAGATGCGGCAGGACAAGCGGTGTTTGATGAATTCCATTTATTAAAAGGCGATAATATTTTTAGTAAATTGAATGAATTAAAAGATATTTGTGAAAAAAATGGTGCAGCTGTTTTTTATATGCCAAGTATTGGTATGGATTTAACCACCATTTTTGCAAGTAACACGCGTCTTGCACCGGTTCAAGTGATTGCTTTAGGCCATCCAGCGACGACACATTCTGATTTTATTGAATATGTCATTGTAGAAGATGACTACGTTGGTTCTGAAAAATGCTTCAGTGAGCAATTATTGCGTTTACCAAAAGATGCTTTACCTTATGTACCTTCAGCGCTTGCACCGCAACACGTAGAATATCGCTTACGTGAAAATCCTGAAGTGGTGAATATTGGTATTGCTTCTACCACAATGAAGCTTAACCCATATTTCTTAGCAGCATTAAAGGCTATTCGTGATCGTGCGAATGTTAAGGTTCATTTCCACTTTGCTTTAGGTCAATCCAGTGGTGTGACACATCCTTATGTTGAGCGTTTTATTAAGTCTTATTTAGGCAATGATGCGACAGCTCATCCACATGCACCTTATGATCAATATCTTCGTATTTTGCATAACTGCGATATGATGGTAAACCCATTCCCATTCGGTAACACGAATGGCATTATTGATATGGTGACATTAGGTTTAGTGGGGGTATGTAAAACGGGTGCAGAAGTGCATGAACATATTGATGAAGGATTATTCAAACGTTTAGGTTTACCGGAATGGTTAATTGCAAATACGGTAGATGAATATGTTGAACGTGCAATTCGTTTAGCAGAAAACCATCAAGAACGTTTAGAACTTCGCCGTCATATCATTGAAAATAACGGCTTACAAACCTTATTTACAGGTGATCCAAGCCCAATGGGTAAAGTATTACTTGAAAAATTTGAGGAATGGAAAACGGCAAATTTAGCTGAAAAGCCAAAGAAAAAATCAACTAAATCCGCAACGACAAAAGAGAAGGCAACAAAGTCTACCACAACAAAGAAAAGTGCGGTCAAATCTGAAGGTAAATCTGAGCCGAAAAAAACGGTAAAGAAAACCACGAAAAAAGCAGATAAATAATCAATAAATCCCCGAAAGGGGATTTTTTATTGAGAAAAATTAAACAAAGCCTCATTTTTTCTAAAAAAGCTTGATTTTGTGGCGTAAAGCCTGTAATTAATAGACCCGTTCAACACAACATAAAATAAGGAAAAACTCATGAAAAACGTCGGTTTTATCGGTTGGCGCGGAATGGTCGGTTCCGTATTAATGGATCGTATGGTGCAAGAGCAAGATTTTGCCAATATTAATCCAGTTTTCTTCACCACTTCTCAAGCAGGTCAAAAAGCCCCTGTATTTGCAGGCAAAGAGGCGGGTGAACTTAAAAATGCATTCGACATTGAAGAACTTAAAAAATTAGACATTATCGTGACCTGCCAAGGTGGCGACTATACCAATGAAGTCTATCCAAAATTAAAAGCAACAGGTTGGGATGGTTATTGGGTTGATGCCGCTTCTGCGCTACGTATGAAAGATGATGCAATTATCGTGCTTGATCCGGTAAACCAACACGTGATTTCTGAAGGTTTGAAAAAAGGCATTAAAACTTTCGTGGGTGGTAACTGTACCGTGAGCTTAATGTTGATGGCTATCGGTGGTTTATTTGAGAAAGATTTAGTGGAATGGGTATCTGTCGCAACTTACCAAGCGGCTTCAGGTGCAGGCGCAAAAAATATGCGTGAATTGATTTCACAAATGGGTTTATTAGAACAAGCGGTTTCAAGTGAATTAAAAGACCCTGCTTCATCTATTTTAGATATTGAACGTAAAGTGACTGCAGAAATGCGTTCTGATAGCTTCCCAACGGATAACTTTGGTGCAGCATTAGGTGGTAGCTTAATCCCTTGGATTGACAAACTTCTTCCTGAAACCGGACAAACTAAAGAAGAATGGAAAGGTTATGCAGAAACTAACAAAATCTTAGGTTTAAGCGACAACCCAATTCCTGTTGATGGTTTATGTGTACGTATCGGTGCATTACGTTGCCACAGCCAAGCGTTCACCATCAAACTGAAAAAAGACTTACCGTTAGAAGAAATCGAACAAATTTTAGCATCTCACAATGAATGGGTGAAAGTAATTCCAAATGACAAAGAAACCACATTACGTGAATTAACCCCAGCTAAAGTAACAGGTACATTAAGCGTACCGGTTGGTCGTTTACGTAAATTGGCAATGGGTCCAGAATACTTAGCGGCATTCACTGTAGGTGACCAATTATTATGGGGTGCTGCAGAGCCAGTTCGCCGTATCTTAAAACAATTGGTGGCATAAGTTTACTTTCACTACAAAGGGCGTATTTACTACGCCCTTTTCATTACTAAAAAAGATAATATGCTACGATCTGTCTTTGTTTTTATTACAATTTCTTTAATGACATTTCTTTTGCAATATTGGTTTGTCTCACGCCTTGGTTATCCTGAAACCTTTGCAACAACATGCCAAAATTACACGGGTGAATTTTTGTATGAAGCACGTTGTGAATATACGTTTAATATATTATTTACAACGATAACTGTTGCGTTTTTAGCATTGTTTCCTTTTATTATTTCTCAAAAATTATCTTACTTTATTATCGGTTGTTTGTGGCTTGGGCTTTTATGGCTATTGGGTTCAGTTTTTATCACCTTTGATAGTACTGATTTAGGAAATACACTTGAGCTTTCAAGCTTATTTCACTATGCTTGGATCGAATTAAAAATACCTTATATCGTCATATCTGTTATTACTATCCCTACACTATTTTTTGTTAAAAAATTATGATCAGAGAACCTCATTTTCATCAATTTGCTCTTGCAGAGTTATTGCCTTTTTTTGAGCAATTTCCGACGCAATATCTTTCTGGTGAACGAAATATCAAATTAGCTTATCGTCATTTGGTTCAGCCTGAAAGTGCGGTCAGAAAATTGATGATTTTGGTGAATGGTCGAGCAGAAAATATGCTGAAATGGACTGAGTTGGCTTATGATTTTTACCAACAAGGTTATGATGTTTTGCTTTTCGATCATCGAGGACAAGGCTATTCACAGCGTATTATTCCTCAAAAAGGGCATTTAGATGAGTTTCGTTTTTATACCGATGATATGGCAAAAATCATTGAAAAAACGACCGCACTTTATGCTTATCAAGCGCAATATATTCTCGCACATTCTCTCGGTGCTTTGATTTCCACCTATTATCTGGCCAATTATGATCATCATATTAAAAAGGCCGTGCTTTCTTCGCCTTTCTTTGGCGTTCCCATGAAACATCCATTACGAGATGAAGTCATCATTGCAACGATGATGGCATTTGGTCAAGGTCATCGCTATGTTTTTGGTAAAGGACATTACAAACCGGCAGATTTAAACCTTAATGAACTCAGCCATTCTAAAACGCGAATGAAATGGATGAACCGAATTAATCGAAAACGCGCTGCTATTCACTTAGGCGGCCCGACTTTCCGCTGGGTACATTTGTGTTTAAATGCAATCAAAGCGCTCCCTAAAATCATTCCAAGAGTGGAAACACCTGTGCTTATCCTACAAGCGGAAAAGGAAAAAATTGTGGATAACAAAAATCTTGAAAAACTGATCGCACTTTTTCCGCATGCCGAATCTATGCTTGTACCTCAAGCAAAACATGAAATTCTTTTTGAAAAGGATAACGTGAGAAAAATGGTACTTGAACGCGTGAATCAATTTCTTCATTCTTAAACTTCCCTAATTAGATTAAATGCAAAACATTATATATTGATTTATATAATGTTTTTTTATTTTTATTCAGTATTAATTGTTCTTTTTTTGACCAAGATCACAGTTTCTCTTTTATTACCTCTCTATAATCAAAATAACTCTTTAGAGTTATTTTTTAATTATGTGTAGTTGGAGTGTCTATGTCAAAAATGAAGAAAATCGTCACCACACTTTGCTTGGCTGGTGTCGGCGCTGTGGCATTGTGGGGAATTCAATGGGTTATGCATAAAACAAGTTCACCGGAGTTTTGTGTCAGTTGTCATTCAATGAGCTATCCAAAAGAAGAATGGGAAGGTTCGAGTCACTTTGCTAATGCAAAAGGCGTTCGAGCACAATGTTCGGACTGCCATATTCCAAAAGAAGGTTGGCATTATGTCAAAGCTAAATTTATTGCTTTAAAAGACTTGTGGTATGAAGCACAAGGCAAGATTGAGAATAAAGAAAAATATGAAGCCCACCGTGCAGAGCTTGCTCAAATGGTATGGAATGATATGAAAGCCAATGATTCAGAAACCTGTCGTAGCTGTCACAGTTTTGATGCAATGGAGCTTTCAAAACAAACTAAATTAGCAAAACAAACTCATACAGATGCCCAAACAAATGGCCAAACCTGTATTGATTGTCATAAGGGCATTGTTCACTTCCTTCCTGAAGTGCATGGCGATCAAAATGCGCAAAAATCCTCTGAAGCAAAAGGTGGCTCAATCTCAGATGGTTCTGCTATTTTCGCTACTGAAATGGTGAAAGCGACCAATGATAAAGGAAATGAGGTTCGCCTCATGCCTTATGCAGAATTAATGCAATGGAAAGTAAATGGCGATCAAGTTCAAGGTACCTTACATGGTTGGCAACAAGTGGGGGCTGAAGCCGTTGTTTATCAAGAATTAGGTAAACGCATCACGCTTGCTTTATTGGATGAAGATGCACGTAACCATGTTCAAGTCGTAAAAACAGTACATGATGCAGTAACGGATTCTGAGTGGAAAGAAATCAATGTTGCGGTGAATGTCGCAAAAGAAAAAATGTCATCAGATCTGACCGCACTTAATCAATATGGCAATCAGTTAAATCAAACTCAATGTAGTGGTTGTCACGCAGCAATTGGTGCAGATCATTACACCGCTAACCAATGGATTGGTGTGGTGAATTCTATGAAAGACCGTACATCAATGAACAAAGATGAAGTACGTGCATTAACTATCTATTTGCAACGCAACGCCAAAGATATGGCAAAACAATAATGAATTAACTATCTAAAACGAGGCTGAAATGAAAAAGAATAACGTAAATAAACAACGTCGTGATTTTCTGAAAAAAACATCTTTAGGTGTGGCAGGTAGTGCCCTTTCTGGTGGTATGGTGGGCGTTGTATCAAAAAGTGCGGTAGCAAAAGAAGCTGAAATGAAAACAGTAGTTACTGCTGCTCACTGGGGACCGCTTGGTGTGGTTGTGGAAGATGGTAAGGTCGTGAAATCCGGTCCTGCTATTGAGCCTGCTGTACCGAACGAATTACAAACTGTTGTTGCCGATCAGCTATACAGTGAAACTCGCGTGAAATATCCAATGGTGCGTAAAGGCTTTTTAGCTAACCCAGGAAAAAGTGACACCACAATGCGGGGGCGTGATGAGTGGGTACGCGTTTCTTGGGATCAGGCCTTGGATCTAGTGCACAACCAACTTAAACGCGTGCGCGAAAAATATGGTTCAACAGGCATTTTTGCTGGTTCTTACGGATGGTTTAGCTGCGGTTCACTACATGCCTCTCGTACTTTGTTGCGTCGTTATATGAATGCCACTGGTGGTTTTGTAGGGCACAAAGGTGACTACTCCACTGGTGCGGCGCAAGTAATTATGCCACATGTGCTCGGTACTATCGAAGTCTATGAACAACAAACCAGCTGGGAATCTGTGTTGGAAAATAGTGATATTATCGTGCTTTGGTCAGCTAATCCGCTCACTACTATGCGTATTGCATGGATGTCTACAGACCAAAAAGGGATTGAATATTTCAAAAAATTCCAAGCTACGGGCAAACGAATAATTTGTATCGACCCACAAAAAAGTGAAACCTGCCAAATGCTAAATGCAGAATGGATTCCAATAAATACAGCAACGGATGTACCATTAATGCTTGGTATTGCGCATACTTTAGTTGAACAAGGCAAACACGATAAAGATTTCTTGAAAAAATATACGTCAGGTTACGCTAAATTTGAGGAATATTTATTAGGTAAAACAGATGGTCAACCAAAAACGGCAGAATGGGCGGCAAAAATTTGTGGTGTGCCAGCAGAAACCATTAAGCAACTTGCAGCAGATTTCTCCACCAAACGTACCATGTTAATGGGCGGTTGGGGTATGCAACGTCAACGCCATGGTGAACAAAGCCACTGGATGTTAGTCACTCTTGCATCTATGTTAGGTCAAATTGGTTTGCCTGGCGGTGGCTTTGGTTTGAGTTATCATTATTCAAATGGCGGGGTACCAACAGCGACAGGCGGTATTATTGGCTCTATTACAGCTACCCCATCAAGTAAACCAGGAGCGCAAACTTGGTTAGATGATACGTCTAAATCAGCTTTCCCATTGGCACGTATTGCTGATGTATTACTCAATCCGGGTAAAACTATCCAGTATAACGGTACTGAAATTACTTACCCGAATATCAAAGCGGTGTATTGGGCAGGCGGCAACCCGTTTGTTCACCATCAAGATACTAATACCTTAGTGAAGGCTTTCCAGCAACCTGATGTGGTGATTGTGAATGAGGTAAACTGGACGCCAACTGCGCGCATGGCAGATATTGTCTTGCCGGCAACTACCAGTTATGAACGTAATGACTTAACCATGGCAGGTGACTACTCCATGATGAGCGTTTACCCGATGAAACAAGTGGTTCCGCCACAATTTGAAGCGAAAAATGACTACGATATTTTCGTTGAACTCGCAAAACGAGCAGGTGTGGAAGAACAATACACCGAAGGTAAAACGGAAATGGAATGGCTGGAAGAATTCTACAATGCAGCCCTTACTGCCGCTCGAGCAAACCGTGTTGCAATGCCACGTTTTGATAAATTCTGGGCAGAAAATAAACCGTTAAGCTTTGAAGCGGGTGAAGCTGCGAAGAAATGGGTTCGTTATGGTGAATTCCGTGAAGATCCATTACTCAATCCTCTCGGCACGCCGTCAGGTAAAATTGAGATTTTCTCTGATGTTATCGAGAAAATGCATTATGACGACTGTAAAGGTTACCCAAGCTGGATGGAGCCAGAAGAATTTGCGGGTAATGTGACAGAAGAATATCCGTTAGCTTTAGTGACGCCACACCCTTACTATCGTTTACATAGCCAATTGGCACATACTTCATTACGTCAAAAATATGCGGTAAATGATCGTGAGCCAGTGATGATTCACCCTGAAGATGCGGCTGCTCGCGGTATTAAAGACGGTGATATTGTTCGCATTCATAGCAAACGCGGCCAAGTGCTTGCAGGTGCAGTTGTAACAGAAAATATCATTAAAGGTACTGTCGCTCTCCATGAAGGTGCGTGGTATGACCCAATGGACTTAGGTGAAAGTGAAAAACCATTGTGTAAAAATGGTTGCCCGAACGTATTAACACGCGATGAAGGCACATCAAAACTTGCACAAGGTAACTCACCGAATACCTGTATTGTTCAGGTTGAAAAATTTACTGGTAATGCACCAGAAGTCACGGTGTTTAAACAACCTAAACACGCAGTGTAAAACCAATAAAAAACGACCGCACTTTGATTTTATCCATTCAGGTGCGGTCTTTTTTCAATAAGTTTTTCTGTACTTTGTTTTTTTTCACCTATCAAATCAATTTTCTCTACCTTTCCTTCTCACAACCAAAATGTGATCTGCCTCCCAGTTTTAAGTCTTGTCTTGTACTAGAATTAATCCATAGTCCTCTTTTACGGACAAAATATTAAAGGCCTGATAGTGTAAAAAGATCAGGTATTACTTTGATTCCCAACGTAGAAAAAAGGAGAAAACAGATGACAAAAGATCTTAATGTCTTTGATAAACACTATGGTTTATTGATCAATGGCGAATGGACAAATGGCTCTGAAGGTAACACCTTAACATCACATAATCCTGCAAATGGTGAAGCATTAGCGACCTTTATTGACGCTACTGATGCAGATGTCGATGCTGCAGTGAATGCTGCGAAAGAAGCCTTTAAAACCTGGAAAAATACCAGCGCAACGGAACGAGCTACAATTTTGAATAAAATTGCAGATATTATTGACGAAAATACTGAATTATTTGCTTTACAAGAAACGTTGGATAACGGTAAACCGATTCGCGAAACACGTGCAGCAGATATTCCGTTGGCATCAGATCATTTCCGTTATTTTGCCAGTGTTATTCGCGCAGAAGAAGGTGTCGCAAACCAACTAGATAGCGAAGATTTGTCGTTGATTTTACGCGAGCCTATTGGCGTTGTTGGTCAAATTATTCCATGGAACTTTCCGTTCTTAATGGCTGCATGGAAAATAGCACCGGCATTGGCAGCAGGTTGTACCGTCGTGATTCACCCATCTTCCACTACTTCATTGAGCTTACTTTCTTTAGCTCAAAAAATTAATCATTTATTGCCGAAAGGTGTCTTTAATGTTATTACTGGTAAGGGTTCTAAATCTGGCGAATATATGTTGCACCATACTGGATTTAACAAACTGGCGTTCACCGGTTCCACCGAAATCGGTAGAAAAATTGGTGTAGCTGCTGCTGAAATGTTGATTCCATCCACCTTGGAATTAGGTGGTAAATCAGCCAATATTTTCTTTGACGATATGCCGTTTGATAAAGCATTGGAGGGAGCACAAAAAGGAATTCTCTTTAACCAAGGGCAAGTGTGTTGTGCAGGTTCACGCATCTTCGTACAAGAAAGCGTTTACGATAAATTTATCGCGGCACTAAAAGAAGAATTTAAGAAAGTTAAAGTCGGCTTACCTTGGGAAGATGACACGCAAATGGGGGCGCAAGTAAACGGAAATCAAGTTAAGGTTATTAGCAAGTATGTTGATATTGCTAAAGAAGAAGGGTGTCAAATCATCCTTGGTGGAGGTAAATCAACCGACCCGGCATTGGCTCGAGGCGAATTTTTCCAACCAACCTTAATTTTAGCGCCAGATAACAAAAAACGCGTGGCACAAGAAGAAATTTTTGGTCCGGTTGCTGTGGTAATCAAATTTAAGGATGAAGCAGATGTAATTAAAATGGCAAATGACAGTGATTATGGCCTAGGTGGTGCGGTGTGGACATATAACATTAACCGTGCGCTACGAGTTGCACGAGCACTTGAAACCGGTCGAGTTTGGGTGAACTGTTATAATCGTTTACCAGCTGGAGCACCTTTCGGTGGTTATAAAACCTCCGGTATAGGTCGTGAAACCCATAAAATGATGCTTGACGCTTATACACAGGTGAAAAATATCTTCATCAGCACCCGTGAAGAGCGCGAAGGCATGTATTAATCATTCACTTTCTAACCTAAAAACAAACCGTACTTTGATTTTATCCATCAAAGTGCGGTTATTTTTTTACCTATATCAAATTATGATTAGATTCTATTAAAAAACGTGCCTTAAATCTTTACTCGTACTAAATAAGTGGTATCTTTATAACCGCTTATTTAATCGATTGCGTCACGGTCGTTATCCGTGATGAATTATTTTTTGTTCATTTATCTAGGAGTTATCCTATGGAAAGTAAAATTCCAGCAGTAGAAGTCAAACTTGGCTTTAAATGGCAGGGGCTGCTGATAGCCGTTATCGTTGGTTTAGGGATTTGGTTAATCCCGACACCAGAAGGTTTATCCGCTAAAGCCTGGGGAATGCTAGCGCTGTTTGTGGCAACCATTGTGGCTATTATCGCGAAAGCAATGCCTATGGGTGCTGCAACCTTGGTGGCATTGGTGATTAGCGGATTAACTGGGCTTACACCAATTTCGCCAAAACAAGGTGATGTTGGTATGTTATCCGGCTTTGCAAACGGCACAATTTGGTTGATTGCTATTGCCATGTTTTTATCTCGAGCGGTGATTAAAACCGGTTTAGGTAAACGTATCGCGCTGTACTTCGTTGGTCGTTTTGGTAAAAAAATGATGGGTGTGGCTTATGGTATGGCATTAGCTGATGTCGTTATCGGTCCAGGGATTCCTTCGGCTTCTGCGCGTGGGGGCGGTATTATGTACCCAATTATGCAATCTATTGCTGATGCGTATGAGTCCAAACCGGGTCCAACTGCTCGTCGTGCAGGTGCATTCTTAGCGATTGCTGTCTCTCAAATCGATACCATTATTTGTACCATGTTCTTAACCGCCATGGCGGGTAACCCGTTAATTGCAGAACTTGCGAAAAGCCAAGGTGTAGAAATCACTTGGATGACATGGTTCTTAGGGGCAATCGTACCGGGTGTTGTGAGCTTAATCGTCTTACCTTATTTCGTATATTTAATTTATCCGCCAGAATTAAAAGATACGCCTAAAATGGCAGAAATGGCACGTGAAGAATTAAAAAGCATGGGCCCAATGAGCAAAGCGGAATGGATTCTTGCCCTAGACTTTATCCTTCTTTTATTCCTTTGGACGGTGGGTGATTTAGTCTTCCATATTCCTGCAACAATTTCAGCGTTTATCGGTTTAGTGATTTTATTATTAACCAACATTATGAGCTGGAAAAATATCGTGGCAGAAACCACCGCATGGGATACGATGTTCTGGTTTGCGGTATTGGTGATGATGGCAAATGCACTTAATAAATACGGTGCAATCACTTGGATTTCTACCCATATTTCCTCGTCTGTGGGCGGTTTCAGTTGGCCAGTTGCCTTTACTATTTTGGTGTTGGTGTATTTCTATACCCGCTATTTCTTTGCTTCAGCCATGGCGCATATTTCCGCAATGTATATCGCTTTCGTGGCAGCGGCTATCGCTGTGGGTACACCACCAATCATTGCTGCAATTGGTTTAGGTTACACCTCAACATTATCCATGAGTTTAACGCAATATGCTGGTGGTCCTGGCCCAGCTTTATACGGCTCTGGTTATAACTCAACCGGTCAATGGTGGGGCGTGAGCTTTATTGTTTCCATCCTTTCATTAGTCATTTGGTTTGGTGTGGGTGGATTATGGATGAAACTACTCGGTTGGTGGTAATCCTTATTAATTCATAAAAAAATCCCTAAAAAAACGACTGCACTTTGATTTGTATCTCAAAAGTGCGGTCATTTTTATCTGTATTTTGAATTAATCATCCCAGTCGTCATCCCAATCACGATGTCTTCTGTGGTGGTGATGTCTTTTATGTTTTTTATGATGGCGATATTCTCTGTCATCGTAGTCTCCGCCTTTATTCACTTGACTACCGATTACGCCACCTAATGCTGCGCCGCCGAGTGTTGTGGCAATATCACCACCTAATAAACCACCGGCTACGCCACCGATTGCTGCACCTGTTGCAGTATGACGTTGTTGTCTGTCCATTTCACAAGCGGTTAAGCTTCCTGCTAATGCAACAATCACTAACCCTTTCATCAATTTAGATTTCATAAATCTACTCCTCTATTTTGTCGGGATTGCTTGCCTAAGCACTTATGCAATCCGGCGTGTAAAAGCATTCCTTTTACGATTGCTTTGACTATGTGGAAAATTAGTTAGTTCAAACGGCGCGTTCAATTGGTTTAAGAATGAACAATTTTTGGTATGATTGTTAAGAGGTTTCGTTGGTGATTAAATCAGATTTGGGAATCCAATTTCACTAATTGAAGTTGAGGATTAAGAATGTTTGGTATTTTCTTTAAAGATAAAGGCGTGTCTATTGATAATGAAAATGAAATGTATATTTTGGCCTCGATCTCTTTGGGGGAATATATAGAAGAATTGCACATTCCAATAGACTACTGGGGTATTGAAGAATATAAAAAGAGCTGGGCTACATCTATAGCTGATGGGATAGAAAAAAAGCAACATTCAGCACTTATTACATCTATGCATGAGCCAGAATCTTTAAATTTTATTTCTACATGGATTATTTATTATGATGGGGAAATTTCTTATGTTCAAAATAAGATCATATTTGTAGATGATTTCCTAGAGTTTGATGCGTCTAAAATCAATGAATATGTAAATAAACGAGAGGTCTTAAATGAAGATGGTTTTAAGATATCTGAATGGATAGTAAAAACAAAAGATGTAATTGATTTTTATGATAGCATTATCGGTTTAATTTGACTAATTGATTCTAATAATTTAGGGATAAGTAATGAGGTCTATTGAAAGCAATAAAAAGGATTTTGGAGTTTATTGGAATGAGAGTTTTTCAATTGATGATTATGTGTACGGTAATTTTAAAATAAGAATAGGTGACAGGTTATATCCTGAAAATAATGATTCTTGTGATAATTATACATTAGGTACAGTATTTTTTAATTTAAAAGACTCATTTATTAATAAATACTATTATGGCGGTTGTACAAATGAAGATTTTGGTGAAAGTGAATTTAATGCCATGAAATGGCATAATGGAGAGTTACCTAATGTTTTTCTAATTGATACAACAGAGCTGGGTGGTTATGAAAATATAAATACACTTTATTTATGTATGGCATATTCAGGGGATATTGAGCGCTTATTTTATAGTGTAGATAATGGAGATTCTTTTAGTGAAATGAGATATCCTAAAGGTACTGTTGAGAGAGTGATATATCAATTACCTACATATTAGAATAGAAATATATGGGTTAGAAGTATATCTAATCATTTAAATTTTTAATATTAGGTTACCTCTAACTTTTAAACTATTTAAAAATTCTAGATTTAAGGTGTTTAATATAAAATGCGGTCAATTTAAAAAAGTTTTAAAACCTCTCAAAAATTGACCGCACTTTTGTATTTTTGATGCTTCTTCTACCGAAATATCGCCCTCTCATAGCAATCCCGCCTGCAACACCATTCCTATGTTGTTCTATTGAGAAAACTGGATAGTCCAGCTCGCTTGTTCAATTACTCTAAGAATCTGTATGTTTATGATATTTTGATATAAAATTATCAAATAAAAATATTTTTATGTAAATTTGATAAAATTTTATCGATTTGTGACTTTGATCACAGTATTGCAGAAAAAAATTCAGTACTATGCTTGCAACTCGATGATAGATGTTTTTGATAACGGGTTAATAATCGTTTGGACTTAAACCTAACATAAATAGGAGATTTATTATGGCATACTATCCAGCAGAACCGTTCCGTATTAAAAGTGTTGAACCTGTTTCAATCTTACCAAAAGCAGAACGTGAAAAAGCGATGAAAGCGGCAGGCTTCAATACCTTCTTACTTGATTCAAAAGATGTTTATATCGACCTTTTAACCGATAGCGGTACGAATGCAATGAGTGACCGTCAATGGGCCGGTATTATGATGGGTGATGAAGCTTATGCAGGTAGCCGCAACTTCTATCATTTAGAAGAAACAGTTCAAGACTTATTTGGTTTCAAATATATTGTGCCAACTCACCAAGGTCGTGGTGCTGAAAATATTCTTTCTCGTATCGCGATTAAACCGGGTCAATACGTACCAGGCAATATGTATTTCACTACTACACGTTTCCACCAAGAAGCCAATGGCGGTATTTTCTACGATATTATTCGTGATGAAGCACATGATGCGACATTAGATATCCCATTCAAAGGTGATATTGATGTTAAAAAATTAGAAAAATTAATTAACGAAAAAGGTGCTGAAAATATTGCTTATGTGTGCTTGGCGGTAACAGTAAACTTAGCGGGTGGTCAACCGGTTTCTATCGCAAACATGAAAGCTGTTCGTGAATTAACCGCAAAACACGGCATTAAAGTGTTCTACGATGCAACTCGTTGTATTGAAAATGCTTATTTCATTAAAGAACAAGAACCAGGCTATCAAGATCGTTCAATCAAATCTATCGTTCAAGAAATGTTCAGCTATGCAGATGGTTGTACAATGAGTGGTAAAAAAGACTGCTTAACCAATATCGGTGGTTTCTTATGTATGAATGATGAAGAATTGTTCATGAAAGCGAAAGAATTGGTTGTTGTGTTCGAAGGTATGCCATCTTACGGTGGTATGGCTGGTCGTGATATGGAAGCAATGGCGATCGGTTTGAAAGAAGCAACTCAGGAAGAGTACATTGAACACCGTGTTAAACAAGTACGTTACCTCGGTGAAAAATTAAAAGCAGCGGGTGTACCGATTGTAGAACCAATTGGTGGTCATGCGGTGTTCTTAGATGCACGTCGTTTCTGTCCACATTTGAAACAAGAAGAAGACTTCCCAGCACAAGCATTAGCGGCAGCAATCTATGTTGAATGCGGTGTGCGTACAATGGAACGTGGTATTATTTCAGCTGGTCGTGATATCAAAACTGGCGAAAACCATCATCCAAAACTTGAAACTGTACGTATTACTATTCCGCGTCGTGTTTACACCTATGCACACATGGATTTAGTTGCTGATGGTATTATCCACTTATTCAAACATAAAGAGGATATTAAAGGGCTTCGTTTCGTGTATGAACCAAAACAATTACGTTTCTTCACTGCACGTTTTGAACAAAAATAGGCCTACCGCCCTTACCTCAGTAACGGGGTAAGGGCTTTTTGTATCTAAAAATATTTGGTTAATGAGAAAAATGCGAAAACATTCTAATGACATTGTAGTTTGATGTATTGTCAAATAAGGAAGTGACTAGCCTTTCTACGATAATCGGAAAGGAGAAAACTTATGAACAAAACATTGGGAAGTACCTTGATTACCTCAGGGACGATGATTGGGGCAGGGATGCTTGCCATGCCTCTCACCTCTGCAGGAATAGGTTTTACGTTTACAGTTGTTCTACTTGTTCTTTTATGGATTCTGCTCACCTATAGCGCATTATTATTTGTTGAGGTTTATCAAACTGCTGAACATGATGCCGGTATTGGCACCCTTGCCGCACAGTATTTTGGTCGACCAGGACGAATTGTCGCAACCAGCGTATTAATGATTTTCCTTTATGCATTACTTTCCGCCTATGTAACTGGTGGTGGTGCAATTCTTGCTTCAACTTTACCTGATTTTGCGACACCTGATCTCAAAATGAAAGGTTCTATCCTGGCATTTACGATCTTCTTTGGTATCTTCGTGGCAATTGGCACAAGCTTTGTGGATGCCTTAAATCGTTTCTTATTTATCGCGATGATTGCGGCTTTATTTATTGTGCTTGGATTGATGATTCCAGAAATTAAAATCGATAACTTAATGGCCATGCCAATTGATAAAGCGCTATTGATTTCGGCTAGCCCGGTTTTCTTTACCGCTTTTGGTTTCCACGGTTCAATTCCTTGCTTAAATAAATACTTAGAAGGTGATGTAAAAGCCTTAAGATTTTCTATTATTATGGGCTCTGCAATCACATTAGTGGGTTATCTTTTATGGCAATTTTCTACTCACGGTGTGTTAAGCCAAAGCCGATTCTTAGAAATCCTTAATCAAGATCCAACATTAAATGGATTGATTGAAGCCGTTCGAGTGATTACAGGCAGCACCATCATTGCGGCTGTCGTGAAAATCTTCTCTGCCTTAGCACTGATTACCTCATTCTTAGGGGTCGCACTAGGTTTACTAGAATGTATTGATGACTTGTTAAAACGCGCCTTCAATATTTCAGCAAACCGTTTAAGTTTAGGTTTCTTAACGTTCCTTCCGCCATTGCTCTTTGCATTCTTCTATCCAGAAGGCTTCATCCTTGCATTAGGTTATGCAGGACAAATGTTTGCTTTCTATGCAGTGGTATTGCCGGCAGCATTGGTTTGGAAAGCTCGCCATCAACATCCAAACTTACCTTATCATGTGCCGGGTGGTTCAGGGCTCCTACTCTTTGTCTCAATTCTAGGGATTATTATCGTGAGTATCCCATTCCTCATTAAATTAGGTGTATTGCCTGAAGTAGTGGGTTAATAATACGGATTAAAATAAAAAGAGCGGTTAAAAATCACTGTGTTTTTAACCGCTCTTTTATTTTATTATCAGTCTAGGGAAAGGTGTCATTTTACTATTGGTAGTGAAAAAATTTCGTTATTATATTGATAAAGATACTAAAGGAGTAACAAATGCACACCCAGAATAGTATTCCCTTATATACAGCCAAAGGAGAGGATTCTCATAGCCCTCTAAATTTCTTTTATGGTGGAACTGGTGGGTTAGATGAGCCTGAGTTTAGTATAAAAACCTACTTTAATATTGTTTATTATGAGGGAGATTTTTTAAAAGCTATCTATTCTATTTTGGTAGAAAAGGATGGTTTTTCTGAAGAAGGTGCAGATTGCTATTATCCCGATATGAATAGCCCGTTTCCAGAAGATCACTTTGAAGGGGTAAGGTTTGAGATTGGAGGCTTATGTGATCCTAGATACCAGATTCATGTATCTGAAGAAATCTGCTTTATGTATTTTAAAAAGGCATGCAAACGTTTTTTAGAATTACATCCTGAAAAAGAATATGTAGAGTTTATTTATGATATTTTAAACAACTGGGAATCATCAAAGATGAAATAAAAGTCAAAATTTGTGTCTATTTTGATAGGTAAATTAATAATATAAGAGTGCTAGAAAAATAATGGATATATTTAATTTTTTTGAAAATGTTGTTTACCCTAGGGTGATTGAAAAATTCGGAGTTGTTCAAGTTGATTTTGAGCAAGAGGGAGATTTTGGTTATTTAACTAGATTTGACTTATATTCAAATAAAAAAACGGCAACTATTGAGCTCTGGAGTAGTCATTGGGTAGGGTTGGAAATATATAAATTAGAAAATAGAGATATAGATATTATATATAACAAAATGATTTCTCCTGATGAAGTATCGGAAAAAGATTTCTTTGAGTTTATGGAGGTTTTATTTAATGGTAATTAGCGAAAGTTTGCTTTTATAGCCTGGAGATATAAAGTGCGGCCAAATTTCAAAGAGTTTTAAAACCTCTCGAAAATTGACCGCGCTTTTTTATGCTTTTTCTTTGATTGCTTTGAGATAGCGATATACGCTAGGTTCTGAGATTTTCAAATATTTAGCAACTATCGGAATGGCACCCTTGATATTGAAAATACCCTTATCAAATAAGACTTTAATGGCGTTTTCCCGTTGTCTTAAGCTGAGTGGTTTATCGGAATGTAATAGAGTGAAATCAAGGTATTCACAAAGGATATCTTCGATGGAATTCTCGAGTTTTTCTTTATTAATTATTTCGGCCTCTTCTACCTCAGCAAAGGCAGCATCAATACCTAAAATATTGACGAAGTTTCCAAGGTTTTCCAGTGAAATTAATTTGGTCATCACATCAACCAACTCAGAGGTATCATGATTAATACAAAGGATGCCTTCTAATTTATCCCCATTTTTAATGAAATAAGTTGCACCTCGAATGACCTTTTCGGAATCTGCCACGGCTTTGTAGTTAAAGACAAAATCCTTATCTAAATATACTTTATCCTGCAACAAACTAGAACCAAAAGAACTAAGTGGAGAGGAAAGAGTCCGTCCGCTAACATGGCTATTCGCAATGGCTTCCATATGAGCCTTATTCTTATCAAAAGAATGAAATACGACTTCGTATTTAGGGCCGAGAACATTTCCCAAAAAATGGGTTAGGCCAATAAAATATTTCTTTTGTACGTTATTCATACCAACTTAATCTCATTAATTTCAGCTTGCTATAGGTATTCTATAACCGCTTATTTTTTATAGCAAATACATTGTAAAAAACGGCAGGTTATCTGTGGTGTTTTACTTTAAGTGAATCTTATAAGGCTTAGAGGATATGGTTAGACAATACTTCTGTGATATTCTTTGGTGCTGGGATTTGTATCTTTGATACACATCAAAATAGATAAATAGCCTTTACCAAGGAGGGAGGGCAAAGAGCAGCATCAAAAGGATATAATGAAACTTATAACGGAATTGAATATAAAATATATTTAAATAAAAATAGGAGAGGTTCAGAATGTTCACTCAAGATGATTTTTCTTATATACCAATCAGATCTAAATCATATAAATTTTTTTATAAAGTAAATTTTGATGAAGATAATCCTGAAAGAACAGTAAAGCAATGTTTCTCTGTTTTATATGATTATGGTGTTTTCTTATATGCGGTTTATTTAGTGCTAGTGGATAAGGATGGTTATGCACAAGATGGTTGTTATTGGTATCATCCAGATATGAATAGCCCCGATCCAAGAGATCATTTTGAAGGAGTTTATTTTCAAGATGGATTTGATGATCCTGATTGGATAGCTATTGTAACAGAACAGGAAAATCTAGAATATACAGAAAAAGCTTGTGAAAGATTTCTAGAAATACATCCTGATAACAAATATAGAGAATTAATAGCCTATATGCTAGATTTTGCTAAAAAAGAGATAAATGATCAAGGATTAAGTGAACAGAAGTTTGGAAATGAATAAAACAGATCTTTTTAAGATATTTAAAATGACGATATTTGCATTAGTTATGACATATTTGTATGTATTATCAAAGTTTAATTTTAACTTTAGTAAAGTTAATGTATTAAAAGTATTGGATTTTTTTCCTATAGTATTTATCTCTCTCTTATTTTGTTTTTATTTAGGGCGAATAATGAAAGATAAATGAATTGCCTAGTAGTGTTTTGTTACCCAAGGAGTTGATATTTGGGTAGCATACAATTTTAGATATCTAGTTATAAAGTGCGGTCAATTTTCAAAGCGTTTTAAAATCTCTTAAAAACTGACCGCACTTTTGTATTGAGAATATTAGTTTATAGAATTTTAAAACAACTTTTGATATCATATCGCAAATTTATCAATAACTTAATCTCTGAAGTATAATGAAGAACTTATCTCGCTCTTTTCTTTCTAGTTTATTATTTATTTCCTCTTTCGCTTTGGCGGCACCCAGCTCACCAAATGCAAATGTAGAAAAACAAATCGATGCCCAACAACAAAAACAGCAAGCTGAACAAGATGCAGCCATTTTAGCGCAGCAAACGCAATCCGCGAATGTGCGTTTAGAGGGGGAAAAAGAGGCTTCGCTTGGCTTTCCACAAAATGAAGCGCAATGTTTTCCTATCAATCAATTAGTGCTGACCGATTATCAAGCTGAAGAAACAAATTCATCAGCCTCTTCTCTTAAATTAATCCAACCAAGCCAATTCTCTTGGGCATTAAAGTCAGTTTATGCTGAGCGTGATTTTGCGCTGCCTGCTTGTATTGGCTCAGAGGGGATTAATGTATTACTTCGTCGTATTCAAAATCGTTTAATTGATTTTGGTTATGTCACCACGCGCGTGGTGGTGGAGCCAC
>ERZ772974.748-NODE-748-length-22673-cov-5.621629_pt1 | contig 22673 bp, 28 predicted proteins | sample MGYA00580671_ERZ772974 | MGnify/ENA primary metagenome ERZ772974 (study PRJEB29015, sample SAMEA2738065) | human oral metagenome | biome: human oral; feature: human-associated habitat; material: saliva | place: China | collected 2218 ... | reverse complement strand
ATGCTAAAATATCATCTTGTTCTGATAAATATCCAAAAAGAAATACACCGTACATCCTTACTTGATAAGTAACAGATTTATATGCTAAAAATGCCAAATTCTTAGCATATTCATTATCATTAGATTTATAATCGGTTAACGCTCTTTTCTCTTCCTCTTTGAAACCATTTTCTATCAAAGAAAACTCTTTTTCTAAACTCGCAATATATTCTTTCAAGTAGCCTCGCCTCCTCACAAAATATCTATTTACCTACACCTCTTTAATCTTCTCATTTATCAATTCAATAAACGCTATCACAGTCGCTCCTATCATCGGGAGCCCATAAGGACTAAATAGGAAACCGATAATCAAACCCGATATGCCTATTCCGACTTCTCCTTGAATGAAAGAAGCTAACGCCCCAAATATGCAGAACATCATAACGATATAAAGTAACGCCGTTCCTATACCAAGTAAGAATGTCAGAAAAGCAGTCAGAATTGATAAGACAAGACTAATCGGGAATAAGATAATTTTTAATATCCATCGCATACACTACCTCTTTTCTCTTCGGCTTATGTGCTGCTTACAACCATTATTTTAATGGATAATTACTCTAAGCAACACATAAACTATCAGTTTCTTCAGTTTTTAACTTTGGTAGAAGCTTCAAAACCTTTGATTTTACTGAACTATTTGCCTCTGTCATTATTATGACACGAGACCCACTTGTAGGGTCTAGTATCTTACTGTCTTTGATACAATTAAACTTTTCCACCAACTCTGAAACTATTCCTCTGAACTCTGAAACTTTTTATTCTGGGTACAAAAAAAGACGGTATCGCTACCGTCAGAAGTCTCTTCTTTTAACTAAAAATTGTGAGAATAATAATCTAATATTGGAAAGCCTTTATCAATTAAATAGTTTCCAATTCCACTTTCTATATCCGATCGATACAATCCCTCAGGAATATTCAACAGAGGAAAAATGTACACATAATCTTCCACCCACTCTAATTTCAACTTTTTATTTATTTTACCGGAAGATGAGTTATTCTTAGTATTTTCAGTAAAAAATATATCTTCACTAGTACCTATAACACTTATCATCTTTATTCCACTCTCTGAAACAGATAATTTTATCCATACAATGTCATCTTTCTGATTTCCGTATTCTGATCTTATTTTACTATATGATATTCTATGTGATTCAGTATTTTTTAGTACTATTTTAGGATTCGTTATTATCTTCATCCCTAGTTGGTCTAGAAATTCATTTACACAATCAACTAAATATTTTTCATCAAGCTCACTTTTACAAGCCTGTATATACTGCTCTCTTGCTTTTTTAAGTCTAAAGTTAAACAACTTATCTTCCAAATCTACACTTCTATTTTTAATCGAAGGGAAAATCCATTTCATAGATACTTCTATAATTTTTTTATTCAATATTATCCCCCTTCTCTTCAAACTCTTTTAAAGTTAACCCATTTTCAGTTTTCCAGTCAGTTTTACCATTTGTATGCATACCAAGTACAAATGCAGCAGCATATGACGGACTATTAAAAAGATAGTTTTTAGTAAGCCTTCCATCTATGATTTCATTTGCTTCCCTACATTTTTCTCTAATGTCTTTTATGGTTTTAGGTATAGCTCTTGAGTCAATTTCCTCAATCTTACTATCCTTCAAAACAACAAAGCCTTCATTAGTCCTCATACATTTTGCTTCAATTGTCTTGTTAGATTTTTTGCTTTTTCTTGAAAGATAAAGTATTAATTCTTCGTTTTCTTCAACGATTCCTTCTACAGTTGATTTAACTAAAGGAACAAACACTTTGTAACCTAAAACACCAAGAACCATCTTTGAGTATTCAACAAAATCTTCTAGCTCTGATTCTTTTTCCTCTGTCACATTTCCTGGATTTGGATCATTTCCATTTCTTACATTAAACCTATCTGTTGAAATAGCCATGTTGGTAAACCTGTTTTCAAGATAGCTAATCTCGGTTGGTCCAAATGAGTTATTTTGAGTAGTAAGTATTACCGCATCACTGAAATAAGCTTCATCTTTTAAATGTTCAGCTACTCTAAAAAGAACTCCTTCACCATTTTTACGAATACCGGCTTGTCCAATATATACCTCATCTTCACCGTTATCATTTTTGCCAAAGAGAAAATAAACGCCGCTCTGCTTTAAGTCCTGCCTATCTTTACATTTATCAAGATATGATCTTGGAACTTTATAAGCAAGTCCAGTCCAATTTGCCAGAGTGCATTTTATTCTTCCTGTTACATCCCCATCCATCAAATAGAGATTAAAATTCTTACTATTATTCATTTGCCTCATCTCCAAAAGTACAAATATCTATTATATATTATACCTTTTATAGCAATCCTTATAAAGCACAAAAAGACACCTCACCAATTTAGTGAAGCGCCTGTTTTGAATTTTATCTATTCAATTCTATCTGGCTGCCATCAAAGAACGTGAATTCAACCTTTCCATCATAATGAACTGTAAGGTAGTCTACCATGCTAAGCCATACATTTTTATCAAACTCTGTCATAAGTTCTTGCTTTTCTAGTTCTTGTATAAAATCCTCTACCTCATCACGCTTGGATTGTTTTTCTATGATGGTCTGCTTGATTTCATACAACCTAGCCTTTGTAGCATTAAACCTATTTACTAGGCTTGTGTATCTTATTTCATACTCATCTTGATTTTGAACTTTTCTAGCATTCTCATTTATACAGTCATTCACCTGCTCAGCCACAATATTAAGTTCTTCTTCTAGTTCTATCTTTTCTTTCTCAAATGCTGATGTATCAAAGATTATCTTTGCCATTTCCTTATGGGTGGAGATGATTTCCTTCTTGTTTTTAACCAGCTTATTTATAGCCTGTAAAAATAGTTTTTGAATTTCTTCTTCAGTTAAATGTGGAGTGCTACATTTTTCTTCAAACTTATGATTGCACTGCCAAATCTTCTGACGGTACTTACTGGTTGAATGCCATGTCTTTGAGCCATACCACGATCCACAATCTCCACATTTAATCTTGCTTGAGTAAATGCTAACGCTTGAAATTCGGTTCTTACCGGCTTTTCTTAGTTCTAGTAACCTTTGTACCCTATCAAATGTACTTGGTGGAATAATGGCCTCGTGGTTCCCAGTTACATAGTATTGAGGTATCTCACCCTCATTCTTTTTCTTTTCTTTAGTTAAGAAATCTACTGTAAATGACTTTTGCAGCAGTGCATCACCTTTATATTTTTCATTACTAAGTATTGCTGCAACTGTTCTTGCCGACCATTTTTTCTTCCCGCCGGGTGTTAATATCCCCTCACCCGTTAACTCTTTTGCAATTCCAAAGGGTGAATAGCCTTGAAGGAAAAGTCTATAAATCTTTTTTACCACTTTTGCTTGTTCAGAATTAACAATTAGGTTTCCATCTTCTCCCCTGTCATAGCCTAGAAATCTTTCAAAGGGAACTGTCACCTTGCCATCTGCAAATCTTTTTCTTTGACCCCATGTGCAGTTTTCTGAAATGGATCTTGATTCTTCTTGAGCAAGGCTGGACATTATTGTAATTAGCAGTTCTCCCTTGCTATCAAAAGTCCAGATGTTTTCTTTTTCAAAGAATACTTCTGTGCCATGTTCCTTTAGCTTTCTGATGGTAGATAAACTATCTACGGTATTTCTGGCAAATCTACTAACTGACTTAGTAACAATAAGGTCTATCTTTCCATCAAGGGCATCTTTTACCATTTGCTTAAAACCATCACGCTTTTTGGTGTTGGTAGCTGATATTCCCTCATCTGTATAAACTTGTACGAACTCCCAATCTTCTCTACTTTTGATGTAGTTTGTATAGTAGTCCACCTGTGCCTCATAGGAAGTTTGCTGTTCTTCACTATCAGTCGATACTCTGGCATATCCTGCAACTCTTCGTTTTTTTACCTCATTTATAGGAGCCAGATTAAATTTACTAATGGTTGCAGGTATTGTGGTTACTTTCTTGTTGGCCATTCTTTCTCACTCCTTATTTTTATCATTCTCTTGCTTGCTTCTTTTCTGTGATTTTCATCTTTCCAATATTCACGCATTTGAAGAATCTGCTTTTCATGCCTTTCTTTAGTCCAAGGTGTACCACGCTTTTTCTCAAGATATTCTTTCACTTCCTCGCGGCAATCTTTGAACTTGAACCTTACTTTATTATCTGCAATGTAGATCCTTTGGATTTTTTCATCCATTACCTTCTCATCAAACTCATCAAGTTCTAGCACCTCACATAATAGCTTTTTAAGCGTTCCTTCTTGAATTGAGTTATGTGGGCATTCACTTCTTTTTGTTCTGCATGAAAGGTATGTTATTTTCTCCCCTGTCTTTAGTGTTGTTTTTAGAGCATTAAATGAATTACCACATCTATCACATTCAATTAGTCCTGTGAAAGGTGTAGCTGGATTTTTCCTATGATACTTATGTTTATTTTTTCTTTGCTCCGATATTTTTGCTCTAATTTCTTCAGTAAAATATTTCTTTCTGTCTATCTTTCTATATGGTTTTTCAACTATTCTTCCATTTGTAAGGTAGAATATAAATTTTTCTTTTTTAATCACATCAATATGATCTATTTCTTTAGTAAAAATCTCAGGAGCATATTCTTCTATTTCTAATACTTCACAGATAATTTCTTTTATTAACCTATCGTTTATATCCCCGGTATGGCATGGATTACCATGTCCTGCTTTTCTTGTAGCACAAACCCAATACTTGTTTTTTCCATTTACTAAATTCCTAACACTACTTTGAAAATTCTTACCACAATGTGGGCATCGTATCTTTCCAGTCATTTCTGTTGTAGGTATGGCAGGATTTCCTATTGCCCCGGCAAGTCTTCTTCTTTCCATTTCAATCTGCACTTTGTCATAGGTTTCTTTTGGAATAATTGCCTCATGTGTATTTTCTACATAATATTGAGGTAGTTCACCCCTATTAAGTTTTCGCTTTTTAGTGATTGGATCAACTACATATTCTTTTTGGAATAGCAGGTTTCCTGTGTAAGTGATGTTTCTTAAGATTACTTTTATGTTAGAGTCTACCCACCTATAGCCTCGCCTAGTTGTTATCCCTTCTTTAGCAAACATCTTCTCAATCTGCATCCTTGATTTTCCAAAAAGATATTCTGAATATATTCTGCTTACAATCTCAGCCTCTTCTTCTACAATTACGAGTTTATCGCCTTCCCAAACATATCCGAATACATTAAATCTACCATTTGGTATTCCTTGTTTAAATCTTTTTACTGTCCCCCATTTCACGTTTTCTGAAATGGATCTTGATTCTTCCTGTGCAAATGAAGCTAGGATGGAAAGCATAAGCTCACCATTACCACTTAATGAATTGATGTTTTCATTTTCAAATCTAACTTCAATTCCCTTTGATTTAAGGTGTCTTACTACTTCCAAAAGGTCAACTGTATTTCTAGCAAAACGCTTGATGGATTTTGTAAGGATAATATCGATATTTCCTTTTTCACACTCTTCCATCATTTCCATAAAGCCTGGTCTTTTAGATGTACTTGTTCCTGATATACCGTAATCAGAATAAACGCCTTTAAATTCCCATTCAGGATTATTTTGAATAAGTTTGCTGTAATAACTTATCTGTGCAGATAAGGAACGCTTAAGTCTATCCGTTTCCATAGATACTCTGGCATAGGCAGCAACCTTTTTTCTTGTTTCGATGAGTGGCTTTTTCACATCGATTTTTTGTATTTTTTTCATTGGTCTACCTCCTTTGTCAGTGTATATACATCACTCTAAACGCTTAATATATCAAGTCATTTAGTGAGAAAAGCTCCCCTATAAATGGATGATATTTTTCTAGTAAGATACAATTCATTTCTTCGAATTCTTCCTTATTTATAATGTGATTTTTGAGCATTTTTACAGCAATGGAGATAGATAATTGATACATCATTTCAGCGTGTTCCTCTTTATTCATCTCCATCACCGCCTCTAAACCTATCCTCTATATAGCAGGTATGACAGCAGTATTTTCTGTTTTCATGAGGATAAGACTTAAATGGTTTATGGCAATTAAGACAGGTATGTTCTTCAAGTTTTGTCTTATCTAGCTTTATCCTATTTTTATTCCACCATTTTCTTTTACAACTTTCACTGCAGAAGATCTTTTTCTTGGTACGCTCCTTTTGAATGATTTCTTTTCCACACTCTTTGCAATAACATTTCTTGGGAGTAAAGGTTCCAGCTAAGTTGTTATTCCTGCAGAAAGACTTAATGGTATTTACACTTATCCCTAGTTCGTTTGAGATTTTCTTATATCCTAGACCTTCTTCTCTCAGTTTTTTTATCTTTTCTTTTTCTTCTAAATTCATAAAGGCTACCTCCTATTAGGTAGCCTTGGGAAAGGTCAAAATCTGACGTTTCGATTAATCTTTTTTATAAAATTCGCATTCGTAACCATCTGCACGAAGAAGTAATCCCTTCGCCCAAGGTGGTGTTCTTCCCATTTGCTCACATACTGTGGAAAGGTTCATTCTTTTATCAGCCTCTATTATTATTTCATCATGGACATGTGCTACTATCTGGCAGTTTCTTAATGTCTTCATAGCAAAGAGCAAAATATCCCTCGCAGTCCCTTGAATAATATTTTCTACAAATTTAGGACCATAACTTTCGAGCCTTTCCCACTTTTTAGCATTACCGACACCTTCATAAGTAACTGACTCTCCACCGAATTTATTCTCGCCAATTCTAGGTTTTACGTAGACAAGTTTTCTTCCTGAAGGAAGTTCAATAAATAAAAATCCACTTTTCCATAAGAATGTAATGCCATGAGTTTTCGTTTCTATTCTTTGCTTTATACAAGTTTTGACTGCTCTATCAACATCCCACCAAAGACTGGTAATCATAGGATTCGAGTTTCTCCAAGCATCCACAAGTGGCTGAAGTTCTTCTTCAGTAAGTCCCATATCAAGTGCTCCCATAGCTTTTAATGCACCTACCGAACCACCATAGCCAAGTGCAAGTTCTGCGATTTTACCTTTTTGTCTAAGGTGGCTATTTATACCATGCTTTTCAACAGGAACTCCAAACATCTGACTTGCCGAAGAACAGTAGATATCTTTACCTTCTTCAAAGACTTTCATTCTCCATTTTTCGCCTGCAAGCCATGCAAGGACTCTTGCTTCAATGGCTGAAAAGTCAGCTACAATAAATTTGTTATTGTTCTGTGGTACAAAGGCAGTTCTAATCAGTTGAGATAAGGTATCTGGGATATCTTCATATAATATTTCAAGTGCATCTACATTTCCTGATTTTACAAGTGCTCTAGCATCAGCTAGGTCTGGTAGATGATTTTGTGGTAGATTTTGCAATTGAACAAGTCTTCCTGCAAATCTTCCAGTTCTATTTGCACCATAATAACGAAACATTCCTCTTTCCCTATTGTCTGTGCAGGCAGCATTTTTCATAGCTGTATACTTCTTAACAGAGAACTTGGATAACTGCTGTCTTAAAGTAAGGACTTCTACCAGTTCTTTTGTTGCCGTCTTTAGTTCTTTTGCTACTTCCTTTTTGCCTAGAGACTCCATTTCAAGCCCATGTTCAGATAGCCAAGTTCTCATCTGCAGAACGGAATTAGGATTTTCAAGACCTGTAATTTCTGTTAGCTTTTGCATAAGACTAGCCTTTACATCGGTATCTAATTTGATTGCCGAATCAACAAGAACAGGATCAATAGCTATTCCTCTATCATTGATTTCCTGGTCTAGATAAAACTCTTCCCATATATCTTCTGAAACTGGAAACTTTGATAGTTTTGCTTGGATTCCCATCTCCACTTCCACATCACGCTTGTTATACGATTTGAATTGTTCCCATTTTTCTTCATCATGGAAGTGCTTATTTCTCGTTCTACCACCGTTAGTTTTTGTTGGAGTACAAGGTACACAGAAATACTTGATTAGGTTTTTACCTTCGCTTAATTTCTGCTTATCAAGTCCTAGCACAGCACCCACTCCTTCAAGAGATAATGGAAGTCCCAGTGTGGCAGACCAAATCATGGTGCATTTCCAAGAAGTCGGATTTAAGAACGTAGTCTTTGATGTACTAAGTTCATGGTTATCATAAAAAGGATCTAGACTGATACCTTTATCCCTTAAATACCTTGATAGACAAACCCTCTCAAATTGTGCATTAAATGCCCATTTACTTATTTTCTCATCAGTGAGTGCGTCCAATATTTCAGCAGGGATTTCCTCTCCTTTTGCTAAATCTATGACTTTAACTTCACTCCCATCAATGCTGTAAGCAAATAAGAGTATTTCAAAATCATCGGATTCGGCATATTTATATACACCACACTTTTTAAGGTCTACGCTGCTATAGGTTTCAATGTCAATACTGATAGTTTCCATCTTCATCACCTCCAATAAAAATAAGGGTGGCAGATTAGTGCCACCCACCATGTTACTTTCTGTTTATCTTTTCTCTAATGTCTAAATATAGACTTAGCAGTGTTTTTGCTACAAAATCGAAGAGCCAAGTTCCAATGAAGATAGCAACAAATATATCAATCAAATTCATGTTACTGTTGCTCCTTATTTTTCTTCTTTTCCTTGCGATCCTTTATCCATTCTTTAATTATGAAAAACCATGAACTTGCTACTAGACCTACAAATCCACCAAAGAGTGCATATAGCATCAAACTTTCTATCCTAGTCATACCAGCACCTCCTATGCCAAGAAGTCATCATCTTCTAGGCTTGTGAAATCATCAGCCGCATTCGTTCTTCCGCCAAGTGGCTCACCATCTCTAATCTTTTGAATGTTTCCAAGTCCACAGGCGATACCTTTATTTCCATTTGAGTTAAAGGCATAAAAGCTAATGGATACACGGGCATAACAGCCTGAATATACTTCACTTCTATCAAGAATAGGCTTTACAGCTTTATCTACAATTTGGGGTGCTGTCACGCTATTTGCGTTGATGAAATAATGACCCTTATAGGCCTCATCATCACGCTCAATATCTCCATCACGAAGAGGTAATTTAATAGTAGTCTTGTTTGGTTTCTTTCCACCAAACTTACCAATCCCTTCTTCGATTGCAGCATCAATCGCCTTTTCAATTGCAGAAATTGTTTCTTTGTCATCCTTTGGAATAAGAAGAGATACACTATACTTCTCAGGTCCTCCATTGATTGATTTTGGCTCCCAACCATTAAAATATGAAAGTCTTGTGTCTTTTCCTGTGATTACCTTTGTTCTACTAATATTTGCCATTTTAATTTTCCTCCATTATTTCATTAAATTCGTTTTTAGCATTTGTTACATTTACTTTCTGACGCTTATCTGTGTTTGGAACAAGTGTCAGTTTTCCAGGTGATTTTATAATGAGGTCGCCTAGAATTTCCTCAAATTTCTTCTTTCCCATCAGTTTTTGCATTTCAGTAAGTGTAATAAGACTGGTTTTAAAGATATCTGTATATCCGTTTTCTTTTGCTTTTTCGATTACAGAATCCTCATCCTTATACTTTCTTACAGACCTGCTTTCTACTACCTTAAATCCATCCCACTCTTTACCGTGATTAACTGCCATATCTGTTGCATATGCTAAGATGCTATTTGCCCATGAAGTCAAATCCGGAATAACAACTAAAATTTCTTCTACTTCCGCATCTGTTAATAGTGGTGGTAGTTTAAACTCATCCTTTACAAGTTTTAGCTTTTCTTCAGCTCTTGCTCTACACCTAACTGCTGCCTTACAGAATTTGCACCAATCACCAGAGAAAAATTCTCCCCCACCTTTTATCGCCAAATCTGCCCTAGGTTTTAGGACTTCCTCTGCCCACTTCTTTAGTTCGCTTGTAGAAATAGTCCATGTCGATACATTCTCTCTACGCGGCTGAAAGATTGACATACTGACTTCCTTTATGTCATATAGGCTCTCATAAATTGTTAGTGCTCCAAGTGCATAGCATTTCATCTGTGAATTATCATAGGCATCCACAAGCACTCCCTGCCCATACTTAAAGTCAATTATGGAAAGCGTATCATCGGAAACTATCAAGCAGTCTGCCGTTCCGAATCCATCGGGGACATACTCTGAAAAATTCACTTTCTGTTCAATAAGAATAGCTGGATCCTTACACTTCTGTTTGGCTACTTCGTATTGCTCCAAAACAAAATCCACATAGGCATCAGTACATTCTTGCATTTCGTCTGAGTCATAATCAGATACAGGTCTTTGACTTCGCATCTTTAATGCCTTTTTTAGTTTGTGCTCACAAAAGGCGTGTGCTGCTGTTCCTTCTTCTGCTGCAGATGAACTTGTATTTTTAAACTCTAGTTCAAGCACTGCACTTGGTGTACAGTTAAGCCACCTATGGGAACTTGATGGAGATAAAATTGCATGTTTAGTCAATTTTAATTTCCTCCACTTCCTTTAGTAGCTGACTATAATTTTCTTTTGGAACATCTGATAACTTCGTTCCACCGAACTTTACAATCAGTTCTTTTACCTCTGCAGTTTTCCCATGTTGACTTAGTTTTGCAAGCACTGCCCTTACATCTTCAAGGTCAAGTTTTTTTGCCTCCGGCAAAGCATTTACTTGCTGTGTCTCGATTACTTTCGCATCCGCCTGAATAATAGAAGTGTCTTTATAGGTAATTGCAATGGACTCTACTACATCAGCCAAAGACCTAAGTAATTTTGATGCATCCATCATTAAGTCGTACTTTTGTTTCGTATTCACTATCGCTCACCTCCTTCATTTTGAATGGAAATCTCATCAATCCTATTGCTTGGAATAAAAACCATAATGTCTGATTTCTTCCCAAGGAAAAATCTGATGAGTCTTTCCCTTAGTTTGATGGTCTTGCAATTGGCATATCCATCTGCTTTTGGTTCTTTTGAAACACTGATTAGAAGTTTATGTTTCATTTTTCTACCTCCATTTCTGAAGGACTTTTCTTTTGCCCTTCTATTAGTTAGCCTTGGGAGAAGGTCAAATCTGACGGTATTTATAAAAAATTTCAAAAAAAAAACAATGCCTACCCTAGTTTTCTCTAAAGTAGGCATTGTTTGTCATTAGCTATAAGAGTTCATTTACTCGTCTTTGAACAGCGTTATAGTCATACCCTGCTCTTTCAAGTCTGTTTTTTCTATCTTGACCGTTACCCCAATCTCCTCTGATAACTTCTCTTGCTAAAGTATCAATAGATTTTCCACTCGGCTTACTACTAGTGCCGGATATGATTTCATTCACTCTGTTTTGCACAGCATCATAATCGTATCCTGCTGCTCTAAGGCGGTTTACTCTGTCACTTCCATTTCCCCAATTTCCAGCTAGAACTTCGTGTGCTAAGGTATCTACACTCTTTGATATTGTAACCTTATTTGGGTAGACTTCATTTCCACTTGCATCAAATACCTTATATCCCGCATTGGCATTGGCACACTTCTTTGCATTATCGAAATCTCTAAAGGCTCCTTTTTGACTCTTAGCATCACCCCAAGACTTTCTTACCCTGTATAAAGAAGAAGTGCTCGCTCCACCAGAAGATGAACTATTTCCTGAAAGCCTTTTATTTACCTCACTTGCAATATACGAAAACTTACTGCCTAGATATGGTCCCGGACAATTTGTATTGGCATACCACTCATGCTTTTGAAGCACTCCATCTTTTCCACCTGTATAGGTACAGTTTCTAATACCGTTTCTTCTACAAATATCTGTAACTAAATCAATCAGTGTGGCAAGAGTCCTATCACTTACTGGCCAATTTCCGCCATTTGCTGAATTTGCCACCTCGATTGTAACTGCTCTATTATCACACCATGAACTCGATGTACACCAAGAGCGATTAGCCTCATCAACACATAAGACAATCTTATTATCATTTCCTATACCGTAGTTACAAGATGCCTGTCTTGATGTCGGTCTAAAAATCTGACCGATTGTAGCTGCACTAATCGCACCGGCTGTATGGTGAATTGCTATCTTTGTAATAGGCTGATTTCTATGTCCACTATGATTTGGACTAAGCATTGTCATATTTACTAAACTACTGTTACTCATGGTCTTTTCCTCCTCTTTCCTTATCATGTAACTGTTCTAAAACCGCTTTTAATTTATCCGGTACCGGAAGTCCAAGATGTGCAGCATTTTCAATAAGGGAAAGTCCCTCATTTGATAGATAAAAGAAAACAACTGCTGTTCTTAACACACTTCCCGACTTGATAATCTGAACATCAATAATGTTTGCTATTCCTACGAGCATAAAAATAATCACCTTTCTACAGATGCCCTTAAATCCGACAGAACTAGATAACTTCTTATCAGTTATCGCACACATCACTCCTGTTATGTAATCAATGACTACAAATAAAAGAAGTGCGAGTATTAGTCCATCGCACCCTCCTAGAAAATATCCTAGCCATCCTCCAACTCCAGCAAATGTAAGCTGAATCATACTCCAAAATTCTTTCATATTAGTTTCCTCCAAACCACTGTGTCATATCTGTTGACATAAATAAATCGATAATTATAGGAAGTTCATAGGTTGGTTTTTTTCCAACCGTATAAACCACACCTTCCTTTGTAATAGCTACTGGATGATTTTTATGCACATCAAGTAGTTTCTCTGGTGCAAGAGACGTAGTATCAACCCTAGTAAAAATGGATACTTGGTCAAAATGAATATTCTCTACTTTTTCTTTCAGCTTAGAATAATAAAAGATTCCGCTTTTTTCCTCCCACTCTTCCGACTTCACCGCTAGTCTTACATGAAATGACGGTCTTTCAGAATCAACATACTGAGTAAGAGCTTCGAACATTTTTGATGTATATTCACGATTCACCACTTCTTTTCCACTAGACATTCTTTCAAATTCAGGTGTTTCCACTATTGGTATGCCGGTAAAATTAGGGCTATCAATAGGTGCAAACTTCGATTTGATTTTTTCAAAGAATCTGCCCAATCCTTCACTATTTAAAAACTTATCTTCCATAAGCATCACCTACACAAAAAGAGCATCAATCTCTTCATTTGTAATACTACTAATATCCACCGCTTTAAGATAACCGCTAAGATCTACTGATGTTGTACCAATCTTTTCAAACTTATCATTCAGCCAGATAAATTCATCATATGCATCATTATCGCCTTTAGCATTTGAAACAAGATAAATAGTTGCCTTTTCACCACTAGCTGGAAGTTCTTCTACAACAGAAAACTCAATAGATTTTACATTACCCATAAGACCTTTGACTTCTTCGGTAAGCTCTGCTTTTTTTACAAAGTCTGCATAGTCCTCAAGTTCCACTACTTTCTTAGGAATAGCCGCTACTTTAGCGTAAGCCTCAACACCTTCCAACCCATCAATTCTATGTGGAATTTCTGATTTCTTAGCATAATCACCTGCATCTTCTAGGCTTTCTACCTTACTTGGAACACTTGATTTAAGTGCATAGTTTTCGGCATCTAAAAGATCTGTTACATTCTTTGGAATAGCCGTCTTTACTTCATCAAGTTCTGTCTTTTTTACAAAGGTATCCTTTAGTTTCTTCCATACATATAAAAGTCCGTTGTTATCTAAATATTTTGCCTGCATTTTTCTTCCTCCTGTTATTTAAGTAATTCTTCAAGTTCAATATTTGTAATTGAATTAAGTCCGAGTTCTTCAAGACTTCTGTTTCCAATCAGCTTTACTTCATTTATCTTTGGCTGATTGACTAAGCTATTGTAGTCAGATGCACAAGAGTCTGTAACCCTGATAATCGTTTCAAATGATGTATCCATCGGTGCATCTCTTTTAAAGCTTGCATTAATTTCTGTCATTAAATCTCACCATCCTTTAAAATTTCATATGTGCTAGTTCGTATTAAAGATGATGCTATTGCACTTCCATCAGAAAACTTTGCCCTTATTTGGATTGTCACAATTCCCTCCATAAAAAGCAGTGTGTCTTTCTGAGATAGATAAACAGATACAATATTATTTTGTATTTTCACTTCATCAATACTCTTTTCTAATATGACCTTGCCATTTTGTTTGTAGGTAATAAAAAGGACAGATGCATTTGTCAAATCCACATCTGTCCGAAATATATTGATTGGTGTTGTTCCTCGGTGCATTGGTCACCCTCCTATGCTTTTTCTTCATCTTTTGCTTTTAGTTTTAGAATTTCATCATTAAGCTCTTTTTCTCTATCTTCATAGTATTTATCTAGGTTTTCTCTAAACGCATCAACTTCAAGTGAGTTTTCACTTATCACAGCTGACCTTACATCAGCGAGTATTCCAGCAAGTATTCCTTCTACCATATAGGTTGGAATAGGTATTCTTTGCTGCATAGCTGCTATATGTGAGTTTAACTCTCCTCTAAATTTTTGATAAGCAAGAGCGTAATTAATAGTTGGTTTCTCCATGTCCTTCCTCCCTGTCTTTTAGTATTAAATCCAGCTTCCTGTTGATTTCTTCAAGAAGAAGTATATTTTTATCTTCTTTTACTTCCTGTTTTTTTACTACATCTTTTTTCAGTGTTCCTTCATTAATAAGGACATCATTTGTATTAATAATCAGTTCTGGCATCTTTACCTCCTATTCATAATAATTCAAATCCATTAGAATTCCGTCTTTAAATACCATGCGTCCATTTGGCCCCCAGCTTGCTACTGTCCCATTTGAGTTCATACTAAGTATCTGTACAAAATTAATTGTTGCATTAACCCCAAAGCCATCTCTCCACTGTGGATCAACGATTTTAAACCCATGAGCATAAAAATTACAGCCTAGATGAATACCATAATCACTATATATACTTCCTGAACGTGAGAAACACAGCATAGTAGTGTAACTTCCTGAATTTGCGTATTCTTGTTGGGAAAAAGCCATATATTTACCTTCACTGTCAAGATCAAAAACTAGACCTTTATGTGAATTGTTTGCACTCCATACATTTGTACCAATTTTACCTATATACTTCCCATCACGATAAAAATGGTTTCCATTTTCGTCAAAGGCAGCTCTCTTATGACTAGAGTCAATCATACCGTTGTATAAGCCAATTTCTCCTGCTGTTATCTGAACATAACTGCTTGCACTATTAAACCCAAGCAAGAAACTGTTATAATTTTGTCTCATAAATGTTCCAAACTCACCCTTTTTAACCATTGAGGAAATAGAGCCTTCTACCACAGATATTTTTGAAATCGCAGTTTCTGCCTTTTCTTTTGCTGCCTGTATGTCCTTATCCTTTACTCTCACCCATTCAAATGATATAGAAGAACTGATACTCTCAGATGAGGAATATTTCCATAGCATTCTCGTACCGTCTTTGTATGGTGAGTGTTCTGATTCAGGATAATTACTACCAGAAAGGTTGATTATCTCTCCTGCATCAGTTGGTAAGCTAGAAACACCCCCTATAAGTTCCTTATAAGAATCCACTTTTTTAATGTAGTCAATCTTAAATCCATAATAGTCATGCCCCGAACCGTCACACCTCCAGTAGAGCCAAAACTTATCAGATGGAATGAAAACTATTTGATCTGCTATGCTTGTTCCACCATACCTTGGAAACGCATAAATCTTACCGTCAAATTCATAGAAGATTTCTACCCAATCATAATGCTCACTTTCTGTCCTAGAACTTGCATTAAACTTTAACTCAAGTCCCTGCTTTTTCATAATATATCTATAAGCATATCCGGTGGTTGTATCATAGAAAAAATCTCCTACATGGTTTTTTCTGACTACATCTGAATTCCAACTATTTGCCGGTGCTCGTGATGAATTTGGTTCGTATGTTCCATAATAGTTTCCATTCTTTTGTTCTAACATCTGATTTACAGTTTCTACACTTGCTTCAATTTTTCTATCTGTAGCTGAGAGCCTAGTATTAACCTCATTTATGGTGTAGTAGCTTTTAAGTTTCCTATCTGTATCAGATATTGCCTCCGTCTTTGAATCAAAGATTTGTTTTTCTACCTGTGATGTATATGAAACAGATAGTTTTTCAGCATCAATAGAGTGGCTCATGATTCTATTACCATAAATCATCCCATCAAGCGTCATACCAACAGCATACGGGCCTTCATATCCGTTGTGACTTCCTCCAATACCATTCATATTAACTTGAAGCACCTTAGTAGCAGTGTTTTTATCCGGCGTATCCATATATAAATCTCTTAACCATCTGCCGGAGGAATCATATTCTGTTAGTTTATATCCACCTTCAGATATATTCATCTGTGCCTTGAGATTATCTATAGTACTTTGGACTCTTTCATTGTCAATCTTTCTTGTAACAAGGTTTTCTTCTTTTAGCTGCCTTACTGCATCTGCTGAACTTTGGATATAACCTTTAGCTTGATTACTTCCAAGAACCACCTTTATTTCTCCAGGCTTTTGAAGTGGAATAGTCTGTTTCATTACTGGAAATACTCGATCCATTCCAAAAGGATAAGCTATGCACCTTACTCTATCACCACATTCAATAGTTTCTGTAGGTATTCCAAACTCCGATAAGTCAACTGCAGATAAAGCTAGTTCTACCATCTCAAACTGATTATCCTTAAGCCACTCTGCTCCTTTTCTTAAAAGATTTGCAGGAACTGTTACATCATCCCATCTGATTACCCTACAGACCCAGCCAAATTCATCCTTCGCCTCTTTTGAAACAAGATAGTTTTTCCCGTCGTTTACAGATTGAATATCCGTATACTTTTTAAGAATATCATTTTCTTCTCCATCTATTTCTTTGCCAAGAGGTATAATCGCTGTAGTAATATCTTCAGCAGATAGGTCTTCCGTATAATCAAGAAGATTCACCCCAAATTCAATAGACTGCTCTGTTGCTTTTCCCATTTCTTCAAGTCTAAGGTAATCAAGATATAGAAGCTCTTCTTCCCTTCTTAACTTCAAATATCCACCCAGTTTATCTACAATTTTTGTCATGATAACTTCCATTGTGGTTTCATAATTAGTGAATCTATATAGAGAGTTATTTGGATCGGTTACAGTTACTCTTCCAAGCATTATCTTTTTCTTGTCATCCACCTGTTCATTATGGATTTTAAGAAATTTAGAAAGTAACTGATAGGGCGTTTGGTCATGGTATTCCATCTGGGGTTGAATGCTGTCAGCTAGATATGATAAAAGACCTACGCACTGGACTTTCTTATTCCCACGCAGGTCTTTTGTTTGTTCTCTAACTTCCCCTATAAAAATTTCTTTTTCGTCTCTGTACACACTGACAATAGACTTTCTATTATAGATTTTTTCATAGTAAGGATTTTCAGGCGGACATATAAAGCTAAGTGAACCTGCCGTATTTAGTTCAAGATTCAGTGTAGAACTAATCAGAACTGCCTTCCCATCACTTGGATAATATATGGTATTTCCATCCATTATGATTTTATACATCTATAACCACCCCCTTTTATATGAAATATCTATGGTGCTGTTCCCTGTTAAAGAAAGCACTAAATCTTTTCTTTCTCTTACTTCCGGAAATCTATTTATTCCTTTTTTGATACTGAACTTCTTTCCTTTAAAATTTAATGTCACTATATTTTCTGTTTTATTATTAAACTCAGGAACTATAGTCATATCTGAATCAAATGGAATTGTCACAGTCTTGCTATTTGTAATAACAACGCCCTCAAGTTTATGAATAATCTCTCCACCATTTACCAAATCAGGAATCTTATGTTTATATGGCTCAAGCTTGTAGTCTAAAGTAATAAGTGAATAGTTTTTATCAGATTTAAATTCACTCACCCACATCCTGCCTTGATATACATAGTCTTTTTCCGTATCAAGCACAATATTGGTCTTTTTCCCATGGACAATGCTTAAAAGTTTCCCATAAACCTCTTGCCATTTTTCAGGATCTGATACAAGAAATTCAAATGAGCCTGTTCTCATTTCATATAAAACCTCTCCCCCAAGGCTTTCTGTAATATCTATTTCCCCTTGTATGCCGGGTATATCAAGATATTCTAATTTAGGAGATGGTAGGTTAATAATAGGCTTACTTGTTGGAACAAGACCAAAGTCTTTGTAACTATGAAATTCACCAATTTTCATCCCATACACACTTACCACCCCCTTGCCTTTCTATTTTGTAATTTATAAAGTTCCATATCTATCTTTGGTGCAATGCCTCCAACCAGTTCTCCTGAATCAAGAACGATGCTTGTTTGTGCAAACTGTGGGAAGTATCTATCCATAATAGCAAGAACTCTTGTCATTACACTAAGAAGTTCTCCATTTGCTCCTGCAGTCATATTTGAAAGTGTATCAAGTCCCATAATCACTTCAGGCCCTGCCTCTCCTCCACCAAGAAGATGACCTCCTTTACTACCGAAGATAGTAGCACCATTTAAAAGCATAGGTTTATTCATAGCTTTTTTATACCAATCAATTGATAGATGTGGTACAGATGGTGGGGCTAAAGAAAAATGACCATTGATGCTAAAATGTGGTAGTTTGATATGAGGAAGTTTTAGCTTAATGCTTGAAAAGAACCCCTTAATCGCATCAACCACAGACTTTACTTTATTTTTAGCCTCCTCAATCGGAGTAACAATAGCACTCTTTATTCCATCCCAAATAGAAACTGCTGTATTTTTGATTCCATTAAATATAGAACTTACTGTGCTTGATACTGCATCAAAGACTGCACTAATCTTATTTTTTATCCCATCTACCACCGTAGATATGACTGATTTAATAGCATTCCAAACACTTGTTACTACATTTTTTATGCTGTTAAAAATTGTAGTAATCACAGATAAAATAGCGTTTATAACTGTTGTAATTACGACTTTTATGGCGTCCCAAACAGTTGTTATCACAGTTTTTATGGCATTCATAATGCTTGTAATAACCTGTGAGATGGTGTTAAGCACAGTGCTTACAACAGTCTTAATTGCCTCCCACACCGTCATAATAGTTTCTTTGCAGTTTTCCCAAATAAACCTAAATGGCAGAGTTATTAGTCCAAAGTATCCTTTAATTAGCTCTACTATAAACATGAGTGCTACAGTCAATACATTCTTAATAGTTTCCCATACTGTAGTAAAAATGCTAACTAGTCCTTCCCATATTCCCTTAAAGAAATCTGAGATGCCTTGCCATATACTCATGATGGCAGTTGATACCTTTTCCCATAAGCCTTTAAACCATTCAGTAATTGCTCCCCAATTTTTAATAATAGCTATGATAGCCACAACGGCTGCGATAATAGCTGCGATAATAGCTATGATTGGAAGAAGGGAAACATTAAGTGCTCCAAAACCTACAGCTGCACCACCTGCTGCAGTACCTGCGGCTGCTGTTCCTGCCGCACTTGCTCCTCCTGCTACACCTACTGCAGTAGTTGCTGTTGATGTTCCCCCAAGTAGTCCAATAAGACCTCCAAGAGCGGAGGTAATTGTTCCAACCGCAGTAATAACTTTTCCTATAACGACAAGTACCGGTCCTACCGTTGCCGCAATAAGTGCTATCTTTACAATAGCCTGCTGCATACCAGGAGATAGACTATTCCACTTTTCATTTAAAGACTTCATTATTTCAGCAAATTTTTCTAGCATTGGCTGAAGGACTGTCATTAGAGAATTTCCTACATCTGCACCTACAATCTTTAGACTGTTCATAGAGGTCTTAAACTTATCTATAGGGTCTAAGGTTTCATTAAAGGTAGAATCAACATTTCCAAGATTATCTTTTAGAGATGTTCCAAGTTCTTCAAAGGAAAGAGACCCATTTTTACAAGCCTGATAAATTGCAGGACCTGCCTTTTTACCAAATAGGTCAATTGCTGCATCAAGTCCTTCCGTATCTGATTTTGCATTAACCATGCTATCTTGCATATCTTTTAAAGCCTCTTTCATAGGCTTTCCGTTTGCCGTTGCATTAGAAAGTGCCTTAGATAAACCTGTCATAACCTGTGATGTGTCTGCTCCTGACATTTCAACATTCCCTAGAAAATTAGCTGCATCTGATGCTGAAAAACCAAGTTGCTGAAGTGCTGCAGAATTAGTTACCATGCTCTTTGCAAGTGTATCCATACTGATACCTGTTCTTTGTCCAACAGCATTCATAGTATCAAGTAAGGCTCCTGCATCTTCAGCTTTAAGTCCAAAGGCAGATATTACTTTCTGTGTATTATCAATAGCAGTAGATACATCTATATTATTTAGCTGTGCAAACTTAATAAACTTTCCAGATAGCTCCTCTAACTTTTGACCAGTAAGACCAAATCTAGTGTTTACCTCTCCTATAGCTGCACCTGCTGTTTCAAAGTCTGTTGGAATGGAAGTAGCAAGGTTTTTCATGCTATCTTGCATTTCTTTTAAAGCCTTACCGGATGCACCTGTTTTCTGGACAATAATATCCATTCCTTTATCCACTTCATTAAAGGCAGATAAAGATGCAGCACCTATTGCTACGATAGGTGCTGTTACATGAGTAGATAGACCTTTACCAACTTCAGTGGTCTTATCTCCAACTTCTTTAATTTTATCTCCTGCCTCTTTCATGGAAACAGATAATGCTGATGGTACTTTCTTTGCTTCTTCCTGCAGTGCCTTTAGGTTGTTTTCTGTTTCAATAATTTCTCTTTGAAGGGCATCATACTTATCTTGTCCAAGTTCTCCATTTTCCAGCTGAATTTTTGCCTGCTTATCTGCCTCTTTTAAGGCATTTAACTTTTCGCTAGTTTCAGAGATTTCCTTTTGTAGTAACTGCTGTTTTTGAGCAAGCAGTTTTGCATTGGAAGGATCAAGTTTTAATAGCCTATTTACATCACGAAGCTGTGACTGCGTATTTTTAATGGTTGAGTTTACACCCTTTAAGGCTTTATCAAGACCAGTTGTATCTCCACCAATTTCAACAGTAATACCTTTTATTCTATTAGCCACTTTAATCCCTCCTTTCCTAAAATTGGGCATAAAAAAGACACCTACCTAAAGTAAGTGCCATAACAAACTTTATTCTTAGTTATTATTATATCCATAATCAGGATTTCTTGTTAACAATATCTCTTTCCAAAATGATTCTCGCTTAATTATCGTATCATCTGGTGTTAAATTTTTGTGAATCTCTAGAATGGTATATCGAAAATTCTCCTCTATGTACTTCTCGCCCTTTTCATCAACCAGATTTTTTAATTCAACATTATTGCCATGCCTTGTACTAGCATACTCATTCCATCTTCCAAGCATCATATTTTGACCATAGGCGGATCCTACGTACCTCTTATTTGTTGCAATATCAGTGATTAAATAAATTCCTTTCTGATTTTCTAAAGCTGTTTTCCAGTTGTCCCTTTCAAGAACGGTTTTTAATTCCAACCAAGAAAGATCTACGCTATCATATCCAGGGAATGTATTAAGTTGATCAAATTCAGACGGTAAAAGTTCTGAAACTTCGATATTATCAATAACTGTATTAGCATTTCTTATTGGCATTTGCCAAGATTTATGTATTTTTACAATCAGTCTTCCAAAGTAATCACTATATTCTCCAAGTGGCTCATGTTCATAAAAAGTATTACTTTGGGCATTTGGAACACAATATTTATGATAATTTTTCGTTATCTTTGCAATATCAAATAATAGCCAGCAATTCTCTTTATTCATTTGAAGTAGACCTATTACGATATCTCCTTCATTAAACCACACTCTTTTTTCTGAGTTGTAATAATTTGAAATTAAAATACTTTCCCTGCTTTGATGATATTCCTTAATAGGATCAAAACCAATTCTATTACTTTTTATGTTGAAACGAATTTTTACATTTGATAAATTTGGAATTTTTAACAAATCATTTAGCTTAATTGCCATATTAATACTCCCATATAGTTTTTTTCCATTATACCAAGAATACTACAGTGTTTAAACTAGAACTTATCAAATTCATCCTGTCCTGCCACCTTACTATATTTAACTCCATCATTTGCTTTTTCAGTCCAGATATCAAGTACCATACCTATGGTTAGTAAATCTAGTTCAGAAATGTTTAGCCCTATTTCCACACATCTTAGTAGAAATAGGGCCGTTGTCATTTCCCTGCTACTTTTTGGAAGTTTTTTTTAGACTGAACTTCTGTTTCAAGGTTTGCTCCCCAAAGTTCAAGTATTTCAGGTAGAACCTCATAAATAGAAAACATCTCAAACTGGTCAAGCCAATCATCAATATTTCCAGCAATACTCCTATCTGCATGGTAAGCCATAATATATGCTACATTTTCAAATATCTCAAGGTCATCTATTTCAAATGAACCCTCACTTGCTTTGAAAGTTTTTTCCAGCTTTGATAGGTCCTTGAAAATATCTCTCTTAAATTTGATTCTATATAGTCTAGGAATTGTAGCTGACGAACGAAACTTTACATCAACCTCTCCTACTCTTACTGTTTTTTCTAGCATAAAAATCCTCCTTAATGTCCTGTAGGTTTAGGTGATTCACCTTTAGCCTGTGGAACATACACATTCTTATACCAATTAGCATAAGTATCTGCTGATGTAGTATCTCCAGTTCTTGATTTTACAAGACCGTCCTCTCTTGGATCTGCTGTAAGTGATAGTGTTTCTGTTCCAGGTTCAATCGTATCTTCTTTAGTTTCTGATTCAATAGATGGTCTTGATGCTGAGC
>ERZ772974.742-NODE-742-length-22766-cov-4.052618_pt1 | contig 22766 bp, 19 predicted proteins | sample MGYA00580671_ERZ772974 | MGnify/ENA primary metagenome ERZ772974 (study PRJEB29015, sample SAMEA2738065) | human oral metagenome | biome: human oral; feature: human-associated habitat; material: saliva | place: China | collected 2218 ... | reverse complement strand
GCATAGGCAACCCGGGCCTTGCCGCTCGGCGAGGGCTCGTGCTTTAGTTCGAGCAGTTCCGGGAACTGCTCAAGGAAGGGCATAATCTTCTGAAAACCGAGTTGCTTCGCATCCACCCCGTTCTCTTTGAGCGGGGCACCGAGCCCCGCCAAATTGACCCAGCCCGCTTCATCGGAAACGACAGCTGCGAAAACTTCGCGGAGTTTTTCTTCTAAGTCAGACTTTTCCGCCGCAGATAGCTCCGGCCCCGCAAAAAGCTCCTTGTCTTTTGGCACATCCGCTTTCTGCACTTCCGCGTTTTCAAGCTTTTCAAAGTTTTTAAGCTGTACATAGGATTTTGCGGGAAGCCCCGCCCCCGCGGAAATGCCGTCCACCATGGTCAAATATTCTCGAAACTCGCTTAAAAAATCACGCAAGGTCTCAAAGCCGTAGTCTGTATGGCGAAGTCCCGCCTCCGCAAATAACGGCGAAAGCGTCGCAATGTCCACCATATTGTCGGGCGATGCCTGCCGCTCCCGAATGATATTCCAAACCTGCGGTGCCAATTTTTCTCTTTCTTCCGGATGCATACTGTATATTCCGCCTTCCTTATAAAAAGCAGCGCGTTCCACGGTGCGTTTTGCCACTTTCAAAACCTGATTTCCCGCACCAATGCTCTGCTTCTTTTCATTAAATATTCATAAATTACCATACTTCCACGGCTGTTTTTCGTCAAGTTGCAAATGCGAAAAGAGCCCGAACCCATGGGAGTTCGAGCTCTTCCGTTCATCAATCAATGTCCAAACACCGTACTAAGATACCGCCATGTTATAGCCGTTTCACCATCATATACTCATTCACAAACGATCCATCCTTCATGCGTATGGCATCCGGCTTTACCCCTGTAATCCGAAATCCCATTTTCTCATATAACCCCCTCGCTCTCGTGTTACCCTCTATAAAGTCAAGTTCAATCTGACGGACATCGCCACGCTCTCCGGCTACTTGAAACATCTCTTCAAACATCCTTGTTCCGATTCCGAGATTCCAGAACTCTTGCAGAAGGGCAATCGCAACGGAAGCCCTGTGACGATCTTTTTCCCCGGTACGAAAAGAAATCTGACAGCTTCCCGCAATCCTGCCGTCTACAAGGCAGATGATCATCAGTCCATTCTTATTATCATAGTTCGCCCGAAGAAAAGCTTTTTCCTGATCAAGCGTAAACCCCGCAAATTCCTCCGGAAACTTCATCAGAAAATCCGTCTCACCCGATGCCTTTATGATGAACTGAAGCATATTTTCCGCATCATCCGCCGAAGGACTCCGAAGAAAAGCATTACGTCCATCTTTCAGTTGGAACTCTTTTTCCTTAAAAACCACCTTACATTTCCCCCTTTATCGTTCCTCTATCCATGAAAGGAACTTATCCAAACCCTTATTCTCTTCTCCGGTTTCCATACTTCCAAGGCTGTTTTTCGTCAAGTTACGAATGCGAAAAGACCCGAAACCATGGAGTTTCGAGCTCTGGCTTTCGCAAATCGCGGTGCAAACGACTCACAAAGACACCGCCATCAAAGAAAATATCTTTTCTCAACAGTGCGGCAACAGAAAAGCTGCTTTACCCCACCACCAACTTATTGGTCTTTCGCAGGTACTTTGCGGGAATGGGCGCATCCAGACGCCAGGTGATGTTCATCGGCTTACTGCCCTCGTGCTTTACATAGTTCGCAGTCCCGAGGTAGGTATAGGCCGCAGCCGTATTGCTGATGCGATCCGACTTAAATTCGCGAACAAAGAGCAGAATACGGCTGCCGCGCTCCTTGTGGTGGATGTAACGCTGACCGGTCGCAGACTGCTCTCCCGTGGTGCTCTGGCTCTGCCAGTGGAAAAGTGTCTCGTTGATCGAGTAGTCGTTGTACATGGTGGTCGGCGAATAGTCCTTGTCGGACTTATTGAGGGTCACAAAGAAGACATCCAGCTTTTGCTCCGGAAGCCATTTGACACCCTCGCGGACGGTTGCGGGCTTTAAAAAGTCCATCGCTGCCAGAATCTGATCCCTGCTGTAGCTGCAGTGCAAGTCAAGCGGGCAGTCAAAGCCGAGATCAACCGGCTCATCAATAAAGTCGATTTGGTCATACCGGTAGCGAAGGAGTTCCTGCAATTCTCGCACCATAAGCGGACTTTCCGCAAGCGCCGTGAGCTTTTCTGCCAACGCTTCCCGGCTCTCCTCATCAAAGGACTTGCCCCAAACTGTCATATAAAACATGCGGAACATCCGTCGATTAAGCGCGGAGAATTCCTCGACTTGGAGTGTCGGCAAGTTTTCGAGTAACTTCAAGATGAACTGAATCCAACGTCTGGAATCCACAACCGCAAATTTTGCCATCGACTTGGTTAAGATTTCTTCCAAGGGCTCCGTGAATTCGTCCCTTACACCGGCACGCACGGACAGCCGCGAGAAAGAGGCAAACTTATAAAGACTTCGCGGATCCAAATGGTAGTACGTCAGGAAATTTGCAAGGTTCAGCGCCAAACCGCTGTCCTCCTCAAAAGAGGCAATCCGCGCCACCAGGCCCGCTGTGTTGCCATAAGACGCTCTTATATTCTCAAGGATATACTTCGCTGCCTGCCGCTCCAGTTGGATATAGCAGCCCTTCGGCGCTGAGACAAATCCGTTTTTGATTTCCCGTGCCACGCTCTGACCGCTATTGGAAAGCAAGGCGGCAAATTTATCCTCAAAATTATACTTTTTGTTTGCCTGTCCGATAAAGTCGAGAACCGTCAGGCACTCTTTTCCCTCCGCGAGCCGGAGTCCGCGTCCCAGCTGCTGTAAAAAGATAGTCAGTGACTCCGTTGGCCGGAGGAACATGACCGTGTTGATTTCGGGAATATCGACACCCTCATTGTAGATATCAACGACAAATAGGAAACGAAGCTTGCCGGAAACCAGTGCGCTTCCGGCGCTGCGGCGCTCCTCCTCCGGTGACTTTCCCGTCAATGCCAGGGAGGGGATGCCATGTTCATTGAAGAAGCGACTCATAAATTCCGCATGTTCCACCGTCACGCAGAAACCGAGTCCCTTTACGTCGTTAATATCCGTCACATAATTCAGCATGGAGGACAGAATTAAGTTGGCGCGCTGCTTTGCCACATAGCCGCTCATGCTGTAGATGTTTGAAAGTGCCGTCTTATCGTAGCCGCCCGCAGCCCACTTTAAGCCGTCCAGATCAACGCTGTCGGTCACGCCGAAATACTGGAAGGGGCAGAGGAGCTTGCGGTCAATGGCCTCCGGGAGCCGTATCTCTGCGGCAATCCGGTTACTCAAATAGGCGAGAATGTTCTTCCCATCCATACGCTCCGGTGTTGCCGTGAGTCCGAGCAAAATTTTCGGCTGATAGTATGCAAGTAAACTCTGGTAACTCTTCGCCGCTGCGTGGTGGAACTCATCCACTACGATGTAATCGTAAAAGTCTTCCGAAGTCTTTTCCGTAAATGCCTGACTGCTAAAGGTCTGTATCGAAAGAAAAAGGTGATCGATTGAATCCGGCTTATGATTCCCGACAAATAACTCTCCGAAATTCGCATCCTTCAATACCGCGCGGAAGGTATAGAGGCTCTGCTTTAAAATCTCCTCCCGATGTGCGACAAACAAAAGTCGGCAGGGTTTCCCGGGATTTTGCTTCCGAAAACGGCGGTAATCGAGCGCGGAAATCACGGTCTTACCCGTACCAGTTGCCGCCACAACCAGATTGCGAGTATAACCTCGGATGGTCCGCTCGGCCTCCAGCTTATCCAGAATCTCCTGCTGATAGGAGTAGGGCTGAATGTCCATCGTGTAGACTTCGGTCGGCTGTTCTCCACTGTACTTCTCAGCCTGCAAGGCGCGGCTTAAACGCTCTTTCTGCCCCTCATCGTAGTATTCGAATTCCTTGTCATTCCAGTAGAACTCAAATGTAGCCGCGACTTTTGCTATGGTCTCCGGTAAATCCTGCTTAGTAATCTTGGTATTCCACTCAAGACCACTCGTCAGAGCCGCATTGGAAATATTTGAAGAGCCCACATAAGCAGTGGTAAAACCACTGTCGCGATAAAAGATGTATGCCTTTGCGTGAAGTCGCGTGATTTTCGTGTTGTAGCTTACTTTAATTTGCGTATTGCTGAGCTTCCGGAGCTCCTCAATGGCCTTAACATCCGTTGCGCCCATATAAGAGGTCGTGATAAAGCGCAGTTCCCCGCCGTTTTCAGTGAAGTGCTTCAGCTCATCCATCATGAGCCGCAAGCCGCTCCATTTGATAAACGAAACCAGGATGTCAATGCGATTGCTGGATACGATCTCCTTTTTGAGCTCGCTGTACATCTGTGGCTCATGTACAGCTCCAGTGAAGAGACTTGATTGCGCAATCGAGGTCTCCGGTCTCACGAGCTGTGCCTTTTCATCCAGTGCAAGTATGCTGTTCTTCCGGTCAAAGAGCGCCAGTAATTGCTCCGCGCGCTCCGCTACGGAGAGTGCGGCAAAGTCAGCCTCCTTGGTTCTTTCCAAAATGGCATCAATCAAGTGATTTGCAAGTGCCACCTGCTCCTGCAAATCAGCCCCTTGATCCTTCAGATTCTCCATACCGCGCTCCACGACCGTGGCTACGTACTTGGCAAGAACTTTAGAGGCCTCCGCGGTATCGATTGGTTCCGTCAAGCGGTACTTATCACTCTTCTCGAGCTCGCGCTCCAAGCCCTTGCTGATTAATTGTTCGTAGATTCCATCGTGTAGCACGTTTCTCCTCCGGTGCAATCACTGATTTATTGTTTATCCTATTTTATCAACAGCCATATTCATACGTGGCTATCTGATAGCTCTATTGATTAAAATTATGGACCTGCTTCATGAAAATCTCAAGATCAAGTATGATTCCAATTTCAAATAAAAACTGTTCAAAAGAGCCTGTCCTATTCTCTCACCTTCTTGAATAACCGCGCGCTCCAGAACTGCATATCCAGTTCATCCAAGTAAAAATGTAAAATCGCCTTGCTGTTCTTACTCGCAGTGCTGAGCATGATAAATTGCGCGTCCTTCTTGACTGTTTCTTCCGCAAAGTGAAACAGCGCTTCGCCGATTCCCTGCGAGCGCTTTTCCGGAACAACGTACAACTCCTCGACTTCAAAGTACGCTGTTCCCTCCGGCATGATGGACTTCATATTCTTTGCGGTCTCAAGCTTGCCGAGCAGATACGCTTCGATGCCGTCTTCATCTTCCGCGAGGAAAACCCGTTTCCCCGCGATGTCCGCTTCCGTATTCGGGTAATAGCCGTAGCAGTTCTGTTCCGCCGCCCACTGCGCGGACAGCTGTAGCAGTTTTTCCAGGATTTCCGAGGTTGCTTCTGCCTCATAGTATTTCATGACTACCCTCTTTGACAACGGTCACGCGTTGGTCAGACCATAAAAATGCGCGAGCGGTCCCGAGCCTTTGCCGAGATCAAGCCCTGCCTTCAGTGCGCCGGTGAGATAAGCCTTGGCACGCTCCACGGACTCTGACAGCGTGTACCCTTTCGCAAGATTTGCGGCAATCGCACTCGACAGGGTGCAGCCGGTGCCGTGGGTATTCTCGGTCCGGATGCGTTCTCCGCGAAACCACTGTACATTTCCCTGTTGGTAGAGAAGGTCGTTTGCCTCATTGACTTGGTGTCCGCCTTTTAATAGCACGGCACAGTCATACCGATTTCCGATGCTCTCCGCTGCCCGCAGCATATCTTCCTCGGTATGAATGGTCAAACCGGAAAGCAGCTCTGCCTCGGGAATATTGGGTGTCACCAGCAGGGCGAGCGGAAACAGCTCTTCCGTCAACGCCTGCACGGCATCGGTTTTCAGCAGCGCCGCGCCGGAAGTCGCGACCATCACGGGATCCAGTACCACATTGACTGCCCCATACTGCCGCAATTTTTCCGCAATCACATGAATCAGTTCGCCGGAGGCCACCATGCCGATTTTGACCGCATCGGGCGTGATGTCCTCAAAGATTGCATCCAGTTGCTGCCCCAGAAACTCTGTGCTCACCTCCTGAATCGCGCGGACACCGGTTGTATTCTGTGCCGTCAACGCCGTGATTGCGCTCATCGCATAGACTCCCTGCATGGTCATGGTCTTAAGATCCGCCTGAATTCCCGCACCGCCGCTGCAATCGCTCCCCGCAATGCTGAGCGCTGTGTATACTTTCATGTCATATCCTCCTTCCGCTCGTTTCTCATTCAGTCCATTCACTGTTCAAGCCCTGCCATCTTCTGCGACAAGCCGTAGAGCAGGCGGCACTCTGCCGCGATGTCTGCTGCGGAGAAGATCGCGCTGACCAGGGCGACGCCGTCGACACCGGTGCCCGCGAGTTCGAGCAGATTCGACTTGCTGATTCCGCCGATTGCGACCACCGGAATCGAAACCGCGTCACAGATTGCGCGAAGTGTCTCCTTGGTCACCAAACTTGCATCTGTCTTGGTGGATGTCGCAAACATGGCGCCGACCCCGAGATAGTCCGCGCCGCCCACTGCCGCCGCGCGCGCTTCTTCGACAGTATGCACCGAGACACCGATCATCATCTCCTGACCGACCAGACGACGCACCGTGGCGACATCCATATCGTCCTGCCCCACATGTACACCGTCGGCGTGGCAGCGGAGGGCAAGTGGAACATTGTCGTTGATGAAAAAGGGCACGCGATACCGCTTGCAGAGCGCAAAGATTTCCTCGGCTTCCCGGAGAAACCGCTCCTCATCCAGTTCCTTTTCGCGGAGTTGGACGCAGGTCACGCCGCCCCGAAGCGCTGCCGCCACCTGTTCCGCGAGGCTCTGTTTTCCGACCCAGGCTCTGTCCGTCACGGCATAGAGCCGCATCATCTCCTCAGTACATTTCATAGCGCGCGCCTTTCTCTAAGGTCTCCGGTGTCATGTTGTAAATCGCATCAATGATGCCGTTCCGGTAAGTCGCATTGCCGTCGGTTGCGCTGCGTCTCTCATAGGCGAGCTCTCCGGCGTAGCCCATCGCAGCGACGGCCGCTGCCGCAGCTTCGAGCGCTTGCTCTCTGTTGGCCGCAACGAAAGCCGCCGTCATCGCAGAGAGCTGGCAGCCTGTTCCCGTGATCGAAGCCATCATCGGATGCCCGTTTCGGATGCAGTACGCCCGGCTGCTATCCGCCACAATATCAATCGCACCGGTAATAGCAATGACAGCGCCGGTTTTCGCCGCAAATGCCTTCGCGAAGGCGACCATCTCCGGGAGATTTTCATCCGTCACTTTGTCGGCGACATCCGCATCCACGCCCTTCGTGGTGCCGCTGCCGAACGCCAGGGTTTTGATCTCGGAGATGTTGCCGCGAATCACCGTGAATTTCACTTCTTTCAAAAGCTGCTCGGCTGTCTCCGTGCGCAGCTTCGAGGCGCCGGCACCGACCGGATCCAGCACAACCGGATGTCCCAGCGCATTGGCCTGCTTTCCCGCGAGCAGCATTGATGCTATGGTGCGCCGGTTCAAGGTGCCGATGTTGATGTTGAGACCCGCACAGAGCGCGGTGATTTCCTCGACCTCTTCTTCATCATCCGCCATAATCGGAGAAGCGCCACAGGCAAGCAACATATTGGCGCAGTCATTGACTGTCACATAATTCGTGATGTTGTGCACGAGCGGACAAGCCTTTCTCACATTGGCAAATATCGTCTGAAACATATTTTTTCCTCCTCATCCATGAATCGCTTCCCGCATATGTCGCAGAAGTCCGGCTGTCTGCAAGCTGTAAATCAAAATCGCGGCCAGAATCGCACCGCCGACCGTAGAAATCAGAAACGGAACCACAAATACATAAAAGGCAAGACCCGCAGCGCTCTTTCCCATCCAAAAGATGGCAACCGGATAGGCGCAAAGACCGCCGAGCACCGCCGTGCCAAACACTTCTCCGAGCAGTGTTCCCGGGATACTCTTCGTCTTTGCATACACGAGACCGCAGAGCAGCGCGCCAAACATGCCACCGGGAAATGCCATGAGACTGCCGATCCCGAGCACATTGCGGATCAGCGCAGCCGCAAATGCCACAGCGAGGCCATATCCGGGCCCCAGCAACACCGCGCAGAGTATATTCACCGCATGCTGCACCGGTGCGCATTTGCTCCCGAAAGCCGGAAACGAAAACAGACTTCCCAGTACCGCCACCGCACAGAACAGACCGGCCAAGGCCACTTTTCTTACATCGAGCCGTTTCATTTTGATTCTCCCTCTTCTGCCGAAATTTGAACAAAAAACAGGAGGAAGCCACCAGCGGCATCCTCCTGTCAAAGTCACAGAGCAAAAGAAGTTCCTACGGTGGCATTACCCACATCAGGTATAAGGGTCGAAGGTCATCCTTCCTCTCAGCCTGTCATACAAGCTCCCCTCCTATTCAGTTCTGCCTCAGTATACAACAAACCGTTGTACGGATACAAGTCATTCCGCACGCACCGGGATAACTTTCCGAAAGGGTAGCTGTCCGCCAATCCACTCAGGGTAAGCTCCCTTCTATTCCGCTTACGATTTCATCCCCTAACCATGCAGTAATCGATAACCGCACTGTGTCCGGCTGTAACTTCTATCTAACTAACCCAACTTGGCTCTCTCCTGTTTTAGGATTGATTCTCTTAAAATAGTCTTATATCCGGATATCGATCAGCTCCCAGTTCCATACCGGTACTCTGCCCTTTGCCGCTCAGATATTTATTGACATTTGCCTCATTAATTTCCACAAAATCCAGCAAATAGCAGGGCGCATCATAATATTTCTTCACTCCGATTTTCCATTGTTCCAACAGTTGACGTTGTTCCTCTGTGACAGAATAATCGTTCGTATCAGAATACCTGGAAATATATGCCCAACCAATGCGTGCCTCCTCCGGTTCTAACACTTTCTGATTCTGATCAAACACAATTGCTCTTGTATAATTTTTTCCGCGTCTGCGTCCAATCACAATTGTTTTATTTGCCGGAATAAAGCACGACCAAATTTCTATATTATACGGAGTGTCATCATACTTTTGATCGAGGGCATATTGCTGAAGACTATCTGTGAAGTACAGCAGTCGATCAATGCTATCATCCCAACCGGCATCCAAATCTGTCAGCACTTCCCATACTCCATCTCCGTTAATATCTACAACTGCGAACTGACCTCCCGGCAATCCTCTTCCGTTCCAGCTCCTGTCAAGAAGCACCTTCCTGTAAGCCTCTACCGCTTTCTCGTTCCGGCTCTTCTCAATCTTCTTGCCGCTCGCATCGACCTGATTGCCGTCCGGTGTCGTCGTCGACACCAGCATCACGCCGTCCGCGCCCACATAGTAGGCGCCGTCGACCCACTGGTTTGCCGCCATGCTGCCGTCGCTTAAAAAGTAGTAATACCGCCCGTCAAACTGCCGCCAGCCGTTTGCGATTACGCCGTTGTCATCGAGGTAGTAATACTTGCCGTCCAGCTGCATCCAGCCGGTCTTCATTCTGCCGTCGTCCGCGAAGTAGTACCAGTTGTTGCCAATGAGGCGCCAGCCGATTACGGGTTCGCCCGCGTCGTTGTTGTAATACCAGCCGCCATCCTTGCCCTGATACCAGCTGTTCATGTGGTATTTCTCCGGGTCCAGCTGGATTGTGAAATTCAGCTCGGTCGGCTCACCCGCCTCGCCGCTCTGATTCATCGCGTAGCACTTAATCCGGTAGGTTCCGTTTCGGCGGAACATAAGCGGCTCCGTATAGCTCTGCGGGGCACTGTCCGTACTGTCCGGCGCCTCCGAAAGCTCATATCGAATCTCTTTGCCGCTCTTACTCTCGAGCTTCAGCTCCACCGGATCCTGATAGGTTCCCGATTCCTGCGACGCCGTGACCGTGGGATTCAGTTCTTCGAGCTTTTCCCGAATCTTTGCGGCTTCGCCGGATTTCCCCGGTATAGCTTCGGCGGCTTTCTTTAAAACCGACACCGCGTCCGCATGCTGCGCGTGTTTCTCATAAATCTCCGCGAGCGCGAGATACGCCTCCGCTTTCCCGGGGCTTACATTCACTGCCTTTTCATAGAGTGCGACTGCCTCTGCCTCCTGTCCCGCCTGTACCGCCTGATTCGCTGCCTGTATCGTCCGCGGATAGCGCGTGCTCTGGTAGCCCACGAACGCTGCACCGCCGAGCACCAGTACGGCTGCGAGCGCAACGCCCGCGATTTGCTGCTTTTTCATATCGTTTCCCCCAAAGCCTTTTACCAGTTCCGGATGATCTGAATCAGTTCGCTGCGAGATGCATTCGGATACATCATCTTCGGTTCAATCGGTTCCCCGCCACCTACCAGTTCCACTAATTTACTTGCATATGCATCCACATCGGTAAATGTAAATGTCTTATTTTCCGTTTCAATTTCTCCGGCTCTTTCCGACATGTCCCACATTCCGTTTGCTACAGGTTCAAACTTTGATCCTTTATAACGGACAACCTCATCAATCACATTCATATGCATTCCGTTATGGATACGATAGCCGTGGGCATAGAAAATCAAATAAGCATTTATCTCCTCCAGCGGATCTACCATTTGGGTCCCATCAAAGTAATATATTCCTCCCGATGCATCTATCCCACCCCCATAAAAGATTTCCGGGATTCCATCGCTGTTTATATCTCCAAGGCCTTTATACTGCTTCGCATATTCATCAGATGAGCCCTCTCCCGCAAAAACATAGCCCGACAAACTGGCAATCATCACATCCTTCCAGCGCTCGTCTACCTTTTTCCCGTCGGCGCCGACTTTTTTGCCGTCCGGTGTCGTCGTCGACACCAGCATCACACCGTCCGCTCCCACATAGTAGGCGCCGTCGACCCACTGGTCTGTGGCCATACTTCCGTCCGCAAGGAAGTAGTAATACCGCCCGTCAAACTGTCGCCAGCCGTTTGCGATCACGCCGTTGTCATCTAAGTAGTAATATTTGCCGTCCAGTTGCATCCAGCCGGTCTTCATTCTGCCGTCGTCCGCGAAGTAGTACCAGTTGTTGTCGATAAGGCGCCAGCCGATTACGGGTTCGCCCGCGTCGTTGTTGTAATACCAGCCGCCATCCTTGCCCTGATACCAGCTGTTCATGTGGTATTTCTCCGGGTCCAGCTGGATTGTGAAATTCAGCTCGGTCGGCTCACCCGCCTCGCCGCTCTGATTCATCGCGTAGCACTTAATCCGGTAGGTTCCGTTTCGGCGGAACATAAGCGGCTCCGTATAGCTCTGCGGTGCGCTGTCCGTGCTGTCCGGCGCCTCCAGAAGCTCGTACCGGATCTCCTTGCCGCTCTTACTCTCGAGCTTCAACTCCACCGGATCCTGATATGTGCCCGATTCCTGCGACGCCGTGACCGTAGGATTCAGTTCTTCGAGCTTTTCCCGAATCTTTGCGGCCTCGCCGGACTTCTCTGCCATCTTCCCGGCTGCTGTTTTCAGAACAGACACCGCGTCCGCGTGCTGGCTGTTCTTCTCGTAGATGTCCGCGAGCGCGAGATACGCCTCCGCTTTCTTGGGGCTTACATTCACTGCCTTCTCGTAGAGTGCGACCGCCTCTGCCTCCTGCCCCGCCTGTACCGCCTGATTCGCTGCCTGTAGAGTCCGCGGATAGCGCGTGCTCTGATAGCCCGCAAACATCGCAATGCCGAGTACCAGCACGGCTGCGAGCGCAACGCCCGCGATTTGCTGCTTTTTCATATCCTTTCCCCCGTCACCGAAACACAACCTTCTCAGTAGCTCAGATACTGCGCCAGCGCATAGCCGCGCTTGCCGTTATAAATCACCTCGTAAAAGCCGTTGTCGGCTGTTCTCACATAGCTGACCGAAGCGCCGAGCGGAATGTGCGCGAGATCCGCGCCCTTCGTGTCCGGCACGCTGCGAAGCGTAATATACTCTTTGCAGTTCACACAGAACATAGTCCGGTATGTCGGGCCGGGAACAGCGGTTGTCTCTACCGCGCCGACCGGCTTGTCCAGGCGCTCCGACTCATCCGGCTGGTAGTTAATGAGGTACGATGCGAGCGAATACCCTGTGGTCCCGTTGTAGATGACCTTGTAAAAACCGTTGTCCGCGGTCTCCAGCACTGTCACCGGCGCCGCAAACGGAATCTGCTTTACGGCGCGCGCTGCCGTAGTCGGCGATTCGCGCAGCGAGATCGACTGCGCGCAGTGCGAGACATACATGGTGCGCGAGTAGTCCGCAGCTACAGTGGCCGCTGCGGTCACCGCCACCGGTGCGGCTGTCGCCGCCGCTGTCACGGGCGGCGCGCCCTCTGTCGCCGCGGTCGTTGCGGGTGCTGTCGCCGCTGTCATAGCCGCCGTCTCGGTCTCCGCAGCGCTTGTTTCCGTCTCCCGGTGCGTTTCTGTTTCACGGGTCTCTGTTTCGAGCGCCGCCGCCTCAAAGCGCTTCTCCGGTCTCTGACTCGCAATCAATACGCCGGCCACGATTCCCACAGCCACAACTCCCGCCGCCACGAGCGCCACAATATGCGTTCTGCCCTTTCGTTTGTTCCCCCGGTTATTTTGTTTCACTGATGCGGTGTACTTCGCCTTTTACAATCATCTCCAGTGTCATCGGCACCACATCCTTATTCTCGCGCCAAATGCTTTCCATCTGCGCCGGATCCACCGGGTTGCCGCCGTGGCCCGCCTCAATCGTGAGACTCGGAATACCCATCTTCGAGATGGCCCAGTCTTTATATCCGGCTGTGTCGAGCGCCTGAAAATTGCCGTCCACGCGGTAGCCGGTCAGTTCCGCGGTTCGCTTTGCAAGGGCCAGGGTCATGTCGCGAAGCGCCCCCTCCTGCCCGAAGTTCCAGTAAATCACTTCGCCCTGCGTGTGGTAACTGAGGGTCGCGTCAAATTTGACCTGCCAGGTCAGATCCGCCAGCGCCTTCGACTCAATCTCACACTCCGGCGCCGTCCCCTTGTAGTGATCCGCAGAGGCGTGACCGAGATGATCGTTATACGACTCCCAGAGCGCATTGAAATTCCGGTTCAGATCGACACCGTTTGCATTCGACTTCCACTGCTGCAAATAGCCCGCTGTGAGCTGCTTTCCGTCCTTCGTCGCGATGTTCCGTACTGTCTCCCGCACAGCTTCCGTGTGAATGCCGTCCATGCCGAGCTGGCTGATGCTGACACCGTCCGGGTTTGCCATCGGAATCAAGTGGATTTCCGTGTCCGCGAGCAAATCTCTGATTGCGGCATCACGGAAACTGCCGTTTTTCTGCTGCGCCGCAAGCAGTTCCACAGCCTGCCGCATCACAAGCTGCACTGTAATATATTCCCGCGCGTGAATGCCGCCGAAGACCAGCAGATGATGTTTTGCCTCCGGATTCCCGACGCGAAGGTCATAGAGCTGATTCCCGTCGACCGTCTTGCCGAGCACATCGACCCGCAGCGCACTCCCCGCCTGCTTTTGCAACTGACTCAAATCCCGCTGAAATTCCCCGTAGGTATAGCGGCTGCTCTGAAAGCAGAGATAGGTCTCCGCGGCCAGCGCTTCCGTCGGTGCTTCACTGCTTTCCGCGGTTGATGCGGGCTCTGCGGCAGTCTCGTTCGCGGCAGAGGTTGTTTCTGCTGTGCTTCCGCCTGCCGCCGCAGTGCTTGCTGCGCTGCTCTCTGTCACAGCGGCCGCATGACTCGCAGCGAGCGTATTTTTCTTCACCTTGGCCGCCACCGTTGTTTGCCCTGCTGCTTTGACTTCCTGCGATTTTGCGCCGCACGCCACGCTCGCTGCGATACAGCAAAGAAACAAGACCCCCACAAACTTCTTTTTCATGACACATCCCCCTTTCTCTTAGCTGCTTATCTGCGCCGCAATGATACCCGACAGTTTGGCGCAGACCCTTTGCCGACTTCTTCTCATCTTGTTGCCAAAAAATCCGCCTCTCGGAGCTTTGCCCCGGTAACCAGCGCTGTTAATCCAATCTCCCTTCTTCATTCGGCTTATCAACATTGTCTGCAGCTTGCTGTCGCTGCACTTCTCGCAATATTCATCCCAGGTCGTAGGCAACCGCTTTCTCCGCCGAGAGCCACTGACTCTCCGGGTACAGAACCACGCGGCACCTGCGGTAGGCGCTCGAGAGGGAGAGCACTTCCCTTGCTATATACTCGCCTGTCTCTGTGCGCTCTACCGCTATCGCGCGTTCCGGCTCCCTTCCTTCCGCAAATCGGAGCGGCAACAGAATATCACAGACATTTCGCGCGGCATCATAGCCGGGCAGTGCCACGCTCCGGTTCCAGCGAAACTCCCGCAGACTGCGGTTCACAATCTGTCCGAACGCCTGCTTCATCGCCTCCGATACTTCCGGCGCTTCTTCGATTCGTCTGCCTAAGTTCGCGAAATACCGGTTTCGCGCCGCATTGTCCGGATGCAGGGTATAGACCTCTTCCGGTGTACTGTCCCCGCCTGTCAGCATTTCCCGCGTGCAAAAACTCTGTAAAAAATCGAGCGGGAGTCTCTTCGTCTGCTCCGTGAGTATCCGCCGGTAATCGCAGTACAGCGCCGCGCCGTCCGACAAAGCCTGTATCTCCGGAAGCTCATACGCAGCTGCGGGCGGGAGTGTTTCAAAGTGACGGGAAACATCCTCAAACGCCTGTGTCCCGACGGCCGCAAAACTATCCAGATTCCAGCGCGGACCGGTCTTCAAAAGATTATTTTTAAAAAACGCATAAATCGGTCTGAAATCCGCCGTGACAAGCCCGGTATGGCAGATTCCGTACTGCACATCTTGATAGCCGGGCAAGGTTTCCCGGCAATGCCGGAACTTATGCTCGGCGCATATCCGGGAAATGTGGTTCTCCATATATCTGCCGAGGATGGGAGCCGTCACCGAGACAGGTAAAGCACTCTCTCCGTAGCTCCAGCGCTCCGGGCGCAGAAGCTTCATAAGTCTCTGTAATCTCTCGTTCGACGCCTTGGCGAAAGGGCGCGCATCCCGCAAAGCAGCGGCTTCAGGTGCCTCCGAAGCCCTCCTGTCTTCGGGGATGCGCTCTGCCTCAACTTTTCGCGGCGCTTGTCCGGACGCTCGCTCTTCACGGTGCAGCCGGACCACAGGATACAGTTTCTTACCGTCGGCGGATGCCTTCATCCGAACATCAAGCAGAGACGGAAACTGTTTTAAAAACAGGATGCCGTCACCGGTGCCGTACTTCTTATAGTCAACGCCGGTTTGTCGCAGGAATTCAAGAAAAGATCTCGCGGCTCTCCACCTGCTTTCCTCGACGGAAATTTGTTGTGCCCGTTTCAAAATCTCTTTTTCAAGCCGTTCTCTCTCACAATCGTCAAGAGCAAATTTCGGACTTTCCGGCTCGCTCTCACAAGCCGCCGTGCTTTCCGCCCTGCGGGGAACGCTCATCTCAAAGCGGCGAAGTCGCACCACTGCCTCCGCTTTTGTCCCGGACGGATCGGAAGATTGCAACTCAATCTGTTCCGCAAACTGCTGCAGAAACGGATTCAGCTGGATGAAGCCATACTCTTTATAGTTAATGCCCGCCGCAGCCACGGCGTTCCCGACCTGCGTGATATAAATCCATTCGCCCTGCTCCAGCGACAAATTCTGCAAGATATCCCGAAGCAGTTTGGCCAAAGCCGGCTTCTTTTCATCCGGGACCTTGCCATCCTGCCGCCTCTTTTGACGTCTTAATTGACGGTACTGCCGCAAAATGACATAGCTTCTTTCCGGCTCTCCCGCCTGTGTGGCAGCACTGTCCGTGATGGCGAGGTCTTCCGGAAAGAACTCCAAAAAAGCGCGCAGCGTCTCTGCGCCGTATTCTTGATATCGAAGCCCTACCTTCCGCAATTCCTGTTCTAATTTGTCCGTGCCGACCCAACCGTAGTCATGCCTTTGGAGATTCAGCAGCGCCTCAAAGAGCAAAGGACGCAATTCTTCCCGCTCATTCTCTTTCACAGAACTCCCCCTCTTCCGTCCCGCGCCCTTGCGAAATGCCTGTTTTTTTCTTACACTTTGGCGCGTTTCTTCATAATTCTTTCATATTTACCTTACTTCCTGTACAGACTTCCGTCAAGTTGGAAAGCGGGAAATGCTTGTATACCTGCTCTGATGCGAAAACGTACAAAAAGGGCAGCCCTCTTGTCGAGCTGCCCTGAGACACCGGAATCAGTTCCGGCGGAGTATGTATAAATCCATGAATTTCAAATCTTCTCCCATGGGGAGCGGCGCAAGCTGCGCCTGTAAATAGCTCCCCCTGTCGCGCACCGAGGCGCTGAAAATATAGTTGTACCCGAGATCGAAGAGATACGACGGGCAAAGTTCATTGCTCGGGCCGTAAATGCCGCGAATCTCTGCCTTCTCACAGCAGGCCAGGATATCCCGGTAACTGTCATTGACGATCGTGCATCCCGTCATGATGACCATGTCCAGGGTCTTCAGCACATCCGCATAGTCGATTGCGCTCTTCCCGAGATGCCAGTGAATCCCCTCCGGATAGACTTTCATGCCCTCTCTCCCGATGCGGTAATTCAAAAGTCCTTTCTCCGGTCGCAAATCAAAGGCATGAAACTCCTTGCATTTTCCGAGGAAAAACTGATTGTAAAGTCCGTAGCCTATAATACCGACTTTCTTGCCCGAAACATCATAGGGAAACTGCAGTCCCGGCTCACGAATAATTCCCTGCTCCATAAGATGCTCCGGTGTATTGAAGGGCTTACTCATCAAATTCAAGAGTGCGACGAGCAGCTCTCGAAACGTCTCATCATCCGCCGCAAAAAAGTGCTCAATCACCTGATTGACCGGTTTCCCGATCTCTTTTGACAATACCGCCTGATACGCCTCCGGGCTCTTCTCCTTGCCCACGCGTAAGCACTGCGAAACCCTGCCTCTCGTATCGGCACACATAAACCAGCGGTACTCAAGAATAAACTCATCCAAAACCGGCATTTCTTCCCGCTCTGTTTCATAAAGCTTTCCGAGCCGTTCATAAACTTCTCTTAAATCATCGTATCACCTCATTCACGATAAGCTTAACCGCAAATCATGCCGCACCGGTTTCCGGGGCAAACCTAACCGAAATTTCAGTGCTTTGTCTGCGTCAACAACTAGTTAGTTAGATACATCTAATTATAGTTTAACGCATTGCGCTGCATCTTTCCACCGAAAAATCAGCGCGCATCGATAAAAGTTGCCGCATCAAAAAGACAGCCTCCCACTTTTGTGAGAGGCTGTCTCGAATGCAACGGAATCCCTTTTCCGGGTGCTTAGGCCTGCGCTTTCATTGCGGGCCACGCCTTCCTGAGCGCGATATAAGAAATCAGAAAGTTCGCAAACCAGCCGGCCGGAACGGCAAGCCAGACAAAGGCGATGCCGAAACGCGGGGCAAACAGCAACGCAACCGAGAGGCGAATCGCGAGATTCACCAGATTCGCGAGTAGGAACGGGCGCATGACGCCGAGCCCTCGAAGCACGCCGTCCGTCGCCATTTTGATTCCCATGAAGAGGAAGAAATACCCGAGCCACTTCATGTATTCCCCGGACACCCGATACGCGAGTTCCGTTCCGTCTTTTCCCAGAAACAACGCTGAAATGCCGGTGTGTAAGCTTTCAATAATCAGAAACGCCAGGAGCGCAAAGCAAGCATCCAGCAATATCGCAGCACGATACCCTTTCCGAATGCGCTCCGTCTTCCCGGCACCGAGGTTTTGGGATACAAAGGGCGAGACCGCATTGCCGATGGACACAAAGATCAACGAGAAGACATTTTCTACCCGCATGGTGGCCGCATATCCTGCGAGCGCCTGGGTTCCGAAGGGATTCACAACCGCCTGTACAATCATCATCCCGACGGAGACGGTGGACTGCTGGAGTACAGACGGGACCGCAATCCGCAGCATGGTCCGTAATTCCTGCCGGTCAAAGCGACGAAAATCGCCCTGATAGCGCTTCATCCGGCTCAAAAAAAGAAGGAGCGATAACACTGCGGAAATGCCCTGTGCAATCAATGTCGCAAGCGCTGCGCCGAATACGCCGAGTCCAAGCTCTGCCACCATCCAAACGTCCATCCCGATATTTAAGAGCGAGGAGAAAATCAGAAGCCCCAGCGGAATCTTGGATTCGCCTATGGACGTGAACATGCTCGAGAGAATATTGTACATGAACAAAAACGGAAAACCGACAAAATAGACACGAAGATACAACACCGCCGTGTCCAGGATGTCATCCGGCGTCTGTAAGACGCGCAGCATCCGCCGCGAAAAGCAAAACCCGATGACGCCGAGGCATATGCTGAGCAGCAAAAAACTGATGAGCGAAGTTGACACGATGGTCTTCATCTTGTCGTATTCTTTGGCGCCGAAATAGCGACTCACCAGCACGCCGGCACCGACACCTGCGCCGAGGGCTACACAGATGAAGACATTCGTGAGCGCCGCACAGGCACCGACCGCAGCGAGGGCAGACGATCCCACAAATTGACCGACTATAATGGAATCGGCCATGTTATAGACCTGCTGAAAGAAGCTGCCGAGAATCAGCGGCATCGCAAAAACGGTCAGCGCCTTGAGCGGCGCATCTGTGATCAAATATTCATCTTTTGACATTCAGTCATCCCCGCAGTCTGTGCATCATCCTTCCTTTAGTCACATTCTTTTTAAATTATAACATAAAAAAGAGACCCTCCCCTAACTCTCGCTACCCTGCGAACGTGTAGATTGGAAAGTCTCTTATTTCTGATTGGCTGCGGCGGTAAAGCGTATCTTTCCGCGCTGCGCGATGTTTTTTTGATGTATCACACGGCGTATCGCCTGCTTCGCGATTCCGTGCCCTATGAAGACCGCGACGGCGTTTTGATCTGTCTCTTGTACAGAGTCGGGATCTTCGAGGCGCACACTGTAGCGCCCGTCCGCCACGTCAAAGCGAAGCGCGCAAGCCCCGGCCGGAATCAGGCCTTTGGCACGAATGATATTTCCGTAGCGCCCGCGTATCAGCGCTTCCAGAAACAGTAGAAACGGTTCCGGGGCGTCTACATAGGCTTTCTCCATCGAAAACGTATCCGGTAATTGCGTTTCCGTTTGCGGAGCCGAGCTTCCGGTCTCCGATTTCGGCTCGCTTACATCGGCCGCGCCGGTCAAAAGTTTCTCCCACCACGCTTCTTCCGCGTCCTTATAATGCGTCGGACATATCTCGGCACTCGGATTGATCTTCCGCAATTCGCCTATTAAATGCCGCACTTCTTCCGCGGATGCCTGTTCCATTTTGGTAATCGCAAGATACCCTGCAAGCGAAGTCAATCTATGTTGCACTTCCCGCTGCATCCTCCGTTTCCACAGAATTCGCAGCCTTCTATATGCCCATGCCCATAATACCATCGCCCATAGCGATAACCATAGTGGGGAGGACAATGAGCGCAATCTCCCGTACATCTGCCTGTACTTTTAGGCTTAGGACTGCCAGCCAGAGCCATTCCCATTAGTATAGTGCTGAACAGTCCCGGCTTCTTCGGTTGTGTCTCTTTAAACGGAATGCCACTGCGCTTTGAAATCTTCCTAATCAGCGACTCGTCCACACCATAATCACATAACTCTTTCAGTCCCTTTTCTGTGAAAATCGCATCTGTCGAGTTGACCAGCTGATAGATGGATTCCTCATCCGGCAGATTCGGAAGCAGTGTCAGAACATCTTCCTCCGTAAAGTGCGTTGGTTTGGACGTAATCTGATCAATCAACTCAAACACCGGTTCCGGATCCAGAAGACAGCTCAGAAGCGTATCCAGCTGTTCCCCCGTATAAGCATCCACAGCTGTCTGAATCAGCTTTTCCAGTGCTTCTTCATCTTCGATTTGCCCGCTATCTGCGATCTCCGCGACTTCCGCAGCTCGAAACCGGACTCCCGCTGCTAATGCTCTGCGAAGAATGCTTGTCGCTGTGCGGGTATCCACATACTGAATGCAGTCACATATTTCCTCAGACGGACTTCCATCCGGTCCGAAGTCCTTGATAGAGGACAGACGACTGTACTGAGTACTTTCCTGCCATCCTTCATATCGCTCATAATATTCAGCCCAGGTCACTTAGTCGCACCTCCTCCGCAATGCAATGCCATCAAAAATCAGACGGGCAATCACGCCTTGATCCGTTTGTCGCCTGTGATGCTGCTTATATAATCGTCAATATCCCGCACGATGCAATGCTCTCCCATTGTATGCAGTGATTCAGAATAACTTCCTCATAGGTAACCTTGGCACCAAGAACTTTAACGAGATATTCCGTGTCATCACCTTCATTCTTAACTCTTTTTCTGTATTGTAACTCTTTTTAAGTTATGATGCATTTTTTATGTTAAGACCAGTCGCAATCAACCTTATAAAAAATCGTCTTCAAAGAAAAAGCCCGGTGCAGCATGAGCATTACACCCACACTGTACCGGACATTCCATCATCGACTGCTTTGTCTATTTGGAACATAGGCATCAAAACCGAGCAGTCCGGACAGATTTTTAGGCATAAAAACCCCCGGAAGCATGTGGCTTCCGGGGTTTTCGTGTATTTTGAAGTCTCGATTATCTCTTGGAGAACTGCGGCGCACGACGAGCTGCCTTCAAGCCGTACTTCTTTCTCTCCTTCATTCTCGGGTCTCTCGTGAGGAAGCCCGCCTTCTTCAGAACCGGACGATAGTCCTGATCTGCCTCAAGCAGTGCTCTCGAGATGCCGTGACGGATAGCGCCTGCCTGGCCTGCCATACCGCCGCCGATGACATTGACGCAGACGTCAAACTTCTCGCTGGTCTCAGTCGCAACGAGCGGCTGACGAACCGTCATTCTCAAAACCTCAAGGCCAAGATAGTCCTCGATGTCTCTCTTGTTGATCGTAATCTTACCAGTTCCCGGCACCAGATAGACTCTGGCAACAGAAGTTTTTCTTCTTCCGGTTCCGTAATATCTCTCACTTGCCATTTTCTACACGCTCCTCTCAGCCTTTGATGGTCAGAACTTCCGGCTTCTGTGCCTGGTGGTTGTGATTCTCTCCTGCATAGACATGCAGCTTCTTGTACATCTGCGCGCCGAGCGGTCCCTTCGGGAGCATGCCCTTCACTGCGTTCTCAATCACCTTCTCCGGCTTCTTCGCCTTGAGCTCGCGAAGCGTGGTCTCCTTCATGCCGCCGACATAGAGGGAGTGGGAATAGTAAACCTTCTGATCCAGCTTCTTGCCAGTGACCGCAATCTTATCTGCGTTAATGACAATGACATAGTCGCCGCAGTCAACATGCGGGGTAAAGATCGGCTTGTTCTTGCCTCTCAGCACAGCAGCAACCTCCGAAGCAAGACGTCCGAGGGTGGCTCCATCCGCATCGACCACATACCATTTTCTCTCAACGGTATCCGGATTCGCCATAAAACTCTTCATGATTATCCTCCTAGTGGACACGGGAGCAAAGATCCGTGTCTCCTGCCTGATTATACGTGAAGTGCCCATAGCCTACTTCTCCGGGGCTGGTAAAAGCTTAGCCTAGGCGTCACAGCTTTATATTATAGGTACTTGCTCTTGTTTTGTCAACGCTGCGAGGCACTTTTTGTTGTTCCGTTGCGCGTGCAATTTGGCTCTCTTTGCGCTTATGTCGCGCTGCTCTCCGCCTCTGCCGCAAGATAGGGAAAGTCGTTCCGACTCTCCGGATTCGTATTTTCCCATATCTCATAAAAGCCGTAGCGCTGCCCTAGCGCAAGGCGGGCGCTGTCCTCCCGGTCACGGAGCAGAATACAGCGCGCCCCGTCCCGGTGACTCTCGTGAAGCAGCCGGGTCATGAGTCCCGCATAGTCGTCCGGACGACAGTGTTCCACCGTGAGGCGGCTCACCCCGGTCGAAGCGAGATCTTCCTGCGAGAGTTCGTAGCGCCAGTCTTCATTGTCCGCGACATAGCGGTCCGGAACGGGCAGATAGCGGATTTCCCGCAGGATGAGCCCCGCCGCCGGAGCCACGGGGCCGGTATCGCGGCGCGCGCGGCTTCGCAGCGCTTTCCGGAATGCCGCCGCATCCTTTTTGCCGCTCCCGATTTCGAGGAGTGTCCCGGCCAGAATGCGCACCATGTGATAGAGGAAACCGCTTCCCGTGATGCGAAATGTGATGAGTCCCGCATACGCGCCCGCAGTCTCACACTCTGCCGTGAGTTCCGCCCGGTATATGCGCCGCACGGTGTGCGCCGCCGCCGAGCCGCTCGCGCAGAAAGCCGCAAAGTCGTGCTCGCCGATGAGAGCGGGCAGCGCCGCACGCATGGCCGCCAGGTTCAGCGGCACATAGCAGTGAGCCGCGCTGTTTCGAAGCAGCGGGTTCATAATACGGCCGTTCCAGATGCGATACTCATAGGTCTTTTCGCAGTGCTGTTTCCTCGGATGCCAGTTTAACGCAACTTCATCGGCCGCCTGAATCCGGATGTCCGGCGGCAGGTAGGCATTCAGCGCGGTTGCAAAGCGCTCGGCCGGCATCGGGAAGTCGGTGTCGAAAACAGCGACATTACCGAGCGCGTGGACACCGGTATCCGTGCGGCTCGCCAATATAAGTTGTGCAGGGGCTCTTGTGAGTCCCTGCACGGCTTCGGTGAGTTTTTGTTCAACGGTGACAGCCTTCGGCTGCATCTGGGAGCCGAAGTAGGCTGTCCCGTCGTAGCTCACGATCAAACGAATTCTTCGCATAGCGCTTCCTCAGAACAGAAGGCGGCAGGCAATCACCGCGGCCAGAAAGAGAAACTGAATCGCATAGGCAATCCGGTCCGCGCGGCGATAGTGCAGCGGCTTCATCTGGGTTCTGCCCTCGCCGCCGTGGTAGCAGCGCGC
>ERZ772974.732-NODE-732-length-23050-cov-8.369863_pt1 | contig 23050 bp, 19 predicted proteins | sample MGYA00580671_ERZ772974 | MGnify/ENA primary metagenome ERZ772974 (study PRJEB29015, sample SAMEA2738065) | human oral metagenome | biome: human oral; feature: human-associated habitat; material: saliva | place: China | collected 2218 ... | reverse complement strand
AAGCTTACCATGTATGTGGATTAATCTCATTCTATTAACAATCTACACATTTAACGGAAGAACCATAAATAAGAATGTGATGATGATGAATATAAGGCAATTCTAATAATATAATAAGGCTATACTGATAATACAAATAAGGGCTATGCTGAAAATGTAATAGGGCTTGCTGATAGTACAAAAAGGGCTATGCTGCTAATGTAATAAGGCTATTCTGATAATATAAATAAGGTGTCAAGGAGAACGCAGGGAGGTTTAGAAGGGAAAGAGAAGGAGGATGTTTGTGTATTAATAATTATTAAATCTTTCCCCTCTAAGGCAATAAAGCTCATTATCTACTTGAAATTTACTATCTTTGTGGCTGACATAAAAGCATAATCTATGATAAAAAAGATATTTACTCCTTTCCTTTTCACATTACTACTATCTGTTGGTTTCACCTCAACAGTACAGGCGCGTGCAGCGATAGACCTGATTGACTTAGATGTTCAGACAATCTCTATCTCTGTCCTTGGTAACGTCTTGCATGTCGTTGGGGCCGAAGACGAACAGCTGTCAGTATATAATGTGACGGGAGTGCGCGTGATGAGCGTGAAAGTTGATGGTGGCGATAAGCATTACACACTCAATTTCCCAAAGGGTTGTTATATTGTTAAGGTGGGCAACGTAGTACGTAAGGTCTCTATCCGATAAACGGCTGATACGTCCACACACGTTCTTATCCGACATCTGAAGCGCAGTGTCCTCCCTTGATGAAGCTGACGTGATTCGCCAGTTGGCGAGTCCTGAAGGAAGACGGAAGGTTTTCCCTATGATTGTTGACCAGTACGGTGAGCCGCTGTACTGGAAGATTCGTAGTATTATACTTACTCATGACGATGCCGATGACGTGTTGCAAAACACGTTCTTAAAGGCTTGGAAGAATCTTCCTACGTTCGAAGGACGGTCGAGACTGTCTACTTGGCTCTATCGTATCGCTATCAATGAGGCCCTCGATTTCCTACGTCGTCAGAAGGCTACGACGCTTGCCAGTGCTGATGCCGACCTGTCTATTGCCAACCAGCTCATGGCTGATGACTACTTTGATGGCGATAGGTCGCAGGCTTTGTTACAGCAGGCAATCGCCATGCTCCCCGATGTTCAACGTACGGTGTTCACCCTTCGTTACTATGACGAGATGAAGTATTCGGAGATAAGCGAGCTCTTAGGGACGAGCGAGGGGTCGTTAAAGGCCTCCTATCATGTTGCCGTACAGAAGGTTACAGACTATCTGAAACGCAATGAGTAATATTCTCTCCTTAATGATTAAACCATTTCCTCTTTCCGTAGTCTAAGTTATATCAAAGAAAAAACTTTATGGAATCAACGAATCACTTACAAACGCAATATGGCAATAAACGCCCTTTCACGGTGCCTGACGGCTACTTCTCTGACCTGTCAACACGTGTGATGGAGCAGCTGCCGGCTGTGGAACAGAAGGAGACAACACACCCTACGACTGTTCAGCGTGTCGCTTTCCGTTATCTTCGTCCGTTGGCTGCCGCAGCCGTGACGGTGGGTATCGTACTGGTGGGCTTTCTCTCTTATCATGCGTTCGAGGGTCAGCAGGACGAGAGCGCATTGGCTGGACACAATGGGGCGAAGGCGTCGACAGCACTATCGGCCAATTCTGAGGACGGATTCGACCAGGCTGCCGACTATTTCATGATTGACGAGTCGGATATGTATGCTTACATGGAAAACAATCAATAGAAAGGAGGATACCGATATGAGACTGAAAAGAATAATCCTTATGCTTTGTCTTATCCTCAATGCAGCCTTTGTCTGTGCACAAGGGCGCTTCGACCCGAACAAGGTAAGACTGGAGACGCATAAATTCATTACAAAAGAGGCTAATCTTAGTGCACAGGAAGCGTCGCGCTTCTTCCTCATCTACGATGAGATGCGTAGTAAACAACGAGTCTATTTCGACCGACTCCGCACCCTTCATAACACCAAACCGAAGTCGGCACGGGAGGCAAGTGACATCATAACAAAGTCGGATATGCTCGAAATACAATTAAAGCATATAGAACAACGTTATCATGTAGAGATGCTAAAGGTGATACCTGCCGAGAAACTACTCCAAATATTAGAGGCCGAAAGGCGCTTCCACCGACAGGTGTTTAGGAAGATGGCTGGAGAAGGAAAGGGTCGACGGGAGAACCATTAAATAGGTTATAAGAAATAAGTAGATGTGATTTCAATGCCTTGACGGCCTGTGGCGGTGTGTAAATACCGCACCATCAGCTTCTTATGGGGCAGAGGCAGGTAGCAAGGCTACTCTTTATAAATGCTAAAAAGACATGAGACAGTTTAATTCTCTATTGAGATTATTGATTGCCGCAGTGGTATTCATCGGACTTAGCTATGCCACATCCGCACAGGCACAGCCTAAGAAACGAGAGTTCCGTGGTGCGTGGATTCAGTGTGTCAACGGTCAGTTCCAAGGACTCGGCACACAGGAGATGCAGCGTACGTTACGTTATCAGTTAGACGAACTAAAGAAGGATGGGGTCAACGCCATCATCTTTCAGGTGCGTCCGGAGTGTGATGCCCTCTATGCGAGTAAGTATGAACCGTGGAGCAAGTTCCTCTCCGGCCGACAAGGTACACCTCCTTCTCCTTACTGGGACCCGTTGCAATGGATGATCGACGAGTGCCACAAGCGTGGTATGGAGCTACATGCGTGGATCAATCCCTATCGTGCTAAGACGAAGAATACCAATCAGCTTGCCGTCAACCATGTAGCCATAACCCACCCCGACCGTGTCTTCTCTTATGATGGACAGTATATCCTCAATCCGGCCCTACCAGAGAATCGCAATTATATCTGTACGGTGGTGGACGATATCGTGAGCCGTTACGATGTCGACGGACTCCATATTGACGATTACTTCTATCCCTATCCGGCTGCAGGACAGACCATTCCCGACCAGCAGAACTTCCAACGTGACAGGCGAGGGTTTACGAATATCAATGATTGGAGACGTAATAATGTTGACCTCTTCGTCAAGCAGTTGGGTGAAACTATCCATCGTCGCAAGCCTTGGGTGAAGTTTGGTGTGTCGCCTTTCGGCATCTATCGCAACCAAAAGAGCGACCCACGCATTGGCAGTCGAACCAATGGTTTGCAGAACTATGACGACCTCTACGCCGATGTCCTTAAGTGGGTTAACAACGGATGGATAGACTACTGTGTGCCTCAGCTCTATTGGGAGATTGGTAATAAGGCTGCTGACTATAAGGAGCTCATTGGCTGGTGGAACCGTAATGCGGCTAAACGACCATTATATATAGGTGAGGATGTGCTGCGCACGGTGAAGTTTGCCGACCCACAGAACCCTAACTCTAATCAGCTACCAGCGAAACGTCGATTGCATCAGCAGTCGGCTAACGTCAATGGTACTGTCCTTTGGTATGCGAAGTCGGTGGTCGATAACCCCGGTAACTACGGTACGCTCTTGCGCACGAACTACTGGCGCTATCCTGCTCTGCAGCCTTCTATGCCGTTCATCGACGATGATGCTCCGTCAAAACCTAAGCGGGTGAAGGCTCGACATGAGGATGATGGCTATTACCTCACATGGAAGGCTCCAAGGGGAGAGGGCTGGAATGATGCTCCTTACCGATATGTTGTCTATTGTTTCCAACCGCATGAACCTATCAACCTCGACGACCCGTCGAAGATTGTCGCTATGCCTTACGAGAATAGACTGCGCCTCAACTATCAAGGTGGACAGACGAAATACGTCTTTGTTGTCACTGCCCTCGACCGTATGAGTAACGAGAGTAGCGGAAAGAAAAAGAAAGTGAAGCTGTAAGGCTTCACTTTTTTTGTGACAGGGTAGGGACAGGGTAAGGAGGATAAGGGGATAGGGTAAGGTGGATAAGGGGGAAGGGTAAGGTGGATAGGGAGACAGGGTATGAGAAAGACAGGGTAACAGATGAACAAGTTCTGGGAGTAACAGAGGGCTGAGATAGGGACGGGGTATGTTTGAGACAGGAGTAGGGTATGAGAAAGACAGGGTAACAGATGAACAGGTTCGATGAGTAACAGAGAGCTGAGATAGGACAGGGTATGAGAAAGACAAGGTAACAGATGAACAAGTTCTGGGAGTAACAGAGGGCTGATGCAGGGGCAGGGTATGAGAAAGACAGGGTAACGTGGCAAGTTGACAGGTGGACGAGTAGACGGGTAAACAAGTTGCTTGTAATAGGAGACAGGGTAACAGATGAACAAGTTCTGGGAGTAACAGAGGACTGAGATGGGGACTGGGTATGTTTAAGACAGGGATAGGGTATGGTTGAGACAGGGTAACAGAGGAACAGAGAACACAGGGCTCATAGAAAGCGCTGGTCCTTCTGTTCCCTGCTGTTCAGGCCTACGAGGCATTGCCTCGTAGCTCTCCCTCCGTCCGTTTGGCATCCCTTCTCCTTCTTTCAGCAGGCCAAAAGGGGTAACCTCACATACTAACTACCAGTTGGCCCCTCCCCCGTCCCCTCCCCCGAAGGGAAGGGGAGTGATCACCGAGATACCCCTATGGAGAGAATGTAGGCTTCGTTATGTCCCTTATTAGTAATGATAATAGCTGAAAGGTTCTGTGAATTCTGTATGCCGGAGGCCTTCTGTGAGTTCAAAATTGTGCGCAAAAAGGTTCTGTTAAATCTGTGAGATCTGTGAGAGACAAAATTCCCCACGAATTAAACTTTGCGCAAAAAGGCTCTAATAAATCTGTGAGTTCCGTGAGAGAAAACGTGTTTTAATCATCGAAACCATTAAAAAAAAAGAAACGGCCGAGCACACGCTCTACCGTTATCTCCGAATAATTATCGTCTCGCGACGCTAATGTATCTACAATCTTTACCTAAAATATAACTAAAAACCTAAATCTATTACTAACCTAAACAAATCTTCTTTCTGTATGAATAATCCTGAGCAATCTTTTTATTACCTGTAAAGACTAAACCTTGTAACCAGATAATTTTCTCTTGAATTACGATGCAAAGTTAGCAATAATACACATAACTTGCAAGTCAAACGACATAATTTATCTCTTTATCGACTAATTATTGACTTATATCAAACAATAAGTCCGCCTCATGTAGTACGCTCAGAGCTATTCTGAGCAGCACCACAAAGGGCGGACAAACATGTTATCGACGGCGGCGCCTAATCTCCAGACGCATTGGGTCTTGTATCTTTGCATCGACAATCAACTGCAGGTAGCGTTCGCGGAGGGGCCCCACTCGCACGTTCTTGCGGGCCCGAACGGATGATACCACAGACGAGGGATTGCACGGGACACGCACGTGAAGCACACGACAGATGTGCCACACAATCGACTGAAAGTCCATCAACCGACCCTGATGGTCGGTCAGCTGACCTGTCTCCCATACAATGTGAGCAAGTTCGATGAGGTCGCACTTCAGTCCTATCCAATACAGTCCTTCTTCTTCGCTCCTATTGATAAGGTCGCAGAAGTTATTCACGAGCTTTCTTATTAGCTGTTCCTCGTCCTCTTGACTCCAGAGGTGAGTAGTCTTCATCATAGTTTTCGCTCTCTTCATCATTGCTTTTAGTGTTTTTGATTGTTATATAACTGTGTTTCATCTATCTGCCTCCTCGTTTAGTCGTGACACTTTGTAGGTCAGTAGGAGAAGTCGGCGAGCGGCAGTGGCATCGTCCCTCACCGCAACAGCCTACTGGGGAGAAGACTGTTACGTAAGGTTGCTGCAAAGATAAATGACGCTTGTGCAATAAATGTTCAATGCCGAAAAATTTTTACTTAAATAATCGTAACGGGGGAAGAAATTGGTAAGTTGACGAGTTGAAAAGTAAACAAGCTATAGGTGCTGCGCCCCTTCACGTCCGCTTTACATACTCTTTTCGCACCGAAAAGTCCGTCTCCCAGCGACTCTCATGAGCCTTATCTCATCCAGAGGGTGCGTTCTTTTTCTCACAGAAGAACACAGATGAACAGAACACACAGGGTTTCACAGAGACATTAAGTCAACCGATTTCACAGAACCTTACAGACACCTTTAGCTGAAACGCTCTGTGAATTCTGTATGCCGGAGGCGTTCTGTGAGTTCGAAACGTGCGCCAAAAGGTTCTGTTAAATCTGTGAGTTCTGTGAGAGAAAGAAATATCCTTCGTGAAGGATAAAACTCCACACACGACTCCCCAATGTTCTTTTTCTCACAGAAGAACACAGAAGAACAGAACACACAAACTTTCACAGAGACATTAAGTCAACCGATAACACAGAACCTTACAGCCAACATGCATCACCCAACACCCTTCTTTGACTAATCATCAACACTCAACAACCATCACCCAACACCCATCTTTGGCTAATCATCAACACCCAACAACCATCACCCAACACCCATCGACCCATCAGGCAGTCGCAATACAGCAAGTTGGCAAGGCTCACATTTGTAAAGTTAAATGACAACTTACGGGCGAGTGAAGCACAAGATGATGTGCGAACGGCTCACATATCGAACTTAAGTAGCCAATCCGACAGAATCGATAAGCTCCCTATTAGTCGCCGAAAGCCATCACACGGGAATTAAACAGCAGTCGACTTCGTCATTATTAGTACTTCTTTGGTTAGCGTCTTGGCAATAGAATCATATTTCGTCACCGTTTTTAGACCAGGTGAAAGGGGTCCTTCGCTGTCGTGCAAGTAGCTTAACAGAGCAAACACACACAATAATAATACATGAGAACACTATGCTATGAAGAGCTTTGAGCATCAGGTTGTAAAGATAGTTGGTAAGTATAAAACACTATAAAACAAAGACTTATACACTATACAACACTTGGAAGGAGCGGTGAAAAATACTTACAGAACTGGGGACCACCGTCCGCTTAGTAGGTGTCAGTGCGACAAATAGGGAGAGAAAACTGACGATAGACGCACTAAGTATGTCGACAAAAAAGGAACATCTTTCTTTCTTAGCAATCTGAACGAACTGAACAGAGGCACAAAGGGGCTGCGACAAATAAGGAACATGGCCTCGGAAGGGAGAAAGACGACAAATTGGGAATGTTTAGAAAACACTTAATAAAACACGATAAAAGACTGATAATCAGTGGAGCTATAAGCGTTGATGAAAGTAAAGTGCGACAAAAAAGTGACAAGTTTTGTTACTTCTTCTACGTAAATGACGCTATTCTTCTGCGTAAAATGCTTATTATTAACGAGTTAGAACACTGATAGGGTAGGAGACAGTTAAGAATACATTCCCTATCTGTCGCACGTACTTTGTAGGCGAAGAAGCTGCAAAAAACAGGCGTAAAGACTCGAGGATTGATGAGAGGCGACGAAAAGGGAGGAAAAACTCGACCGCTGTGAAGAGTGAAAGACGACAAAAAGGGAGGTCGCTTTCTGCCGTTTTTGGGGGTGTGAAGAGCTGCTTGAGGAAACGAAATGGATAGTAAACTGAATACAATTTGACGATGAACAACGACTAAGAAAATTATGGTCAAACGCCTTGCAAAGTAAGCAAACAAAAAGAGGAAAAACTTAGGTGGTACGTAGAGGGGTAGGGTAGAGATATAAAGATATTCTTATAAAGATACATTTTTATATATTTCTTACCAAATAAAAACTAACAATGGTATAATTCTTGATAGCTGTGCATAACAGTATATATTGTATTTAGTTGATTAACAAGTATTTAATATAATAGTAATTAATTATATAAAGATATATTTATAATCATTTATAATCACTTAAAACATCATGTTTGTTCACACAGAAAGGCGACAAAAAGCATAGAAAGGACGAAGAGACAGAAGATAAAAGGGCTCGGGAGCGCATCTTGCATGGACTACAATTATGGGAAAATGAGCCATGAAAAAACTGAAAGAAAAGCTCGAAAAACGACAAGAAAAAGGTGCCGAAAAGTTCGAAATGAGCTATACGTATCGGACCATCCGCGCCGCCGAACATCTGAGAACGTTGTCGGAAAACGGAGGGCGAGGCGTGAGGAGGGGGCGAGAAGACAAGTGCGACAAAAAGGGAGGGTGCATTAGAAACTTGTTTAAAATCGTCTTCACACACGGCAAGAAATTCTATATACTTTTAAATTAAAAAACTTCTTCTCAGGTTAGATTATCGTTATACAATCTTTATAAGACTTAGTAAGGACCGTTGAAACATTTAATACTCAACGAGTTACAAGGCTGATTGACGACAAATTAGTAAGTTAGCGGCGACAGATAAGTAAGTATGATGCGACAGAAAGGTAAGTATGGTGCGACAGTTTAGTAGCTACTTGGGGGGTGTAGACGACAAGTTAGGAGGTTGACTGCGACGGATAGGGAGGGAATCGTGGGTTGTTGTGAAATAAATATACAAATAGGTCGAATTTTGAGGGGTTTTGTTTCTTTTCTCTCTGTGTGTTGTCTGTCTTTGTGGCTGTGGACTTCTAAATCTTATCTTATTCTCTTCTTTTGTGTGACAAGTTAATGACTTGTGTTATTGGTAGTTATGTTTTTGACGGTAGAAGTGGGTGACAAAAAGGGAAGAATTAGCGTTGCAGTGTTTTGGACAAGTACCGACAAAAAAGTAAGATGATAAAAATAGTTTACAAGTAGACGGGTTAACGAGTGGACAAGGGAGCAAGTTAGGTGTATTAATAGACATGGTAACAGGTGAACAAGTTCGGGGAGTAACATTGTTAGTTGACGAGTTGATGGGGAGACGAGTTAACAAGTTGTATGCGAGAGGAGACAGGGTAACAGATGAACAAGTTCGGGGAGTAACGGGCAAGTTGACGAGTTGACGGGGGACGAGGGAACAAGTTGGTTGTATTAATAGACAGGGTAACAGATGAACAAGTTCGATGAGTAACATTGTAAGTTGACGAGTTGATGGGGAGATGAGTTAACAAGTTGGTTGTATTAATAGACAGGGTAACAGATGAACAAGTTCGAGGAGTAACGGGCAAGTTGACGAGTTGACGGGGAGACGAGGGAACAAGTTGTATGCGAGAAGAGACAGGGTAACAGATGAACAAGTTCGGTGAGTAACGGAGAGGGGAGAGTGGGCTGGGGATGGACGGGGAGTGGGTTGCGGACGGACGGGGAGTGGGCTGGGGACGGAAAGAGAGCGGGCTGCGGACAGAAGGGGAGTGGGCTGGGGACGGAAAGAGAGCGGGCTGCAGACAGAAGGGGAGTGGGCTGGGAACGGAAGGTGTGTGGGCTGGGGACGGAAAGGGAGTGGAGTGGGGGTGGAAAGGAAACGGGTGGGGAGAATGGAAGGAATGGGAGGGGGAGGAGTATTTTATCTTGATGTAAATTTGTTTTGACCCACATGAATGCAATGCGTGCGTATTAAGACAGAAGAAGGGGCCCTTCTGTATTTGAGAACATGCCCTTCTGCATTTGAGAACATGCCCTTCTGTATTTGAGAACATGCCCTTCTGTATTTGAGAACATGCCCTTCTTGCATGGAGAAGACGCCCTTCTTGAAGTAAGACAGGCATGGTCTTGAATGGTATGTGTAACGGTCTGATTCCTTGATGATTGTGGGGTTTGAACTGTGGGATGTAATACTTTGGGAGAGGGGACTATCTGGAATTTTCATCTCTCACTGAGTCTATAAATAAGAGGTTCGTTGGGAGTTTTGTCTCTCACAGAGTTCACGGATTTAACAGAGTTCTATCTGCGAACGTCTTAGGTCGTGGTATGTTTTATCTCTCACAGATTTTCACAGATGGACAGAGGCTAAGCAGCTAACGGGGGAACCCACAAACGTCTGCAAGCAGACGACAGATATCACAGAACGTTATAGACAATTTTAGTTGAAAGGGTCTGTGTCATCGGTTGACTTAATGTCTCTGTGGCCCTTTATGAGTTCTGTTCTTCTGTGTAGTTCTGTGAGAAAAAGGGGCCTTTTAAGAGATTTGCGAGTGAAAAGAGCCGCCTAAGTTTAGAACTTTGAAGAATTATTACACTGGGAGCAGGAGGGTGCGGAGGATTATTAAAACAAAGCAAGTGATGGTATGGAGGCACCATCGGTGTGTGGAGAGACGGAGGTTGGTTGCGGGTTTTATTAGTGACTTTATGGCCCAAAGCGATTATCCCAAGAGTTGTCAGGAGTCTGTACGCTACACCTCCATCGCTCTTTGTGACATCGGCCCCTCTGTGATATTGCCTTTACCTCTGTCCACTCGGTGTCTCTATGTGCCTTTATGTAAGGACTTTTGTTATCACTGTATATCTCGGGAGAACCACAAAGATTGTGTATATGATAAGGATGAAACCAAGAAAAAATGAATTTTGCATCACCAGTTCAATGCTTTTATGAAAAGATTGCCTAAATTTGCACTTACTAACTGAGCCTGTAAGCAGATGAAGATCTACAATGAGATAAAGGAACTTAAAAGCTTACTCGCAGCAAGCAATTGAAAATGGAAACAAAAGATATTACTACGTTACTCTTAATGGGAGAGCGAATCAATTTTGAGACGAAGAAGGCAGAGAATAGTATCCCAAAGTCTGTATGGGAGACTTATTCTGCTTTTGCCAACACGATTGGTGGTTATATTCTTTTGGGGATATCAGAACAAAAAGGAAGAGAAGGAAATCTACTCTACACGACAACGGGTATCAAGAATCCAGAGAAACTAAAGAAGGAACTTTTTTGACACATTAAACAGTGATAAGGTCAGCACCAACATTCTGACTGACACAGATGTAGAGGTTGTGGAGTATGAAGGGAGATGTCTGTTGTCTATACATGTTCCTCAGGCAGATTATCGACAACGTCCTATTTATATAAATGAAAACCTAAACAAAGGAACTTATAAGCGGAATCATGAAGGAGATTATCATTGCACCGAGGAGGAGGTAAAAGCAATGATACGCGACTCTAATGATGCAGGGAACGATGGTATCTTGATAGACCATTATAATATGGAAGATATAGACATTCCCACGCTGAGTGCTTTTCGCAATAGGTTTCGTTCTGCCCACCCAGAACATTTATTAAACGATTATGATGACAAGGAGTTTCTTAGAAATTTAGGAGGATATACCAAGGATAGAGCAACTGGGCGAGAGGGACTGACCTTGGCTGGTCTTTTTATGTTTGGAAAGGGATTAGCTATAAGAGAGCGTTTTGATAATATCCGTTTGGACTATTTGGATATGACAAACCTACAACCAGATAGTCGTTGGAGCGACAGGATGACCTATGATGGTAGTTGGGAGAACAATCTCTATAATTTCTTTACCCGTGTGTTAGCAAAATTAGTACGTGACATAAGACGCCCATTTATTCTTAAAGGTACAGAAAGAGAAGACGATACGCCGATACATAAAGCCATTCGTGAAGCATTGACCAACCTGGTAATCCATGCAGATTATATGATAGAAGGAGTATTAAGAGTTGAGAAGCATGATGATCGGTTCTACTTTTCCAACCCAGGCTCTCTGAAACTGCCTATTGCAGATATCTACAAGGGAGGAAATTCTAAAGCACGTAACCCTCATATCCAATCTATGCTACGTATGCTGGGCTATGGTGATAATATTGGTTCTGGTTTCCCGACTATTGTAGATGCTTGTAAGAAAGAAAACTGGAGAAAGCCATTACTCTGTGAATCTAATGATTTACACACAGTAGAGTTGACAATTTCTAAGACATCTGTTATATCGGAAGAATGTATACAGCAGCTACGTACTATTCTTGGTGAAACAGTCTTTCAGTCGCTTGATAACGAAGAAGTCTTGATTCTCTCAGTGGCTTTGACAGAAGGAACTGTAAAGAATAGTTTGATACAAACTCTCTTAGACAAAAACTCTCTACAAGTAGGAAAACTCTTATACTCGTTGGTTGAAAGGAACATTCTTGTTACAGAAAGCAGAGGACGTTGGACTTCTTATGGGGTTAATCAGAACTTTAGAAAAGTTGAAAAGTCAAGGAGTAAAAGTCAAGGAGTAGTTGATGAAAAGTCAAGGAGTAAAAGTCAAGGAGTAATTGATGAAAAGTCAAGGAGTAAGCACAAGGAAGAAAAACAGATAAGGATTTTGGAGTTCTGTAAGAGTCCACGGACGCTTGCTGAGATAGCAAGGGAGTTGAACTTATCAGACCGCTATTATATGAAGCGGAACTATATAGATTCACTTTTGGAAGATGGAAGTCTGTGTGCGCTGCAGGAAGCCAAAACTGCACCTACGCAAAGATATATGGCTACAGAAAACAAGTAAAATGGTCAATATACAAACGATATAGAATTAACGAAACAGTCGCTGACCTCGGTATCGCATCGTTAGTTTACGTTTGAGACACTGATACAAATTGCGTTCTTCATAATTTTAGAGTGTTAATGATCCGCCTAAACTTAGGTTTCTGACGAAATGTCACACAGAGAAATGGAGGGTGCGGAGGATTATTAAAACAAAGCAAGTGATGGCATGGAGGCACCGACGGTGTGTGGAGAGACGGATGTTGGTTGCGGGTTTTATTAGTGACTTTATGTCCAAAGCGTTTATCCCAAGAGCTGTCAGGAGTCTGTACGCTACAGCTCCATCGCTCTATGTGCCGTCAGCATCTCCGTGAGATTGCCTTTAGCTCTGTCCCCTCAGTGTCTCCGTGTGGTTTATTATATAATAGTTTTAGTTTATTACTCCATATTTCGTAAGAACCAAAAAAGAGATGATAGGTTCGTTGGGAATTTTGTCTCTCATAGAGATCATGAATTGAACAGAAGACTTTCATCGAACGTCTTAGGTCGTGGTATGTTTTATCTCTCACAGAACTCACGGATTTAACGGAGGGCTTTCTGCGAACGTCTTAAGTTGTTGGGAGTTTTGTCTCTCACAGAGTTCACGGATTTTACAAAGGGCTCTCTGCGAACGTCTTAGGTCGTGGTATGTTTTATTTCTCACAGATTTTCACAGATGAACAGAGGCCTTTCTGCTAACAGGGGGAACCCACAAACGCCTGCAAGCAGACGACAGAGGACACAGAATTTGCAGCCATATATTAAGAATTAATAGCTATCTGATGATAAGTATCAGGCTGGATAAGTGCGGAGGGTAGAGGATTGAAGGAAACGGCAAAGCAGCGTTGATGATAAGTATCAGGCTGAATAAGTGCGGAGGGTAGACGATTGAAGGAAACTGCAAAGCTGCGTTGATCATAAGTGTTAGGTTGGATAAGTGCGGAGGGTAGACGATTGAAGGAAATGGCAAAGCAGCGTTGATGATAAGTATCAGACTGGATAAGTGCGGAGGGTAGACGATTACAGGAATGTTGGCAGGTAATGTGTTTAGCTGTTGAGTCAACGTTTTAGCATTAAATATGTAGGGGGAGAAAGTACGGGGACGCGTGAATTGGAATACACAGACAGGTAGAAAAACCATGAGTATTTACTTGTATTTTGGTTGATAAAATTGTATCTTTGCAGTAGAGAACGCAGAGGCTATGTTGGAAAGGATTTCTAACAGTGATGCTGTACCGCCTTCTTTACAGTAGGATGAGCGTCTGCATATAAGTATGATAACATCAAGCTCCGCAGCCGTCCTACCTTATATAGAGTCGTATCCTTGCGGCTCTTTTTGTATTCTTGGGTTAAATCCATATAAGTTATTGGGCTCTAATGGACGATATGGGATAAAGATACTTATAAAAAAGTGTTAACGGCGTTTCCAAATTACCTTTTTTGGTAATTTTATTCTATCTTTGCACTATATAATTGAAGCATTTCACCGCATGAATATAATTTTCAAGGAAGAAGCCTTGTCCGAATTATATGAAACCGGTAAGACCAATGATAAAAAATACAAGAAACTTTGTAAGAACAAACGCTTGATAGGAGGCTATATCCGTGCCGTTAGTATGATCTATAACGTTGAGTCAACTGAAGAACTAAAAGCATTTAGTTTCTTACACTATGAGAAACTCAGGCACCAAAAGGATAATCCTATCAGCTCTGTACGACTTGTAAACGGGTTGGTTGAGCGGCTGCTGTTTTCAGAGACGGATGATGGCATTGAAGTAGAATTAATAGAAATTGATAGTACACATTATGGCAACAAGAAATAACAGATTAGTTCCTGTCAGGGCAATCCACCCAGGAGAAATCTTGCGTGAAGAGTTGCAGGAACGTGGTATCAAGCAAAAGGATTTTGCAAAGCAGATTGGTGTTCAGGCAACTCATCTGAATGCATTTATACATGGTAAACGAAATCTGAATGACGATTTAGCAATGAAGTTAGAAAGTCATTTAGGAATACCCTATAAGACCTGGATGAACCTGCATAGCGGTTATATGTATGACCGTAAAGCTATGGATGCGAAGCAAAATAAAGAACAAGAAGCTCGTGAATACGAAGATTCATGTATGGGTATATTCAACTTGAAACTTCTTTATAAGAAATTAAACTTGTCACATCTTCCATGTATTGAGCGAGTAGTGAAATTAAAAGCCTCGTTCGATTTTGATTTACTGTCATCTAAAGAGTTGAGTCTGCAGGTAGTTGGTTTTTACAAGCATAGTGAGAAAGTACACATTGATGAGAAGAATATGCAAACTTGGCTTATTCTTAATTGGCTGGAAATATCACGTGCAACAATAGATAAGAAGTATCAAAAGGGAAACGGATTGAAGGCAGCAAGTGAGATAGCGTATATGGCGAATAATGGTACACTTTCTACACAAGGTATAAAGGACTGTCTTAATAAGTATGGAATTGCCTATCTTAATGTTGAGAAGTTAGATAAAACGCCTGTAGATGCTTATTCTACATTGGTAGATGGCTGTCCAGTAATCACGGTTACTTATCGTTATAATGATATGGATAAATTAGCTTTTGATGTTCTTCACGAGTTGTGTCATATTGAAAGGCATCTTTCGGGAGACAATCAGGCGTTTATATCTACAGAAGGAGCTCTCTACTCCAAAGATCCACGCGAAAAAGAAGCTAATGCCTTTGCAAGGCAGCAACTCATTCCTGATGATGTATGGAATAAAATTATCGGGGCAGGCTGTAAAAGTTTGTCTCCGCATAAGGTTGTCAATGCCATTGCAAAAGAGGCTGAACGCTATGGTATCAGTCCGTCTATAGCGGTATCAAGATATAAGCATGATACGAATTGGTATCAGACGTCAGCTTATAAATCACCAAAAATCAATTGATAAAAACAGAAAAGGAGTTGGGTAATTTTCCTAACTCCTTTTTTGTTTTTAGCTGGATAAGTTGTATCTTTGCAACAGAAATAGGAAAGGTTTCTCAAATACCGCGTCGGATTGCAGTTCCGAAGGGAAGGGTTTGGGAAGCCTTTTCTTTTTTTCATAGGAACTTTAAATGACGAATTCGGTCAGTGACCATTGGTTTGGGGGTGGAGGGGCTTTTCTTTGTCATTTTGTTTTTCTTTCCCTTATGTCATTATGGCTTTCGCTTCGTTATGAATTTTGTCCTTTCTGTCATTCTGTCTTCTATTCCTTTGTCTTTGTATTCCTTTGTTTTTTCTGTCTTTATTTGTCATTCTGTTTGAAAATGATTATCTTTGCAGTGAGTATGTATAATGCATTATATATTAAGTTATGTAGCAATAATTTATATTATAGTTATAAATCCAAATGTCATCAAAATGAATCTAAAGAAAAAAGAATATACATTTATTGATTTATTTGCAGGCATTGGGGGATTTCATATAGCAATGCACAGTGTGGGTGCACGTTGTGTATTTGCAAGTGAATTGGATAAGTATGCTCGAATCTCTTATGAAGAGAATTTTAAAGAAATAGAGCCTTCTTTATTTGAAAAGGATAAAGAAGGTCAATATTTGTATTTTAATGAAGACATTACAGAAGCTGAAACGGAGAAAATACCTAACTTTGATATATGCTGTGGTGGATTTCCATGTCAGCCATTTTCTGTTGCAGGGTTTAAAAAAGGTTTTGAAGATACACGTGGGACCTTGTTTTTCAACATTGCAAATATTGTAAAAGAAAAGATTAAAAGTGGCTATCCTCCTAAGGTCTTATTTTTAGAAAATGTGCGTGGACTAAAAACACATGATAAAGGTAATACGCTTAAAGTAATTTTAGCAACCCTTGATGAGCTTGGCTACAATTATTCTTATGATGTATTAAATGCAAAGTACTTTGGAGTTCCACAAAATAGGGAGCGATTATTTATTATTGCATGGTATAAAGAACTTATTAATGTTAACCATTTCAAATTCCCTTACGGTATTGATGTAGAGGGGAATACAATATTCGATAAGAGTAAGGTTAAGGAAGGGACTATTCCTACAAAAGTATCTGATATATTTGAACCTCAGTCAGAAGAAAGGGATAAGTTTACGATAAGCGACAGAATGTGGCTTGGTCATCAGATACGAAAAGAAAGGAACCGTCAAAACGGTAAGGGCTTCGGGTATTCTAAATTCTATGGAGACAGTGTTTATACAAGTACTATCTCTGCACGTTATTGGAAAGACGGAAGTGAGATTCTTATAGATCAATCTGATAGAAAAATGAACCCCCGAAGGCTTACGCCAGTAGAAGCTGGAAGGCTTCAAGGATATAGAATTTTAGGAAATGGTTGGGAGTATCCCGAATGTGAAAACAACCAAAACTATAATGACAGCAATCCTGAATTTAAGATTGTTGTGTCTAAAAAAGAAGCATATCACCAATTTGGTAATAGCGTTGCTATTCCTGTCATAAAGAGAATTGCACAAGAAATAATGAAACAATTATTATAACTATGTTAAAAGACCTATCTAATTTAGAAAAAGAATTGGCTCAACTCATTGCAGATAAGAAACAACAGTTAAGCCTTGATTGTGTTTTACCTGATGCCTTTAAACGTCTAACGCGCAGAATAGAGAATAATATAATTGTCTATCAACAATACAGCTTTACAGTTTCGTCGACAATAGACATTTACTTCCCTAACCAACTGTGGTATTTTGCTGCAATTTGTGTTCCATTATATACTGAACTAAAAAAATATGCAGACTTGGTTAAAAGTAATTTAACAAAGAAAGAAATAATCGACTGCAAAGATAATAGGGCGTATGCAGAGACGCTTATAAATTCTAAGTCAGAGCTTATAGCAGAGAAAGATAATGTTATAAATTTCTTGTCTGACTACAAATGGTGGCGAGGAGGAAAAACAATCGATAGAGGAGACTATTATTACTCTCCAATCTTATCTATCTGCAATCTTGTGAATGCTTCTCAAGGTTATGTTGCGGAAATGTGTAAATATTTGTCCACAAATCCTGAAGCTACTCAAATCCTGCTGAATGTAGTTGACAATTTACCAGAGTTTATCGATGATTATGAAATTATCGTAGAGAGCTCTAAAGTTGTAGAGTTTTTATGCCTTACAGTTAAAGAGCTTTTAATGTTTGATGAAAACATGTCTATGATAGATTTTAATATAAATACTAAGACTATTGGTGTATCTGGCTGTAACATTGGTAGATTAAAGGATGTTCAAGATAAAAATGATGATCCAAGAAGAGCTAATGACTGCGATACATCAATAGTTTGGGAATATGCTGGTAAAAAATATTATTTCCTTAAAGAACAGACTGCAGATGGTGGGAAAGCTTTTATAAAAGCAATTAATGAAATCTATAAACCTTATTATAAAGCTGAGTTTGATAACAACATGTTCATACTCAAAAAAAGAAAGGTGCAGCAATTAAATATAGGTTTATCTAATAACCAATCTAAGTCTCAAAAATGTATCAATGGTCTTCCTCTCCAGCAAATTTTCTATGGTGCGCCAGGCACAGGTAAGTCATGTGGTATAAAGAAGGCTTTGACTGATAATAATGTTTCTAATGAAAATATTTTCCGTACTACATTCCATCCCGATAGTGATTACTCAACCTTTGTGGGTGCTTATAAGCCAACGATGGAGGTTGTGCCACGATATGAGAGTAGTACGGGAACACAGGTAGAAGAGAGGCGCATTGCTTATAACTTTATTCCACAAGCATTTCTAAATGCCTATGTGCGTGCTTATCAAACAGATGAGAATGTTTATCTTGTTATTGAGGAGATAAACAGAGGTAATTGTGCTCAGATATTTGGCGACTTATTCCAACTCTTGGATAGAGGTGATGATGGGAAGTCGGACTATAGTATCAAGGCAGACACAGATATCAGGACTTATTTAGAGGGAGTGTTAGGAGATGATAACGAAGGTATCAAGGGCGGCAATCTCTGTCTACCTTCAAACCTCTATATCCTTGCCACCATGAACACCAGCGACCAGAGTCTGTTCCCTATCGACAGTGCATTTAAGCGCAGATGGGAATGGGAGTATGTGCCTATTCGCAATGAAGGGAAAGGCTGGGTTATAGCTGCTGATGGAAAAGAATATGACTGGTGGCAGTTCTTGGAAGCTGTGAACGAGAAGATTGCCAGTGTAACGGACAGTGAAGACAAGAAATTAGGTTACTACTTTGTTAAGCCTGCCGATGGACATACTATCACGGCAAAGACCTTTGTGGGTAAGGTGTTGTTCTATCTTTGGAATGATGTATTTAAGGATTATGGCTTTAGCGATGATGAGTTTCAGACGAAAGAGGGTAAGGAGATAAGATACCCAATGTTCTATGAGACAGCTGTTGCGGGTCAGGAAGTGAATGAGGAACTTATCGCTCAATTCCTCAATAAGCTATTGCCAAAACCGGAGGAAACGGACGAAGCAACGAATACTACAACCCAAGAAGAAGCCTAAGCGTGAGAGTTATCATAGAAGGATATTGCTATCGAGCCAGTGCAGTGCGTGATGTGCTGCACGAGCTAAGCACACTGGAGAATGTGGAGGGCGAGATAAGTGTGGGTTACGTTGGTTACTATTATAATCCGCAGCTAAAGGATTGTGTCTTTATTCTTCCTAAGGTGTTAGTGAACGAGGAGAACAAAGTGTTTTCTCGGTTAGATCCGCACGACATCATTGACCTTGATAACTGTAAACTTCTGACATCAGAAGAGCGTAGTTTTATCTATGAGTTTGCTGTGTGGATATATCGTGCAATAGAGGTGTTTAATAAGAACAACCCCAAGAACGACATTGTTTACCGTAGACAGATAGCCGAGATGGGTAAGGGAAAACGAATGTTGAGCAATACCTTCCTTGACATCCTGCTCTCCCTCTTGCGGTTTAACAAGGAACATTATAGTTTCTTTACAACCATACTACGCAATCTTCATTCAGGCTATAATAAGATTAATTGGACGCGAACTATCTCTCGTTCTACGGCATGGGTGCAAGATGGAACGCCTGTCTATCTTAACCCTGTGAACAAGAAGCGACAGATAAATACCGATGAGGAACTTATCATTATTTATTTCTCAATCCTTAATCATATCAGCGAAACATACGGCTTCCCTGTGGATATCACGCTCGGTTTTGAACTAATAAAAGGACGAAAGTTTGAACATTATTTGAAGGGTTATGGTAAGCGTCGATTGAAACAAATAAAGTATCGTTACTTCTCAGATATACAGCTACGGTTGTGGGAGTTGTGCTATGCTTTCTTTGATAAGGCACATCAGATTCATATCGTAGCAGAACAGCGAGAGTACTTATTGGTAAAGAGTTTCAACATTGTTTTTGAAGCCATTATCGATGAGCTGATAGGCGATAAGGATGTGCCACGAGGGCTGAAAGACCAAGCCGATGGCAAGCGGGTAGACCATATCTATAGCTATCGGAACCTCACGAATAACGAGGGTGATAAGCCGATTTACTATATTGGTGACAGTAAGTATTATAAGTTAGGGAATAAGGTCTCTGCGGAGTCAGTCTATAAGCAGTTTACCTACGCTCGTAACGTGATACAGTGGAATCTCAATCTCTTTTTAGATGAAAGTAAGGAGAACGTTGAGTTACAGAAAAGGCATCCGAAATACAGAGACGAGCAGACAGAAGGATATAACATCATACCGAATTTCTTTATCAGTGCGAAGATGGACGAAAAGCTGTCGTATGCAGATAATGTTTCGACCACAAATCGTGAGAATAACACTTTCCTCTCTCGTCATTTTGAGAATCGTCTTTTCGATCGTGATACGCTGTTAGTCTATCACTACGATGTAAACTTCCTTTATGTCATTTCCCTTTATGCAAGGGAGAATAAATATCAAAAGGCGCAATGGAAGTTGAATGTGCGTAAACTCTTCAGAAAGAAGATACAAGACGCATTAGAAGAGAAATACAAGTTCTACGCCATGACACCGAAGAAAGGTGTGCGCTATGAGGAGTACCTACGTGAGCATTTCCAAGAGTTGCTGGGGAAGGTTTACGCTCCCTATGAACAGTATGGTGATATCTACTCCTTGGCTCTTGATAAAGGAGAGAATTATCAGAAGGAGAATAATCTATTACTGAAGCAACTTAAAGACTATTTCCTTGTTGAGGAATGTAAGTTGGGGCAAGACCCACAAGAGGTGTTGCCAGAGGTAGGAGTAGCGTCGATAGGCACTCTACCCGTAGATTTCCATGAGAAGAATGTACTCACCTGTCTTGTCCGGAAGGCGGATAAAAACCATCAAAAATTTGTCAATCATGCTGGCAGAACCTATACGATGGAACACATCCCAAACGTAAACCTTTTAGGTGTAAAGTATCTCTTGCCAATGGTCGGCGGATCTATTGATGGCTATTATGACCTCAAGCGTATGGCCATAGCAAGTAATAAGGGTGGAACAAACCTCCGGCTGAGTTTAGGGACATATCACCCTCTCGGCACTAAGTGGGTACAGATTTATCGTACGAAGATGCAGCCTGGTGAACTGATATCGTTAGAAAAGACACTGGAGATGTATGGGGGTGCAAGTAGACAAGTAGACGGGTAGACAAGTTAGACGAGTTAGACAAGTGGACAAGTAGACGGGTTGACAAGTTGATTGTCTCATCCAACTAATTATTCTGGCGTTGTTAACATCCTGCAAATCTGTAATTTCTCATGTACGCCATTTACTTGTCGCGTGTCTTTCATGCCTGCAGAAACGTGGAGAGGTTATGGTGGCTTAACTTACGTATTAATGATTAGATAAGTAAAAAACGGTTTTGTTATCCACAAATAAGCAATGAAGATAATAGGATTCAATCATCAAATGAGCGGTAGAGGCAGTAACGTGTTTAGCGATACTACCAAAGGGAAAGGAGCAACACTATGCGCTTCTCGTTTACATTCTTGCTCTAAAAAGAGAGTCATAAAGGTCATAGTCCTGTCCATTTTACTACTTTTCTCGTTTTCGTCTCAGCAGAAGGTTCTGTCGCAAACGTGTCAGCGTTTCGGCTCAAAGGCCACGAATGATAGATTTCTACTTGGTGATAGTCTTGTCGCCGATACTACTTTTCCAAGTCAGGTTAATAGCTCTTGTGCAAGAGGAAAGGATGGTTGTGTACTTGAAAAACTGTCAACAAATTATTACAGCATACTTTCAAGGATGTCTCGCTCGGCTCTGAAATTAGATAAGACCCATCAGCTATCACTCAAAATATATAAGAAAAAAAATAGTACGGAGGAACATATAAGCGCCTATGTCCTGTTATCTGTAAACAACGTGGTCACTGACTCAATTCTATGCTATGAATATTACAATAATGCCAATACACTTTCTTGTTATGAACAGATTTATTACATCAATATACGTCAACGCAAGATATGGACTGTTATGATGACTTTCGACGAAGAAAGTGCGGAAGCTGACGATACAAATACATACTTAATCGATTTACGTACAAACCGTTTTAGAAAAGAAGACGGTAAGAATGAGCAAGCCTTAAAAGGCTGTAAACGATAAGGAAACAGCTTGGGAACTTATGCTCGAGTTTATAACTTAAATTCGATAAAAGCGAAAGGCATGAGAATATGGCAAGACAGAGGGGCCTTAGTACAGAGGGTAGGAAAAATAGAGTTATTCTTTTAATGAATAAAACGTGGATGTGTATATCCCGTTAACTTATTAGTTTGTCCACAGGTAAACTTTTTTACTTGTAAACTTATATTAGCTATAAGATAAAAGTTGTAATCCTTTTTATATTATTTACTCATTCAGAAAATCATACTTATCTTTGTGCTGTGGGAGATATGACCACTGCGACCAAACTGCGAAACAGGATAGTCTTAGTCAAGAACTTATCCTTGGCTGTTGTTTTTTTATGAGACTCCTACGCAAGTGTCTGATGTGTTTAAGAGTATTGTAGAAATGCTATCAGAAAGAGAAACTTTTGTGAAGACAACTCTGAGACTTCATCGTTTAATAAATTTTGTTTATATCTTTACAGTAGGATGAGTATCTGCATATAAGTACGATAACATCAAGCTCCGCAGCCGTCCTACCTTATCTTTGCGGCTCTTTGCGTGTAGAGAGTGGGGCAGGTTTTGTGAGCGACTTGCTGCCAAGGCGTTTATTCCAAGAGCTGTCAGGAGTCTGTCTGTTACACCTTTGTTGCCCTTTGTGCCTTATTATATGAGAGTTCTAGTTTATCACTTTTTATTTTGGAAGATACTTAAAAATACTTAGTTAAATATTTGTTTTACAGAATTCAAATTTTTATCTTTGTAATGTAATTACAAGAATAAAAGTCATCTTATAACGGTGATGAATTGTTTGAAGTTTGTATTGGTTGCAAAATAATCAGCATGAAAGGCGTTAGGAGAGACAACTGAAAGTTCTATTTCTAAAATATGTTATTATTTTATGTTCTATGATTCAAGATTTACCTTTGGGGCGAGGTTGAATTAAGATTAGTAGAAACGATAGATGTAGATATCATCTTGTCTTAAAAATAGACTGAGTGTAAGTGACGTTTGTAGATTATTACATTTGCCAATCTTTGTTGACTGTAGGTAGAAGACCTCATAGAGGAATTCTATTTTACTCAGAGATACAATGTATTTTGAAGTCAAAATTAAACATGGTAATACAGAATAAATATGGTTCTACATATCAACATCGAAGATTTGCTTGAAAAGAGAAAAATAGAAAGCAATCG
>ERZ772974.728-NODE-728-length-23108-cov-3.362773_pt1 | contig 23108 bp, 18 predicted proteins | sample MGYA00580671_ERZ772974 | MGnify/ENA primary metagenome ERZ772974 (study PRJEB29015, sample SAMEA2738065) | human oral metagenome | biome: human oral; feature: human-associated habitat; material: saliva | place: China | collected 2218 ... | reverse complement strand
CGAAAAAATCATAAAAATAATGCAAAAAAAGTATAACTGTAAAAGCAAATATGATGAATAATTCTATTACTATATGTTAAATTTATGAAAAATAACTGATAAGTTTAGCGAAGTATGGTACTATAATAAAGATAGATTTACATCGCTATTTTAATTTTTATGTATTAAGTAAAGTTACTGACACGTGAGGTTAATGTGAAACGAATTATTTTAGGTATACTAGGGCTAATTGTGGTCATCGGTATATATTTAGGAATACAGTATCAGCGATCTTGGGATTACAAGGCTGTTGGTGTACCAGTTTTAAATTATCATCGAATCGATACAGGTATACGTCACTCCTTGGTGGTTCCCCCAGAAGAGTTTAAGAAACAAATGCAATATCTCCATGATGAGGGATATCATACAATTACTATGGATGAGTTATATGATTACGTGACAAAGGGAACGGAATTACCTGATAAACCAGTTCTCATTACATTTGATGATGGCTATATTGACAACTATAAGTACGCATTCCCTATTTTAAAAGAATACAATATGAAAGCCACCTTGTTCATGATTACTAGTGCATTTGGTGAAAGTCGCTTTGTCAATGTAGAACAGTTGAAAGAAATGCAAGCTAATGGAATCGATATCCAAAGCCATACGGTGAATCATAAAGACTTGCGAAATATGTCCCTAGACCAAGCACGTGATGAATTGATTGGCTCAAAAGCGGTGTTAGAAGATCGTATGAAGCATCCTGTTCGTTACATTGCGTATCCAGGTGGGTTTTCCAATAAAGATATAGATAGGATAGCAGAAGAAAGTGGGTATCGTATGGCTTTTACAGTACAAGCAGGGAATGTAGAGCCAGGACAGAATCTATTTAATTTGCCACGACAAGCTGTATTCTTCAATGACACACCATTTCAAAACTTTTGGGTTCGCCTTCATTATCCATGGGAAAATGCTTTTATGTGGCGTATTCATGATAAATTGTTAGAATGGAATTTAAAAGGATTAGCAGATTTGGAACCGTTGTTTTAGGAATATTTCCAGATACTGAAATGACATACAACTAGGAAGAATACATAATATATAACACATATATGGATCAAATTAAAACCGCCTAGATGATACAAGATAGTATCGCCTAAGCGGTTTTTATGTTTACTATACATGGGGTTGAACAAATAAGAACAACCATACCGATGCGAATACGATTTTAGTTGTATTCGTACTTATGCTTCTATTTTAGGAGTATGTAGGAATGTAACATCTGGATTACGCTCTACAACCCAACCCATTTGCCATTCATTGGAGATTAGAACGACAAGACGACCACGATTATCTTTTACGATCATAGCATTGTCCATACCTTTTAAGCTGTTTACATCTACTTCACCATCGATCCAACGGGCTACGCCATATGGTAAGGAGTTGTTCACAAGATCAACGCCGTATTCGTGTTTCAAGCGATATTGTAATACTTCAAATTGAAGCATACCTACAGCACCTACCACGAAGGAATCCATAGAGTAGAGCGGTTCAAAGATTTGTACAGCCCCTTCTTGCGCTAATTGAGTCATACCTTTTAAGAATTGTTTCCGTTTCATAGAATCTTTTGGTGTTACACGAGCAAAAAATTCTGGAGGGAATACAGGGAAGTCACTGAATGTCACTTTGTGATTGGATGCACATAAGCTATCACCTACTCCCATAGTACCTGCATCGAAGACACCAATGATGTCTCCTGGATAGGCTTCATCAATGATAGTGCGCTCTGTGGCTAAGAATTGCTGTGGTTGAGATAAGCGTAAGGTTTTACCAGATTGTTGGTGAAGTACATTCATGCCTTTTTCAAACTTACCAGAACAAATGCGCATGAATACAATGCGGTCATGATGGTTCGGATTCATGTTGGCTTGGATCTTAAAAACGAAGGCAGAGAAATCTTTAGACGTAGGTTCTACCGTTTCCTCACGGGCTACACGTGGGGCTGGCATAGGAGCTAACTCCAAGAATTTTTCAAGGAATGGTTTAACCCCAAAGTTTGTCATCGCAGAACCGAAGAACATAGGTGTTAATTCACCAGCTTTTACTTTGTCTAAATCAAAAGCATCACCAGCCACGTCGAGAAGTTCAATGTCATCGATTAAGGATTGATGCACCTCTTCTCCTAATAGCTCACGGAATGCTGGGTCGTGCACATCGCCTTTGGTGGAAGCTAGCTTTTTTTGACCATGGGATTCGTCTTTTTCAAATAATTCTACAGTATTCGTTTCCCGGTCATATACCCCTTGATACTCGCCGTTGATGCCCACAGGCCAGTTCATAGGAACCGCACGAATGCCAAGAGAGTTTTCAATTTCTTCCATCAAGTCAAATGGATTGCGTCCGAAATGGTCAATCTTGTTGACGAAGGTAAAAATAGGAATGCCACGTTCTTTACAAACGGCGAATAGTTTTTTCGTCTGCGCTTCCACACCTTTTGCTACGTCGATCAACATGACAGCGCTATCTGCTGCCATTAAGGTGCGGTAGGTATCTTCAGAGAAGTCTTGGTGACCAGGCGTATCTAGGATGTTCACACGATGACCATCGTAATCGAATTGCAATACAGAACTCGTCACAGAGATACCACGTTGCTTTTCAATTTCCATCCAGTCAGATACGGCATATTTTTGTGTTTTTCTAGATTTAACAGACCCTGCCAAGTGGATAGCACCACCGTATAGCAAAAGCTTTTCCGTCAATGTTGTTTTACCCGCATCTGGGTGAGAAATGATGGCGAACGTACGGCGCCGAGTTACTTCTTCTAAAAATGTCATAATTCACCTCTATAAATACATGTGTATGTTATATACTTTCATATCTTTAAAATTATATACTATTTGAACCCTCCCTGTATAGGATATGATACTGAAAGTTGAAAAACGGCAGATATGGTTATGAATAAGATAAGTCATAGGTTTGTAAAATTCCGTGCAAAAGTAGCACTGATAGGAAATTTTAGAGGAGTATGAAAGATAGCTAGAGAAATGATTCTAAAAGGAAGTTAAGAAAATAGAGGACTGTTTAATTATTTAGCTCATTCGTAGTATAATGAAAGTTAATGTAGAGGAGATTTATTATAGAATAATGTAATACATAAATAGTAAATAGTAATGGATAGGAAAAGGGAGCATATGCGTTTATTTATTGCGGAAAAGCCTAGTGTAGGGCGTGAATTGAGCCAAGTGTTACCGAACCCACAGAGTGCTAAACGTCATGATGGGTATATCGTCCAAGGTGACGATGTGATTACTTGGGCCTTTGGTCATATGCTAGAACAAGTAGAGCCAGGTGATTATGATGAGAAATATAAATTTTGGAGATTTGAATCTTTGCCAATTTTGCCCACCTCTTGGAAATTAAAAGTTAAATCATCTAGTGCTAAGCAGTTTAAGGTTATTAGTGGTTTAATCAAAAAAGCGACGACCATTGTGAATGCAGGTGACCCGGATAGGGAAGGGCAATTGTTGATAGACGAAATGCTCGATTATTTGGGGAACACCAAACCAGTAGAGCGTATTCTACTGAATGCGTTAGATGAAAAATCTATGCGTTACGCTTTAGAGCATATGCAGGATAATAAGAAATACCAACCTTTAAAAGATTCTGCCTTAGCACGATCCCGTGCGGATTGGTTGATGGGAATGAATTTATCTCGGGCCTATACGTTAGAGCAACAGTATTTAGGAAACAAAGTGACCTTTCCGATTGGTCGTGTGAAAACGCCAACCTTGGCATTGGTAGTACGGAGAGAACGTGAGCTACAAAACTTTGTGCCTGTAGAATATTACGTGTTGCAAGTACAATATGGTCATGAAAAGGGAGCCTTTTGGGCCACTTGGAAACCGAAAGATACGCAGCAAGGATTGGACCCTGATGGGCATATGCTGGATCAGACTATTCTTAATGACTTGCGTGACCGTTTGATGCAATCCCCAGAAGGTACAGTTTCTTTAGTGGAAAAGAAAAAGAAAAAGGAAGGACAACGGTTGCCTTTTTCCTTATCATCACTACAAATTGTGGCGGGTAAGCTATATAACTATACGCCACAGGAAGTATTGGACATCGCACAGAAACTATATGAGAAGAAATATACATCCTATCCCCGTTCAGACTGTGAATATTTGCCAGTGAACCAACTTTCAGATGGAAAAGCAATCCTGTCAAATTTGGTCAACATGGGACATAAGGAATTAGCTGCATGGGCAAAGGATAGTAATCCTGCTATTAAAAGCCGTGCCTGGAATGATAGTAAGGTTACGGCCCATCATGCCATTATTCCGACCACTGTACGTTGCCCACTGCATACCTTATCCAAAGGGGAGCAAAATATTTATTTCCTCATTGCGCAAGCCTATATAGCACAATTTTACCAAGAGCATGTATATGAGCATACTCGTATCGAAGTGACGCACCAAGAGGAACTGTTTACCACAACGGGACGTGTCGTTATAGATTTGGGATGGAAAGCATTATATAAAAAGGTAAAATCCACGGAAGAATCAGAAGAAAATCAAGAGGATGAAGAAAAGTCATTGCCCCCTGTACGTAAAGGGGATGCTGTAACAGCGAAGGATAGCAAGGTGGACCAACGGAAAACAAAGCCACCAAGCCGCTTTACTTCAGCAACCTTGGTGCAGGCAATGAAGGAAATTCACAAATATGTAAAAGATGAAGAGTTAAAAAAACAATTAAAAGATGTATCCGGTATCGGCACAGAGGCGACACGGGCTACGATTATTGAAGATTTAATCCATAATAAAAAGAACCCTTTCCTTAAAGAAGAAGGAAAAAAGAAAATTTTAATTCCTACAGAGTCTGCCTATACCTTGGTAGATGCATTGCCAGATTCCTTGCTGTACCCTGATGCGACGGCACAGTGGGAAGAGCGCTTAGCAAAAATGAGCGAAGGAATTGAACGGATTGATGTGTTTTTAGAAGACCAAACAAAATTCGTTGTACAACTGATTGAGGAAGTAAAACGACGGGTAGGAAATACAGCTAAGACAGCTATGCCTAAGTCGTTGACAGGTGGCAAAAGAACGGGACCGAACCGGACCTCTTCCATAGCGCAACAAACAGGACGATCTTGTCCAAAGTGTAAAATAGGGGAGTTGCTCCTACGGAAAGGAAAGTTTGGGGAGTTTTATGGATGTTCTGGGTTCCCTACATGCAAATACACGGAAAATGTATTATCACCAAAGGAAGATGTATCAGGAGCTAGGGAACCAAGAGTTACCAAGGCAAACATGTCATCAATGACTAAAGTGTCGATGCCACAAGGACCTAGGGAAGAGATAATGCCTCCCATACCATTGTCGGATGGAAAAGTATTGGATGATACACATAAGGAATATACGTGTCCACGATGTAAACGGGGCTACCTAATACAGTATGAGTCACAACCTGAACCAGTTTGGAAATGTAGCGAAGGTCAAGCTTGCCGCACAAGTTGTGCCGATGTAGCGGGAAAACCAGCTATCTATGCGAATCGGAAGTAACTACATGTATTCGGCATAGTGGGTATATCAATATAAGGGACGCCTTTTTGCTGAGTAGAATATAAAAAATAGAGGAAAGTTGATGCTTTTGGTTCAACTTTCCTCTATTTTATATGTGGGCTATTTTGTTACCGTCCCTTGTATTGGGGCTGTTTGGTTATAGCCTTTTTTGTAATATACTGTTAAGCAACGGACACCTCTCTTAGAAGAACCGTCTGCCGGTACTAGAAACTTATCGTTTACCTCGACCACGATTGCTAGAGCCACTAGATTTTGTACGGCGTACCCGTGTGTTGGCCCCTTTATGACCACGAGCTTTGTGAGCTTTTGCTTTCGTCGCTTGGTAGGTACTTTTAATTTTAGGTTTCTTGCTAGCAGTTTCCTTCTTAGGCGCTAAGCCAGAACCTTTTGTTTTCACCTGTCCATCCTTGGTGTATTTTGTCAAAGTAGCTTGGATGGATCGTTCGATGCGGCGTACCCAAATTTCTTCAGCTGGCGTAGCAAAGGTTACGGCAATACCAGTGGAGCCAGCACGACCAGTACGGCCGATGCGATGGATGTAATAATCCATGTCGTGCGGTACATCAAAGTTGTATACGTGGCTAACACCTTCAATATCGATACCACGAGCGGCAATGTCGGTAGCTACTAAAATAGGGGGATTGCCTTTAGCAAATTCTTTCAAGACTTGCGTACGACGGCCCTGTGTCATATCTCCATGAATTTCACCAAGCTCTACACCTTTGCGAGCTAAATCGTAGGAGAGTTTAATGGCTCCCTCTTTGGTGTTACAGAATACGATAGCTAGATATGGATTGTCTGCCTCCAGCATCGCCACAAGACGGTTTACTTTGTCTTGCTCTTCCATCATGTATACTTTTTGTTCAATCGTATCGAGGGTAATATTTTCCCCTTGGACAGTGACGGACGTCGGTTTTTGCATATAGGCTTTTGCCAAATTACGAATCTTGTCAGGGATGGTGGCAGAGAACATTAATAGTTGACGTTTACCGTTAGTGCCACTAATAAGCTTTTCTATATCTGGTAAGAATCCCATATGAAGCATTTGGTCCGCTTCGTCCAACACAACACGGCGGATGGAGTTCAAGTGTAACGTACCACGATTGACGTGATCCAGCAAACGGCCAGGTGTACCGATGATGACATGAGGACGGCGACCTAGCTTTTGCAATTGGCCTTCGATCGTTCTGCCTCCAATCAGGGGTAATACGTCTACTCCTAAGATAGCGCCTAAGTGACGTGCTTCCTCTGCAATTTGTTGGATTAACTCACGTGTAGGGGCGATGATAAGGGCTTGCTCCTGTTGCACATCTACGTGGATGCGTTGCAATAGTGGTAACAAGAATGCCAGCGTTTTGCCTGTCCCTGTTTGGGCTTTGGCGATTACATCTTGTCCTTTGAAGATGAGGGGAATCGATTTTTCTTGGATCGGCGTTGGTTCTTTCACGCCCACCTTTTGTAATGCTTGTATCAGTTCAGGCACGATGCCTAAGGATTGAAATGATTTCATAGTGTATCTCCGTTTCTAAATGACTTAATAGTTATATTATATCATACTTCTAGCTAGGTGGACCTGTGAAAGTTCTTTCACATAGTGATGTAATGCCATGGAATAGATGGTTTAGTTGTGAAGGAAAGGGTATTAGCTCCAAATAGGTATTCTTTATAAGTATTTATAGAATCATTTTTAGTTATAGATAATGAGAAATATATACCTTACATATCATTATTAATTAAAAAAGAAAAATTGAGAATAATAAAAAGGCATGATTAATATACTCTTGATAAATAGATTGTTTGCACAAAATACACTTGATAAAAATAGATTTATAATTTCACAAAACGATAAAAATAAAACGAGATTCATTATTGATAATATTTTATAATGTGCTATAATATAAGTATTACTCATATAATTATATATGATAGGTTTGGTTGTTATGTTTTGTATGTAGGAGGTGTACTATGGTTAAGAAATTATCCGAGATGAAGCCCGGTGAAGTTGGTACTGTTGTAGCTATCAATGGATTTGGCAACATTAAGCATCGCTTGGTGGACATGGGTGTTGTACCAGGAACGGCTGTGCGCGTTATGAAGTATGCGCCATTAGCAGACCCAGTGGAAATCAAAGTGAAAAACTTCGAATTATCACTACGCGTAAGTGAAGCACAAATGATCGAAATTGAAGTCCAATAAGGAGAATTGCTAAGATGGCAGACAACACACATACCAAGATTCAGGTTGCTTTAGCGGGTAACCCTAACTGTGGTAAAACAAGTATTTTTAACAATATGACGGGATCCCGTCAACACGTAGGTAACTACGCAGGTGTTACAGTAGAGAAAAAAGTTGGGGAAACGAAAATTGATGGTCATGACATTGAAATCATCGACTTACCAGGTACGTACTCCTTAACAGCACGTTCTCTCGATGAATTGGCAGCACGTAACGTTATCATCAATGAAAATCCAGAATTGATTGCCAATGTAGTGGATGCGTCCAATCTAGAACGTAACCTGTACTTAACAGCACAATTAATTGAACTAGAACAACCATTGCTACTTGTTTTGAACATGGTAGACGTGGCAAAAGAAATGGGTTTACAGTTCAATAATAAAAAATTAGAAGAATTAACAGGTTCCACAGTAGTAGAAACTATCGGCCGTGTTAATAAAGGTACAGAAGATGCACTACGTGGCATTGTGAAAGTATCTAAAGAACGCAAAATCCCTAATGTTCGCGTTAACTATGGCGAAGTATTAGAGCCAGCTATCGCAGAATTAGAAGCAGAAGTAGCAAAACTTGACACTGGTCGTTATCCACATCGTTGGGTAGCTATCAAATTGTTAGAACAAGATACAGATATCTTAGAAAAAGTACAAGAATTAGACAAATCTGGTGTGGTGCTTAGCAAAGCAGAAGCATTGCGCACAGAATTGAACAAATCTGTTGATATGGATATCGTGTTCCAAGAATACCGTCACCGTTTTGCAGTAGAGGTATTCAACGGCGTGCTAGAAGTAGTGCCTGAACATAAAGATACCAAATCCGACAACATCGATAAAATCTTAACGAATCGTTGGTTAGGGATTCCTATCTTCTTATGCATCATGTGGGTTATGTTCTACTTAGTTATCAACATAGCTGAATATCCTAAAGGATGGTTGGAAAGTGCTTTCAAATTATTAACAGATTTCATCGGAGCTAATCTTGAAGATGGATTGTTAAAATCTTTATTGAATGACGGTATCATCGGTGGTGTAGGGGCTGTTATTAGCTTTATCCCACACATCGTTCTATTATTCGTATCTATTTCTTTCTTAGAAGATACTGGTTACATGGCTCGTGCGGCATTCGTTATCGACCGCGTGATGCGTGGTGTAGGTTTACATGGTAAATCTTTCATCCCTATGTTATTGGGCTTTGGTTGTAACGTACCATCCATCATGGGTGCTCGTATCCTTGATAACCCAAGAGACCGTATGATTACGATCTTAGTATCTCCATTTATGAGTTGTAGTGCTCGTTTACCAGTATATACATTATTAGCATCAGCATTCTTCCCACCAGAAGATGCACCAACGATCTTGTTAGGTATCTATACATTGGGTATCGTCGTAGCTGTTGTAACTGCAAAAGTACTTCGTACGTATGTATTTAAAGGTGAAGCAGAACCATTCGTAATGGAAATGCCTCCATACCATATGCCAACACTTCGTTCTGTAGGCATTCATATGTGGGAACGTTCCGTGATGTACCTTAAAAAAGCGGGTACATTTATCTTGGCAGCATCTATCCTTATTTGGTTCTTAACATCCTTCCCACAAGATGTAGAATACTCTCAAGACTATGATGCAGCTCGTGAACAAGTGACAATGACACATGCTCAGATGGCAGATGAGATTTTAGTGGATGCTATGTTGGTAACAGAAGAACAACAAGCAGAGGCGAATGATATCTTAGGTCAAATGCTTGCCTTAGACGAAGAGCATAAAGATGACCCGCCAGCTGAAGAGGAAGAAGCTACAGCAGAAGAAGCAACTCAAGAAGAAGCTGCAGAAGAACCTGCATACTTTGAAGAATTAAAAGCTGAAGAGTTATATCCAGTGGCTTGGGCTTTATATGTAAACCATAAAGTAGAAGAAGATGAAATCAAAGAATTAGATCTTCAACAAGGTAAAGAAAAAATTGAACAATCCTATGCAGCTGAATTAGGACGTTTTATTCAACCTGTAATGGAACCACTTGGATTTAACTGGCGTGTGAACATTGCCGTAATAGCCGCAGTAGCAGCGAAAGAAGTAATGGTAAGTACATTAGGTACTATTTACGCGATCGAAGCAAGTGATGTAGATTCTAAATCCTTGGAAGAATTCTTGTCTACTGATCCAGACTTCAACCCAGCCATCGGTTTAGGCTTGATGGTATTCGCCTTGCTATATTTACCATGCTTGGCGACTATGGCTGTATTAAAACGTGAAACGGACTCCTGGAAATGGTTCGGTGCTGTATTTGCTTACACTAGTATCCTAGCTTGGGTAGGTGCATACATTGCAGTTCATATTGGACGTGCCTTGGGATTGGGCTAATCAATATTGATAGTAAACAAACAATATAATTGAGATTGAGAAAAGTTTTATTTCAAAATTCATTGATATTATGCGGTTTGTTGTATTCGCAAAATAATTTTTAAAAAGTACTTGAAAATGAGAAGGAGATAGTGTATACTATGGATAGTGTTATTGTATACGCAATTGGTTTACTAGCTGTTCTCTATGTTGCATACCGAGTATATAAAAGCGCAACAAGCGCAGGCGGTTGTGGCGGCGGATGTGGTGGAGGATGTGGTTCCTCTTCTGAATCCGAATCAGGATGCGGCTGTGGCTGTGGTGGTCACGAAGAACAAGATCAAAAGTAACTAATTCGATACCATAAGTATGGTAAGAGGGACTCCGATAACACGGGCCCCTCTTATCTTTATAATTATTAATTTTAATATATTTTCATGTATTAATGTGACGGAGATCACAGAAAGGAACTAACAATGTTCAACGTAAAAAAAGAAACTTTAAGAGATGCTAATGTATTCGCAGCTGGTTTAGCTTTAGGCACAGTAGGTGTAAAAGTATTAACTTCTAAAGATGCGCGCAAAGTATACGCTAATGTAGTTGCAGCTGGCCTTCGTGCAAAAGACAGCATCTTAAAAACTACTGAAAAATTACAAGCTTCCACAGACAGCATCTTGGCTGAAGCACAAGAAATCAACGAAACTCGTGACGAAGAAGTGTTAACAGAAGGAAAATAATTCATGATGCAATTTAAAATGTTGCAACGCTTGTCCCGTCGTCTTCATGTACGTATTGAGGGACGTAAGTTTAATGACGCACAGGCTCAATATATCGAAGATACATTGATGGCCTGTGAAGCCATTAACAAAGCGAACTTCTATACGCGTTCTGGTGATATCATCATCAAACATAATGGTGATGAAAGTGCAGTGAAAACTGCTTTATTCGGACTTAACGATTTGGATTTAGCCAATGCACCAGCATTGCATGAACTTTCACCTCGCCTTGTCAACAAGCGTTACAAAGAAGAAATGATCGATAAAACATTGCTTTATATCGGTAAAAAAATCGTGTTACCAGCACCTATTGCAGCAGCATGGTCTTGGTTCGATGGTATCAAGTTCATCGGTACAGCGATCAAAACATTGTGGAAACGCAAATTGACCGTAGAAGTATTAGATGGCGTAGCTATCGGTGCCGCATTATTGCAAAAAGATTACTCTACAGCGGGCGCTGTGATGTACTTATTAGGCATCGGCGAAATCTTGGAAGAGTGGACATTACGTAAATCCGTACTTAACCTTGCGGAAAGCATGTCTTTGAACGTAGACAAAGTTTGGGTTCTAGTAGATGGCGTAGAAGTGAGCAAACCAATTGGTGACGTACAAGTTGGCGATATCGTAGTGGTTCGTCAAGGTGAAGTGGTACCATTGGATGGCCAAGTTGTAGACGGTGTTGTTCTTGTGAACGAAAGCTCCATGACTGGGGAACCTGAACCAGTTCGTCGTGATGCAGGTACTTCTGTGTATGCAGGTACTGTTGTAGAAGAAGGTCAATGTTCCTTTGAAGTACGCACTACATGTAAACACACTCGTTTCGAACAAATCGTAAACTTGATTGAAGAATCTGAACAAATGAAATCTGGTATGGAACAACAAGCATACCGTATGGCAGATAAATTGGTACCGGTGAGTTTCTTAGGTGCTTTTGCTACTTTTGCTTTAACTCGCAATTTGATGAAAGCCTTATCTTTCGTTATGGTAGATTTCTCCTGCGCATTGAAATTGTCCATTCCATTGGCAGTGTTATCCGCTATGCAAGAAGCAAGTAACCGTGGTATCACTGTTAAAGGTGGTAAATTCTTGGAACGCATTGCAGAAGCAGATATGATCGTTTTCGATAAAACAGGTACCTTAACAAAAGCAGAACCTGTATTCCAAGAAATCATTCCTTTTAATGGTAATGATGCAGATGATATGTTGACATTAGCAGCTTGCTTGGAAGAGCATTTCCCTCATTCCATGGCGAAAGCAGTAGTGACAGCGGCGCAAGATCATCATTTACCACATAAAGAAATGCATTCCAAAGTAGAATATGTTGTGGCACATGGTATTGCATCCAAAGTGGGTAACCGCAAAGTGCGTATTGGTAGCCATCACTTCATTTTTGAAGATGAAAAAACAACAATTCCAGCTGGAGAAGAAGCTAAATTTGAAAATCTTCCAGAAGGTTGTTCCTATCTATACTTAGCGATTTCTAACGTCCTATCTGCGGTTATTTGTATTAAAGACCCAGTGCGTGAAGAAGCGAAAACTGTTATCCGCGAACTTCATGAGTTAGGTGTGAAGAAAATCGTTATGATGACTGGCGATAGCCGTAAAAATGCAGAACGCGTTGCAGCGGAAATTGGTATTGACGAAGTTCATGCAGAAGTTATGCCAACTGACAAAGCTGATTACGTGCGTAAAGCAAAAGAAGAAGGCTACACAGTGATGATGGTAGGGGACGGTATCAACGATTCCTTGGCGTTATCTGAAGCACATGTAGGGATTGGTATGAATGAAGGTGCACCAATTGCACAAAAAATTGCCAATGTCACAGTGTCCAGTGATAACTTGACTGCTATTGTTGACTTACGTCGTATTTCCATGAAATTAATGGATCGTATTAAAATTAACTATAACTCCATCGTAGGAGTGAATGGTGGTCTTGTAGGATTGGGCGTGTTAGGTGTAATGCCTCCTAGCTCCACTGCATGGATTCACAACTTGTTCACACTAGGTGTGGGTATGTATAGCATGACTCCATTATTGGAAAAACCTAAAACAATAAACGATGACTGCATCGAAGTAGAAGCAGTTGTAGCATAACATACAAAAAGCATCCGTAAGGGTGCTTTTTTGTTTGTAAAATTGAAATGCATATGTATTTATAAGATGGCCGATGTTTGTTATACTATAGGAAGAGATAATTTGTTGTAGAAAGGAAATTATATGTCAACCATACAAGATGTAGTGCAACGCACGATGTATATGAGTATATTTTTTATATTAATTCCTCTAGGAGCCTATACGATTCATACGGGGATGAGCGCCATGGTGGCAGGGGTGAGCTATGCAGTGCTGTCTCTATTCATTCCTATTTTTTACTTGCGTTCTAGTGAAAGTGGCTTTGGTCCTAAGGCGCGCAGAATACCGATTTGTGTATACGTACTAGCTTGGGCATTGGTACAAGGTGGTACATTCTTGGTGTTCAACAATTTAGATTTATCTTGGTTATGGAATCTATCTACTATCGGTCGTGATGTGGTATTTGCCATTATCATGTATTGCCAAGTGACCTTATCTTTAGTATTAGCACTAGCAGGTGGAAAGAATACAGAGGTGTAATATGAGAAGTTATATAAAATTTTATAGTTGGTCAATGCTCTGGATTATTCCGCTCAGCTTGGTATTTAGCCTAGGGCAGTTCGACACATCTAGCATTATTATGTTCGTCATTGCCTCCTTGGGGATTCCTTTGGGTCTGAAAGCGGTGCCAAGACTGGCTGGGCAATTTGACTTTCACTTAGGGAAAGGCCATTATACATATTCTTGGCTTTGGTGGAATCTATTCTTTTTCTTTGGTAATGGTGTGTTGCCTTTTACCTTGCCAAAAGAACATATCTATGTGATGCTAGTTTGGGTGTTGACTATGTTAGTTGTGGTAGCACTTATGATCGGTACAGCAAAACTATTAGATTGTTGGATGGCACGAAAAGAACGTCATTACTTTATTGATACAGTGTTGAATATTTCTACCTATGCGTTGCCATTGCCAATGCTATTTTTAGGCGACGTCATGTATCTAAACCTAGAAGATCCCATTATTCAAGCATCGTTAGATGCACAGGGCTTTGCAGGACTTATTGCTAGTCTATACATTGGTGTAGTGCTCATGATGCTTACCACTATCGGCAGTATGGTCCTATACTTATATCCACGTCGCACAGCATTATGGCCTCGTGTAACTGCCATCGTAGTCATGGCAGTATGGTGGGTGGCAACCAATGCACATATCCTATTTGGTGGATACATTCCAGACATTGTGAAAGTCTGGGCGGGGAAAGCATTGCCAGCTTTTACAGGTAGTCCGTTGGTGTATATTACACCGTCCATATTTGAAATCTGTGCTGTTGCTTTAAGTGTGGCAATTGGATTAGGAATAGAAAAATTATGGCTAAGCAAGAAAGCTTAGAGTGCGTGAAGGATGCAAAAAATAATTTTTAAAAATTACAAATACATAGACTTGCTTTTTTTGAAATTACCGTGTATACTTAAACCATAAGTTATTCGCGGTAATTTTTTTAAATGCAAAATTAGAGAAAAGGAGATGGTTTCTATGGTATGTATTAAAGACTTATTTCATAGTAATACAGGGGTATCTCAATATCGCTTGGACGAAGATGTAACAGGAGAGGCAAAAACATATACATTGTATGGTCAAAATGAATTGTATGAAGATATACATGGTGTGCCTGGTGAACGACAAGATCGGAAACAAATTAAAACCACTTTCACAGGGGATTTACTAGAAGAAGGTGATTTGCTATTTAGTGCCATCTCTGGGGAAGCTACCATCGTTGGTAAAGACCATGAAGGATACATTTTCACACAGAACTATGTGCGTATGGTGCCTACGTCTAAACAGATTGACTTGAAATATATGATGTTCCTCATCAATGAACATCCAAGTATTAAACGCCAGTTCCAACAAAATTTGCAAGGCAGTCAAGTGATTCGGTACAGTTTAAAATTGTTGAAAGACATAGAACTGCCTAAGTTGCCACCGATTGAAATGCAACGATTAATCGGTGATGTGTATTACAAGGAATTACGAGTACGTTCCTTACAACAACGAGTAGCAGATAATATGTATAAGTTGAGAGTCGCCATGTTACAGGGGGTGTAAGAGATGGAATGCACAGTAGGCATGAAAGAAGTAGTATTTGAATCATTATTGCTTGAGCGTCTTACTACAGGGGGTAACCTTAGTCAAATCGGTGAAGGGGGAAATAAAGATTTTAATTATGACTCAACAAAGATGTTCCGTAGAAAGCTATGGAAGTACGAGCCACATATTAAAACGATAGAAGCTTTATGGAAAAACTTTCGAGATATTTTATATAGATTAAATCAAGATGTGTTGAATGTACCTTTAAGTGATACAGAATTTGGTCAAGTACAAAAAGTGATTAATGAGTTATATACACCTTACCAAGCAGGGCAATTTTTATACGGAGTTAATGGGAAATCTGAAGTAGAGGTAGACTTAGATGATGGACGGCATGTAATACTGACAATTTTTGATCAAAAACAAATAGGTGCTGGAAATACTATATATCAGGTAGTGACCCAAATACAATGTCCTAAAAAGAGTCCAGATGGACAAGATAGAAGATTTGATACGACATTACTTATTAATGGGTTACCAATCATTCAAATAGAAGAAAAAAGATCTAAAGAACGAATAGAATCTGCATTAAATCAGATTAAAGAGTATATTAAGGAAAGACAATATAGTGATATATTTTCCACCGTACAAATTCTTGTAGCAATGAAACCTACACAAATTAAATATATGGCAAATACTACGTATGAAATGTTTAATGAGGACTTTGCTTTTTATTGGCAAGATCCAGAGGATGGAAAGGTAGTACGAGATTGGAAAGTATTTACTGACATATTTTTGTCAATTCCAATGGCCCATCAGATGTCTACGCAATTTACAATTCTTGATGGAACTAAAAACAATCAAGTACTGAAAGTTATGCGACCATATCAGGTATATGCCACAAAAAAAGTGTTGGAAGCATTGAAGATTGCTGATTTTGAAGCGCCGATTAATAGATTGGGATATATTTGGCATACTACTGGATCAGGAAAAACAATTACTAGCTTTAAAACAGCGTGGTTAGCAAGTCGAATGCCTAATATAGATAAAGTTGTATTTTTAGTAGACCGTATTGCTTTAACAAGACAAACAGAAGAAAATTATAAGGCCTATGATCCCACAGGTAGTATTGATATGGATGGGCGGAAATATGAGATGATAGGTGGTACGGAAAATATCAAAGAACTCAAGAGAAAACTTGGCGATAAAGGAAATGGTATTATTGTTACTTCTGTACAAAAACTAATAAACCTTATTAAACGTAAAGATTTCGTTTTACCAAAGAAGAATTATGTTTTTATCGTAGATGAGGCCCATCGCTCTACTGGGGGTGACAGCTTTGAGGAGTTACAAAAGGTGTTTAAAGGCGCTGCTTGGGTAGGCTACACTGGAACACCTATGTTTGACAATATGGGAGGTAGCGTTAGCAGTAAAACACATGAGGTTTTTGGAAATATACTACATGCATATACTATTCGTGAAGCTATATCAGATAAAAATGTCTTAGGATTTAAAGTGGATTTTGAAACGACTATTGATGAAGTAACAATGAAAGAAGAATATCTTCCAAACTTTTATCGTCAATGTCATCCTTATTGGACTGATGAAGAAATACGTGAACGTATTTTAAATATGACTTCCGATGATATGGATGATATGCTAACACCTAGCTTTTATGACAATAATGAAGAACATGTTCGATTAGTTGTAGATGATATCTTTAAGCACTGGCGAAACCGTTCTTGTGATGGTTTATACAATGCTTTGTTTACTACACATGTAGGCGGTAATAGTCCTAGTATACCTATGGCGCTGATGTATTTTGATGAATTTCAAAAAGTAAATAAAGAGAGAGCTAAGCTTGGACAATTTACTTTAAAGGTTGCTATTACGTATCGAAAAAGTACAAACCATAATGATGGGCAAATTGAAGCAAATGATGGGTTGAAGCGCGCTATGAAACATTACAATGAAATGTTTGGGACTAGTTTTGTTATCGAAGATGACGCCGCATATATGGAGGATGTAAGGAGTCGACTGAATCGGACTGCTCGAGATGGAAAATTTTTGGATATAGTTATTGTCGTGGAACAATTATTAACAGGATTTGATGCACCTCAATTAAATACTTTATATGTGGATCGAACGTTAAAAGGGGCTGCTCTTATTCAAGCTTATTCTAGAACTAATCGAATTGCCAATATAGGTAAAAAGGATTTTGGTCGTATTATTAATTATCGTTGGCCTATTCAGAATGAAAAGCATATGAACGAGGCATTGGGAATCTATGCAAACAGAGATTCAGCTAACGTACAAGAATCGTTTGTTGATGGGGATGATGCAGATCCAAAAGAGCTCGTAGATGCAGGTATTTTGGCAGAGTCATTTAAAGAACAATTGATAAAGGTTCAATATATTGTAAACCAATTAAGAGATATGACAGATCATTTTACAGAAGTGCCACGTAGTGAAGCTAAACAGGAAGAAATGCTTAATGTTATGCGTTTGTACAATAGTGGAATGAGAAAATTAAAGCAATATGATGCAGAGGTTCTTGATGGAACAATTATAGGTTATGATTATGATAAACCAGAGGATTTAATTCGCATGGTAGGAATGACCCTAGAGGAAGAAGAGATGCTAACTACATCGTTGGTGAATGATTTAAAAGAACGTCTAGCAGATGCACGAAATATTCCAGTAACACATATTGAACTTCGTATGGTTCATGTGAAAGAGGTGGAAGTAAATTACGATTATCTGACAGAACTTATTGAGGGCTTAATGAACGCGGTCCATGAAAATCGAAAAATAGATGCTGACTCGTATCTTGAAAAAATTAATAATTTTGCATTATCTTTAGAAGATAGGCACTTGGCTAAACAAATTAATAAGGCTGCGACTGAAATTTATAATGGAGATTACCCGCCTGTTAATAGTAATATTACATATCCAGTAAAATTAAAAGATTGCTTGGATATCGTTGAAACTGTTAATGTAGGGCTTGTGAATGATAAGATTTATAAATTCCGGGAACAATGGGGGATTATTGATCATATTACTAATGAGGAACTTTTAGATATGTTTAATCGTCATGAGTATGGTAAAGAGGATTTCGATGATGCTGGACGTATGACGGAATTGAAAAAGGTAGCGGGAAAGGAATATAGGAGCAAGGCAAAAGATCCCAAAATAGTAGAACTGGGCTTGCTTGCATATAGAACAGGGGTAATTAAGGCCATCTATGCATTTGCGAATGAGTATGTCAGTGAAGGATAAAGAGTGGTGATATAATGAGCGAAAAAAAACATATGGTGCCGAAATTAAGATTCCCTGGGTTTACAGGAGATTGGGAACGGCGTAAGCTGGGGGACGTAATTGACCGATTTGAGTATGGGTTAAATGCTGCAGCGACAGAGTATGATGGGGTGCATAAATATATCCGCATCACAGATATTGACGATGTAAGTCATAAGTTTTTGAAGTCAAACCTGACAACGCCAAAAATAGATTTTCAGGATGCTGATACAGAAATGTATAAGCTAAAAGAAGGTGATATTCTATTTGCTAGAACTGGTGCAAGTGTTGGTAAAACATATCTTTATGATATTAATGATGGAGATTTATATTTTGCAGGATTTTTAATTAGAGGGCATGTAAACCCATCTAATAATGCAAAATTTGTTTATCAGAATACATTGACTGAAAACTATGATTCATTTATAAAAATCACGTCTCAAAGATCGGGGCAGCCAGGGGTGAACTCTAAAGAGTATGCAGAGTTTAAATTATATATACCATCAAAAGAAGAACAAGAGAAAATAAGCTTAGTACTAACTGATTTCGATAACCTCATCATCCTTCATCAGCGTAAGTTAGAATCCTTAAAATTGAAGAAAAAAGCATTACTTCAAAAATTGTTTCCTAAAAATGGAGAGCAATTTCCAGAACTTCGTTTTCCAGGATTTACGGATGCTTGGGAACAGCGTAAGTTTACATACCTATTGGATAAAAAAGAGGGGATACGCAGAGGTCCTTTTGGTAGTGCATTGAAAAAAAGTAGCTTTGTCAAAGAAAGTAAATATACTGTTTATGAACAACAGAATGCAATTTATGATAGATTTGATACTAGATATCATATTACTAAAGAGAAATTTGATGAATTGTATAAATTTCAACTTACTCCAGGAGACTTTATTATGAGTGGAGCAGGAACAATTGGTCGAATAGCTAGAGTACCAAACGGGATAAAGACAGGGGTTTTTAATCAAGCATTGATTAGATTCAAGATAGATGAAACTTTGGTGGATTCTGAATATTTTCTTGAATGGATTAGATCTGAAGGTATGCAGAAAGAGTTTACAAAAGCAACCCCGGGGTCAGCGATGGTAAATCTGGTGCCGATGTCAGAAGTAAAAGAATGGGAAGTTTTACTACCGACTAAGGACGAACAATATAAGATTGGAAGTTTACTTTCAAAAATATCTAACCTCATCACCCTTCATCAGCGTAAGTTAGAACACTTACAACTTCAGAAGAAGGCTCTTCTTCAGCAAATGTTTGTCTAGTGATGGTAGTGAGATACTTCCCACAAATTAACTAGTAATATATAGGGAGTCTGAGACAGTAAGGCCTGTAGAACTACTTTAAGAGGCTTTCATAAAACTAAAACACAATACAAAAAATCAGATATAAGAGAGATATACAAAGGAGATTTTATGGCAAATATAAAAGCACAAACGATTTCTAATCAATTATGGGCGATTGCCAATGATTTACGTGGTACAATGGACGCAAGTTCTTTCAAAGATTATATTCTTCCCTTCTTATTCTATAAATATTTGTCCACCCATCAAGAAGATTACTTGGTGGACAACGGTTTGGTAGATCCTTCTAAAGGTGAATCTGTTAATGAACTGTATAAAGCATTGGTAGAGAAGGAAGGATTAGAAGACTGCCTTGATGATATATCAAGTTCTTTAGGATATGCTATAAATCCAGAAGATACATGGGCAACATTAACAAAAAACATCTATGATGGTCTTGTATCTGCAGGTGATTATCAACGTATGTTTGAAAACTTTAATAAAAATACTGAGCGGAATAAAGCGGCTGCTATAGATTTTAGAGGTATTTTTAACTACGTAAATCTTGGTAATTCTAGTTTGGGCTCTACGCTCACAGCTCGTTCTAAAACGTTAAATGCGGTGGTGTCCAAAATTGATGAAATCGAGTACAAAGATGAGAGTGGTAAAGATATCTTAGGTGAAATTTATGAATATTTAATCGGCAAGTTCGCAGCTAATGCAGGTAAAAAAGGTGGCGAGTTCTATACGCCTCACGAGGTCAGTATCATATTGGCGAAATTGGTAACAGCAAATTTGGAGAACCGAGAAGATACTTTCACGGTCTATGACCCAACCATGGGTTCTGGTTCCTTGTTGCTGACGGTGCGCAACGAGATTCCTGATGGTTCCCGTCAAGGGGCGGTGAGCTTTTACGGGCAAGAGCTGAACACGGTGACGTACAATTTGGCGCGCATGAACCTCATGATGCACGGCGTAACTTACAACAATATGAATTTGCACAATGCGAACACTCTTGAAAGTGATTGGCCAGATGGGGTGGACCACGATGGCATCGACCGTCCACGATCCTTTGATGCGGTGGTGGCGAACCCTCCGTATTCTGCGAAATGGGATAATAATGAAAGTAGATTGAAAGACCCTCGTTTCAGCGATTATGGCAAGTTGGCACCTGCGTCCAAAGCAGATTATGCTTTCATTTTGCACAGTTTATATCATTTAAACACAGAAGGAACGATGGCCATTGTATTGCCACATGGTGTCCTATTTCGTGGCGCCGCAGAAGGTAAAATCCGGGAGACCATCATCGAGAAAAATTACTTGGATGCGGTTATTGGATTGCCAGCGAACTTGTTCTACGGCACGAGCATTCCTACTACGATTTTAGTGTTCAAAAAGAACCGCACGAACCGTGATGTGTTGTTTGTCGATGCTAGCAACGAGTTTGAAAAAGGGAAAAATCAAAATAACTTGAGCGAAGAACATATCGCTAAGATTATCGACACCTACCGCAACCGTGTGGACGTAGAGAAATACGCACATGTGGCGACCCTAGAGGAAATCAAGGAGAACGATTATAACTTGAATATCCCTCGTTACGTGGATACCTTTGAAGAAGAGGAAGAATTGGATCTTGATGAAATCAACTGCATGATTGAACAAGATAACCGTGATATTGCGGCGTTGGAAAAAGAAATTGCAGAACAGTTGGCATTGTTGGGAGTAAGACTGTAAGTTCGAATCATGAATCATTTGAAATAGTTAAATGAATTTTGTTATATTAACTATAGTATAAAGCTCTAAAAAAACAAAAGATAATGTGTAAATAGTAGCACTAATAGTGAACGTTGACTGTTAGTGCTATTTTGTAGGAGAAATAAAAAGGATATGGAATACCTCTAGTTAGATAGTATTATACTATATCTAGCTTTAGTATGTATGATATAATTTAAGAAAGGAAGGTATTCCATGTACATTAAGTCATTTGATGAACTGACATTCCAAGACAATTTTATCTTTCAGAAAGTGATGTTAAAGAAACACATTTGTAAGGCTGTGTTAGAACGTTTGTTAGACATTTCGATTAAGGACATCGTATATATTCATGAAGAGAAAAATCTTGATGTACGGTGGGATACTAAAAGTGTACGTCTTGATGTGTTTGTGAATGATGATAAAGGAACTGTATTCAATATTGAAATGCAAACTAGTAAGGATATGGAAGAACTAGTGAAACGCACACGGTTTTACCAAAGTATTTTGGATATGTATCACATTCAAAAAGGTCAGAAGTATACGACATTAAATGATTCATATATTATTTTTATTTGTACATTCCCGGTGTTTACGGGTAATCGTCATAAGTATACGTTCAAAAACGTTTGTATTGAAGACCATGGCATTGCTTTAAACGATGGTGCCACAAAGTTATTTTTAAGTACAAAGGGTACACAAAACGATGTGTCGAAACCGTTGCAAGCGTTTTTAGATTACATTGATGGACAAAAAGCAACGGATGAGTTGCTACGAGATATTGATGATGCTGTACATGAGGTCAAGCATTGCGAAGCGTGGAAGGAGGAATACTCGATGTTATCCATGGATCATTATAAATATTGGAAAGAGGGTATGGCCGAGGGCATTGCTCAAGGGGAAGCTAAAGGAAAAGCTGAAGGTAAGGCTGAAGTTGTCATTCAGATGTTGCAAGAAAAGTTGTCGCTAGAAATGATTGCTCGTCTTACAAAATTAACAGTAGAAGAAGTAAAGACTATTGCTAAAGAGAATGCATTGATGTAATTTTGCTATGCTTATTTATAAAATAAATAAAATTAAATGAAAGCTGATGATTGTGTATCGGCTTTCTTTTTTTATTACTTCCATTCAAATACTTGGGAACAGCGTAAGTTATGTGAGGTTGCCGAGATAACGATGGGACAATCGCCATCTTCAAAAAATTATACGGATAATCCCAAAGATTTTATTTTAGTTCAAGGTAATGCTGACTTAAAAAATGGTGCTGTTGTTCCTCGTTTGTGGACTAAAGAGATTACAAAAATAGCTGAGGCAAATAGTATAATTTTAACAGTAAGAGCGCCAGTCGGAGAGGTAGCTATATCAGACTACGACGTAGTTCTTGGACGTGGAGTAGCTGGAATAAAGGGGAATGAGTTTATATACTATGTGCTATTGCGTTTAAAGGAGTTTCATTATTGGGAAAAGTTAAGCTCAGGATCAACATTTGATTCAATAAATTCTAATGATATAAGGGAAATTCTTATAAACATACCGGGTGAGAAAGAGCAACATGCAATTACAAGTCAATTAAAAGGGATTGACAATCTCATCACCCTTCATCAGCGTAAGTATTTCCCAAACGTTCATATTACAAGATAGATACATATCTCCGTATATGCTTTTTTTGAAATATGCGAGTAAGATATGTATAAGAGCCATTTCTATGT